>Ga0209123_1000486_pt1 | contig 51171 bp, 44 predicted proteins | sample BarGraIncu00431A_FD_184500 | JGI IMG/M metagenome (GOLD analysis project Ga0209123, IMG submission 184500) | Arctic peat soil microbial communities from Barrow, Alaska, USA - Barrow Graham LP Incubations 004-31A (SPAdes) (version 2) | ecosystem: Environmental > Terrestrial > Soil > Wetlands >...
CAAATCTATCCCAGTGTCTCTCATTATCAAAAAAAATCTGCCTCAAAATATTATTTTCCATAACTCCATTTTACCTAATTCGCAAGTAAAGGGGTACCCCGAAAACTTATACTTTCTGATACGTCAAGTAAAGGGGTACCCCGAAAACTTATACTTTCTGATACGTCAAGTAAAGGGGTACCCCGAAAACTTATACTTTCTGATACGTCAAGTAAAACCTCGACTGCGGCTCGGCCCTTTATTGTTCGCGGATATCAGAAATCTCATATTCGTAGGGACACGATGCATCGTGCCCCTACTATGGTTACGGAACCCGAAAACTTATACTTTCTGATACGTGAACAAGGAGTAGAACCGTGAAGATTTCTTCAGGTTGTACTCCTTTGTTCTAACGAAGTATAGGGTGATCTGATACTCCGCACGGATACCGTGCAACTACTTTGTCCTACCGAAGTGTCGGCACTATCTAATTCCCATCAACAGATAGGTATCTATTTCAGATAATCGTTCAACTTCGATAGTTAAAACTCTCTTTAGCCTTGACCATTGCTACAATAACTTCATTCACTGGTACAGGCGAGCCTGATTGGTGGGCCAGCTCAACTACTGCTCCATTTAAAGCATCAATTTCGGTGTATCGACCGCTCCGAATATCCTGTAGCATCGATGAATGGTGAGCGGAAGTGGGGGGAACTGAATGAGCATAGAAATTCGTCAAGTAACTCTGTGCGTCAGGCCAAAAAGTGGGTATGTTCCTGACTCTTAGCAAAGCAAAGATCTCTTGGATCATCAGATTCATTAGTTCTCGTGTCTCAGGCTCTTCTGCTAACTTCCCATAACTCACCTCAAAGATAGCACCTAATGAATTCAGGGCTGAATTATAGATAATTTTCCCCCAAATATATTTCATAATTTCTAAAGATACTTGTGTAGGTATGAGTGCTTCACGAAATATCCTAGCGAACTCCTCCAGCACCTCTGGATTAATGAGATTTCCTGGGGATCCAATCATCACATCATCTGCAATAACTGTCACCTTCGACTCTCCAGTCACGATGGTCTCTGCTCCAAATATGACCCTTCCTAATACAAGCTTGTCCTCTGGAATTGATTTGGCAGCAACCTCAAAATTTCCATACCCGTTTTGCATGAGAAAGACATAGGTACTATCTCCCACTAAGGGTGCAATTTGTTGAGCAATATCCTCCGTAGCGAATGATTTTACAGTGACAATGATCATATCAAATTTTTCGTTCGTTAATTCTGAGACATCGCTGACTACGTTAGAGAGTCTCGTTATATGCTCTCCCCAGATTCCAGTAACTTTAACCCCCTTCGCCTTGATCTTATCCCTACTAGCTGGTCTACTTAGCCCCGTTACCTCGTGGCCAGCTAAACTCAAAAGGCCAGAGTACACGGTTCCTAATGCCCCTAAACCAATAACCAATGTTTTCATTTCGTTTCTCCGATCTTGCAAATTTAAACAGAATTTCATTTAGCCTGTCCTTCTGCTTTCGCTATCAGGCTACAATTATCCTCCTTGCAAAACCTCAAGAGAGCGAAATGGAGTAACCTTGCAAGTTCACATCTTATCGCTATTAGTGCATTGGCTGCACAGGGTTGTGCATATATTTAACCAGACAGCTACGTCAACTGTAACAATCCAGCAAAATGTGTTTCTCGTCTTACCTATAATTTTCTTTATAGTTACCATGGTGTTTTACAAGTAAAATCTTTTTTGATACTCCTCACGACTAAAAGCCGGCGGGTTCAATGAGTCTGCTTCATAATAAAACGAGGTTGAAAGCAATCATCGCTCTCAGCCTCATTTTCACTCTTTCTTAACAATCTAATGATTCGGTGGAATAGGCTGATTAATGCCAGACACACTTCCTCGACCTTAGGAACCTTGAATAGCGTTTTATTGAACTTGAGTGATAGTTCCAGCAGTTACGAGAGTATCCAAGGCAGTTTTAACTGCATCGTTAGGTCCTTTATTGGGGTCTAGTCCCTTAACTGCGGTTTTCATAGCAGCTGTAAAGCATTATCTTAGCCTCCGAATGGATAGGGCTTGGAACTGCATCCTTATTCGTATACTAAACTCCCCAGTATCATATGTTAGGACCCTTTCGGTGTCCCAAAACTCCTCGAACACGTCTGTTTCCGGTCTTATCAAAGAGGCTGGACTTTTTGGACCCTCGTATCTTTCCATCCCTGACGTTCCACACCAGGTACATTCCATCGGGGTGTTAAATAGCCCCATCTCAATTAATTTGTCTTTAATCACCTCTCCTCTATATTCTTCCTTTATTATGTTGGTCTCTTGGTCTCTAGTATAAAACAGCGAGGACATCGTTTATTCTCCCTTCTTTTGCAGTGCTCCGTTTTTTCACAATAGATTCAAAGGCGATCTATTAATTATGCAAGCGAATACCCCCACTTCATGAGTATCCGCTTCTAGCGAACTTACACAGGTTCAGTTTTTAGTTCTTGATCATTTGCCACAGCGTATAAAGGTTCCAACCCAACTCCAACCAAAATAGTTTCAATGATATACTTTTCTTGTGCAGTCATACTTTTCCTCTCCACTTGGATAATCTCCATGTAATTTGATTTTCACTAATTACTTTGTGTCGTGCTCTACTTATTTTAACTCAAGACAGGGTTAGAGATAAAGCATAAGATTTGTAATAATATGTAAGGTCATGTCGTTAGTATCTCTACGCTTACAAGGTTACCTTTCAGTGTAAAAAAATTTCTACAGCAGGCGCATTCTATAATTCTTGATTCTCTACCGGTCTTATCCTGTACACATTTTTTATGTCAGAAACAAAGATTTTTCCGTCACCGCTTTCCCCTCTTCGTCCTTCCTTCGTTATAACTTGGATGATGTCTTCAGCTAAGTTATCCCTAACTAGGATTTCGATCTTCACCTTGGGAATAAGTTGTGCGGTGTACTCTACACCACGATAAACCCGCGTATGTCCCTTCTGTTTACCGCAACCAAACACCTGAGTCATTGTTAAACCGATGAACCCGTAAGTACATAATGCATCGTTCACTTTGTCCAGCTTTGCCGGACGAATGATTGCCTCAATCTTCTTCACATTTATACCCTCCAATCGCGATAATATTTTATCAAAACTATATTCAGCCGACATGACCCTCTATATTAAAAAAGAATGCTAAACCAGGTATCATAAGCAGTCGTAAGGAGCATAAGTGGAGTCGAAATCAACCCAAATGGTGTGGCTCCCGTATTTATAACCTTTCCTTCCTTAAAATAAAAAGCGCCTTGAGCTACTCTTACGAGTATTCTCAAAGCGCCATTGCTTTGTCTTTGTTCTTTTCCTAACCTAGGAGTTATAGGTTAATTACTCCTTATGCTAAGAATTGTAGCACAGTATTGAATTATGCTTCAATACTCTTCTCTAATGAATTCTGTATACCTAGAGATACCCTCTTTTCTAAAGAGAGCACTTAATTCTCATTTTGTTACAATGACGCCTGTTTCAACTTCATTATTTAGGAAACAACAAGGCCAGCAGCCTGCCTATCAAAGGAATTCTTACAATATTGCTCTGGCGTATCACCTTCAGATATCCCAATAACAACACATAGACAACGACAGCTACTAAGATTCCTGTCAACATGTTGATTGCAACTCCCCATTTGGGCGTAAAAATATTGAGCTGAGTAAACAGCGTCCTTCCAAAGTATCCCATCGCTATCCCCGCTACTAAAATCTTAATTATAGTGGGGATGTCCAGAGCAAAATTAATTAATTTCACAACAGAAGAGTAATGTAAAATCGTTTCCAAAATGACGCCAATGCTAATAGCTAAGATTACGCCATTGATTCCCAGCTTTGGATTGGAGGCCAACGGATAAATAATAGTAACAGCAGTGCATTTGGCAATGATGTTGTTGAACATCGCGGTCTTCGCTTGCCCCATTCCGACTAAAACAGACTGAAGTGGAGTCTGGAGATAATTTAACAAAAAAAACGGCGAAATCAATTTTAGAAATGGCGCCGCTGCCGGCGCATGGTAGATCACCGTCATTAATTCCTGCGCATTCAGATAAAGTAAAATGGTACTGGGTGCGCCAACAATCAGGGCAGCCCCAATCGCTTGATTTAAGCGGCGTTTAATTAAACGGAGATTGCTCTGAGCATTTGCTTCACTAATAGCGGGAACCAAAGTAACTCCAAGCGACTGGTTGATAAAACCAGGGAGAAATAGCAGGGGCATGACGAAACCTGTCAACATACCATATTGTCTTGTAATCAGGGCAGAACTGACTCCAGCCACAGCTAGGCTTTTAGTAATCACGACTGGTTGCAGAGCCCGAGAAAACGACATCACAAATCCATTGCCCGTGGTAGGCAATCCGGTCTGTAATAATTCGATCAGAACATTTTTTCCTCGAAATGCTTGATTCCAACTAGGGTGAGGAACCCGGAATTTCCGATGATGTGAGTTTCTAAACAGAACAATAAAAACAAGCAAGGAGCAAGCTTCCCCTAACACACTGCTAATCACTGCTCCCGCAGCGGCATATTCAATCCCCAAAGGAATCAGCCACTGCACCAAAGCATAGGTAAAACTAACCCTCACAATTTGTTCGAGCACTTGCGCGATGGCGATCGGATTCATAGTTTGCCTTCCTCGAAAATATCCTTTGAGCACACCTGATACTGCACCAATCGGAATAATTGGGATCAGAGCCATGAACGAATAATACGACCGCGGATCGGTCAAAAAGTAATCTGAGAATACCTTGGCACCTAAAACCGAGAAAAATACGACGAAAATACTCAGACTTACCGTTATGGCCAAAGAGATAATGAGTATCTTTTTTACTTTTACCCCATCTCTTTGAGCATCCGCTTCCGCCACTAAGCGGGAAATAGCTACCGGTAACCCGATGGTCGTAAGAGTCATCATCAAGCCCATAAAGGGCATGACCATCTTTTGCAACCCGATTCCTTCTGGCCCTAAAACTCTGGATAGCACAATTGTATTTATGAAAATCAAGATCTTCGTTATGAAAGCAGCTACGGTTAAAACAAACGCCCCTTTGACCAAACTTTGTTTCTTCATGTAGTGAGCCTTTCTCAAAACAATGTTTGATCTATGTTTATGTCCGCTCAGTACATTTCAAAACCTCTTTCCACTTTATCCATAGTCACCATAACAAACAATCCCGCTGTATATTTTCAGCGGGATTGTATCCATTCATGTGATACTAAACTAGTTAACAATAATCTTGCCTTTCATGGAGGGATGGTGTGTGCAGATGTAATCGTATGTTCCGGTTTCAGTAAATGTGAACGAAAACGATTGTCCATTTGCTAGGTCTTCACTATGCAAAATCCCACCCACTACATTATGCACTGCAGAGTCTTCATTCGTCCAGGTTACAGTATCTCCTTTCTTAATTGTTAACTCTGTGGAGCTAAATGCAAATCCTTTAATTGAAATGCTTTGTGCACCAGTCGTTGGAGACGCATCGCCACCAGTAGCAACCTCATCCCGTACAACATCAGGTACAACAGATGCACCGCCCAGAGCAGTTATCACAGCATTTGCAGCCAGTTTTGCATGGACTAAAGCAGCTGCAGCAGAACCGTTAGTATCACCGAGAATAATGGGAGCACCTGACGCAGCTGCAAGGGATGAGGCCACGAGAGAGTCAACCAAGTGATCGTCTGTGCCGTTAGCAACATAGATATTATCATATTTATAAGTTAAGGCACCAAGTACTGCCTGATTCGTAGCGAAACGATCTGAGCCAAAGAGACGAATCGCGCCAGAGATATCTGCGACGAGAGTAGGCCCACCGATAATATAGACATTGGAACCCTTGTAGGCAGCTTCAGAATCAGGAAGACTTCCATCAGGGTTAGTCACTAAGATTAAGTAGTTGTTGGCTGCAGCGTAGGAAGCAACTGATAAGGCATCAGGCAAGGCGCCGTAACCAACTACGAAGGCGCCCACAGGATTGGTAAGTTTAGACGCAATAGCAACTGCTGTATCAGTACGGTCAACACCTTTGAGCACGGTAGCCACTACACCCTCCAGTGAGTTCACTTGATCAACGACCGTCTGGTCTATATCGCCAACCACATAGACACGCTTCACACCCAGTTTGACCAATTCAGCTTGGGTAGCAGCAGTCAATGTGTTCTTGTCTGTCAATAGAATCGGAGATGCTTTACCAGCTAAAGGGGCGGCCAATAATGCGCAAACCAAGTCAGAATCGGTCGCTGGAGCCAAGATGGCCGTGTCAGCAGCCGTCCAGCCAGCATCTGCAATAGCAACGGCGGTTCCAAATCTGTCCGCACCGAAGATTCGTGTAGTTGTTACTCCATTGTCTGCGAATACATTAAACGGTGCCATTGTAAGTGCCATACCAGCAATTACTAAAGAAACTAAAACTTTTTTCGTTTTCATCATCTAGTGATTTCCCCCCTCGTTTTTTAGATAGACCTTACACTAATGTTCATACTCTATCGCTTTAGATAAGGTGGTAAAAGCTAACTGTAGTTGTTCCTCCGTCGGCTCTGCCGTTACAATATATTTCTGAATAAATGAGGCAAGCAACGGCGCTAGTTTTAAACGGTTACTACGGATACTCCAGTTGAAAATCTCATAGCCAATTGGTAAGGCTATTACGAGTACAAGCACTGGCATCGTTACATAAGATAGCAATATAATGATCGGAAAGGCTATTACCGCCAAATTGGTTCCACAACGTTCACTAACTCGACTGGCTTCCCTCATCGTGTTAAGGGAAATATCTCCCCCCTTCATATAACTGTTTAAAGCTTTATGTTCCGCCCCATGAAACTGCCAAAGCCTCTTTAGGAGTACTACTAGGATAATAAAGATTGCACCACAAACAGAAAGTTCGAGCCCGCCTGATTCAGTAACTTGGGAACTACCATTAGGTAGTATCCAATCCCACGGTATAGCGAGAATAATGATGCTGGTAAGAAATAGCTTATGATTAAGCTTTGCTAACCTAGAAACCCCGCGCAAGAAAGGAACCTTATCCATTAGCTTAAAAATCCGTATCCCAGGTAGTCGATGCTTATTAATGGATACAGTTCCATGTGATGTCTTCCCACGGACAATATGCGTATCAGTGACAAAGGTAATCCCATTAATATGTGCTCGCCCACCTATGACTGCCAAACGACTCACCTTCCTTCCCCTTTCAAGTCTATCCTTTCCCAATCCTAAATACCATCTAAAAACGATCCCTTCCATCTTGACCGTCTAGTCGGTGCTATGATTGCCATTGGTACAATATGAGTTGGCACATTATTGTGAGAAAATCACATAATTCCATAAGGTCAAGAGTCTTCCTAAACGCTGCCATTCATCGTTTTCAGAATCGTATCTTACAAAGTAGCCGAACTATGTATGAGCTGTTCCTTAATTTTTTATTTACAATTAATTGTGATAATTGAATTAATTGGTATTATTGCCATACAGTGTTATAGTAATGGATAGATTGAATTATCCCTAGTATGAATTAATTATTTTGTACTCAAGTGACGGTAGACAACGATGATAATTGTGTCAACAGTTATGTGTTACACGAAAAACTGATACATACACCTCCGAAAAAGAGGTGATGCATAGCTATGGCAATAAAATCGATGATTGTAGTCCATCAGACTATTATTTCGCATTCTTATAGAATGCCATAGCGAGATACAAACCTATATTCAATTCTAGTGGATCACTTAAAATCAAATTTCGAAAGGCGTGTTTAATACCATGAATGCTAAACAAGTTGAAGTTCAAGTAACAGGTTTCAATTACGGTAAAGAGGTTGTTAATGGAGAAATTGGTGTTTCCTCAGCGTCCTGGGTATTCTTTGCTCCTTTGAAGAAAACTCCTTTTGAGTCTCCTTTGTTTGTTCGTTCTCAACGCGGATCTGAAGAGGAAAACAAAATGATTTTGTACCCCCCTATTAGTTGTATCAAAGGATTGCCAGGCGATGAACGTACTTTAGGTAAGTTTACATTAGCGTGTGATCATGCCGAAATCCTCTCTCGGGTATATCAACCAAGTTATTTATCTTAGATTAATATAGAAAGTAATGAAGGGGGTGTCTCTCCATGATGTTTTCGGACATCATGGAGAGACACCCCCTTCATTGTACTTTAACCGATGTAAACTTTGTTTCGCGGAGTCCTACTATTGATCACTGATCGCATAATCGACCATGGCTTCCTCTAGTGTCTTGAGAACATAAGCGAGTTGCTCGTCGGTTATCACGAGCGGGGGCAGAAAGCGTATGACACTATGGAACAGTCCCGCCGAGATTAGCAGCACGCCTTTCTGGAGGCAATAGTTTATGATATAGTCGACTGCCTGTTCATTCGGTTCCTTCGTGACGGGATCTTTGACGAATTCATAGCCCACCATTGCCCCAATCCCACGAACATCGCCGACAAAGTCAAATTTCTCCTTGAACTCGAACCCTTTGTCGAGTAGTTTTTGGCCAATCACCACCGCTCGCTCCGGCAGATGCTGCTCGATCATTTTGTCGATGACTTTCAGCGAGGCCACGCAAGCGAGCGGGCTACCGCCGTAGGTGCCACCAATTTCGCCCTTATTTACTCCGTCCATGACCTCCGCTCGGCCGACAACACCGCTGAGCGGTACGCCTGCAGCAATCGATTTCGACAAGGTCATGAGATCGGGCTCGAGGTCGAAATTCTCGCTGGCAAACATCCGTCCCGTACGCCCAAAGCCTGCTTGTACCTCATCGATAATCAGGAGAATCTTATTCTCCTGGCATATTTTGCTCAAGGCCGTAAAATAATCCTTCGGTGGAACGATGAATCCACCTTCGCCCTGCACCGGCTCGGCAATCACAGCAGCGAGGTTGTCGGCGCTCCATTCGGCTTTAAGCAAGGTCCGGAATTTCTCGACGCAGGCAAGTCCACATTCGGGATAGGTGCTACCAAATTCACAGCGATAGCAGTAGGGACCGGGCATCTTGTACAGCTCTGAGGGAAACGGCCCCATGCCATTCTTGTAGGGTTTGACTTTGCTCGTTAGGCCCATGGCCATATAGGTCCGGCCATGAAAGGCGGCTTCTAACGAAACAATCCCTTGTTTTCCGGTGTAGCGCTTAGCGATCTTAACCGCGTTCTCAACCGCTTCAGAGCCGGAATTGGCGAACATCACCTTTTTGGGGAACTTGCCGGGCGTGAGCTCACACAGCCTCTTGGCAAGCTCGATATATTCGGGATAAGGTGTAACCTGGAAACTCGGATGAATGTATCTCGCCGCCTGGATTTGAATGGCTTTAACAACCTCTTCGTCACAGTGACCGGCGTTTTGGACGCCGAAGCCCGCTGCCATGTCAATAAAAACGTTGCCATCGACGTCTTTAATGAGGGCATCTTTGGCCTCGGCAACATAAATGCCAAAGGCGATGCCTACGCCGGAGGAAATATACTGTCTGCGCTGGGCATCAAATTCCAGTGATTTTGGTCCCGGCACGGAGGTGACAAGTTTGACCGTTTTTTCGCTGATCACATTATCATACCTTTCTTACGAAATAGATTCAGGGAAGTTTCTATTTAATTTCTGGGGTCGTCGCGGAAGATCTTTTTACTGGAGATTTTATTATAGCGAGTCAATCTGCATATCTGCCTCGGCAACAGCCTGCTCAAACCGTTCGGCGACGATGTCGAAATCCTCATAGGTCGTGGTCGCTGCAGGCTCGAAGCGGATGACCTTAGAGTTGTTGAGGGTGCCGGCCGTCATGACGCGCCGCGCAAACATACCTTTGGCCACGATGTAACCGATCTCCGATTTGGGGAACTCGACGCCGATCATCAGGCCAAGGCCGCGGATTTCGCTGATAACGCGTGGATACTTGGCCTGAACGTCCCTTAGCTTACCGATCAGGTACTCACCCTTTTCCTTGGCCTGCTGGGGAATGTCATGTCTGAGCATGAAATCAATGGTAGCGATGGCCGCTGAACAGGCCAGCGGATTGCCGCCGAACGTTGGAGAACCGAGTATCCAGGGATTATCCTGAAGCTCCTGTGTCCAGAGGTGAGGACGGGCTATGATGCCCGTGATCGGCATGATACCTCCGCCGAACGCCTTGCCGTAGGTCAAGATATCTGGGGTTACCCCTTCTGCCTCACAACGAAACATTGTGCCGGTCCGGCCCATGCCAGTCTGGATCTCATCAAAGATAAGACAGACTCCATATTCGTCACAGATCTCGCGAACCTCTTTGAGATAGCCTTCAGGGGGGATGATAATGCCAGCTTCACCCTGGATCGGTTCGAGGATGACGGCTGCTACCTTCTCCCCGACGGTTGTCAGGTTTTTGATGGCTTTACGAATATCCGCTGCCACGCCGTATTCCACATGCTGTACCTGCTGCACTATGGGAAGATAGGGAATGCGGTAGGTATCCTTGCCCCCCATGGAGAGAGCACCCATTGATTTGCCATGGAAGCCTCCGACGGTTGAGATATACCACCGACCACCAGTCGCGATACGAGCAAGTTTTAGCGCCATCTCAACTGCCTCGGCGCCACCGTTTGTGAAGAAGCAGTATTGCAGGTCGCCAGGGGTGATTTCGGCCACCGCTTTAGCCAGGTAACCGCGCAATGGGTCCAGCAACTCTTGACTGTGCAGCGCTTGACGGTGAAGCTGGGCCTCAACCGCTTTTAAAATTTCCGGATTTCTGTGGCCGCACATATAAATGCCAAACCCACCCAGGCAATCAATAAATTTCTCACCGTAGACGTCATAAAAATAAGAGTCATCATCCATCCACTCTACAAAGGCTGCGTTTGTCGAAATGGATTTTCGGTATTTTAGCCAACCAGGATTGATATACGTATTGTAGTTCTCGATCGCGTCTTCAACGATTCTTCCCTTATCTTCATGACTAAGCTCATCGCTCAAAATGTACCCCAGTGCTCTGTCGAGTTCTTTTAATGCTTTTTCATTGCTCATGCTAAAACCTCTTTTTAAGTTATTTTTCTAAGTGAACTCTAGCGTTCCTCACGCTAATACAGGAGTAAAAACTTACCGGTTTTGAAACCAACCGATTGGGGATGGATCGAGATTGATGTTGATCTGTTTTACCTCGGTGTATTCCTCAAATCCGAAGGTGCCGAGCTCACGACCTATACCGCTTTGTTTATACCCTCCCCAAGGTGCTTCATTGTAAGTTGGGTTATAGGCGTTGATCCAGGTGATACCGGCCCGCAGCTTTTTAATGACCCGTAGACCCTTCGCACCGTCTTTTGTGAAGACGCCAGCTGCCAGGCCATAGATAGTATTGTTGGCCAGCGAGATAGCTTCTTGCTCATCTTTAAATTTCTGAACGACAAGCACCGGCCCGAAAATCTCCTCCTGTACGATACGCATATCCGGCGTGGTGTCGGTGAAGATTGTGGGCTCAACGAAGTATCCCTTTTCTAAGTTGCCCTCCAAAATTCGGTGTCCGCCGCACAACAGCCTTGCGCCCTCTTTTTTACCCAGTTCAATGTAGTCGAGGACTCGGTTCATGTGTGCTTCGCTGATCAGTGGGCCCATCTCAACGCCCTCTTCAAGCCCCGGACCGACTTTAATCTGCTTTGTGCGTTCAACGAGCCTTTCGAGGAATTTGTCATGGATACTCTCTTCAATTAGGAGCCTTGACCCTGCGCTGCAGACCTCACCTTGATTAATGAAGATAGCAAAGAGAGTCCAATCCACGGCTGCCTCAAAGTCCGCATCCGCAAAAATGATATTGGGAGATTTACCGCCCAGCTCGAGCGAGATGTTCTTGATGTTGCCCGTTGCTGCTCTCATGATCGAGCGGCCTGTTGTTGTGCCACCTGTAAAAGCGACCTTATCGATATCGTGATTCTCGGCGATCTCCTGGCCCACCGTATTGCCCGCCCCCAGCACCAGGTTAGCTACCCCCTTAGGGTATCCCACCGCCTCAATCAGTTCGAAAAGCTTGATCGCTGTTAACGGGGTTAGCTCAGCGGACTTGAAAATGACCGTATTGCCGGCAGCGAGAGCCGGGCCAAGCTTCCAGGCTGCCATCAGAAGCGGGTAGTTCCACGGAATGATCTGTCCACAGACGCCAATGGGTTCGCGCACCACCAAGGTCTGCATCGGGTCGGCCACGTCGTAGGTCTGGCCATGGGGCTTGGTGGCAAGGCCAGCGTAATACCTAAAACAGGCTGCTGCGTCGCCGACATCGCACTGAGCTTCCCGAAGGGCTTTGCCATTGTTAAGAGTTTCTAGCTTGGCGAATTCGTCCGTCCTCTGTTCGAGCGCGTCGGCGAGTGCAAACATGAGTCTTGCGCGCTCGACAGGGGGCGTCACCATCCACCCGTCCTCATAAAAAGCCCTCTTGGCCGCAGTGACGGCAAGTTGCACATCCTCCGCAGCCCCTTCGGCAACCGTTGCTAATACGCTGCCGTCGGCTGGATTAATAACGTTTCGCGTCTTACCGGTCAGTGATAACACCCATTGCCCGTCGATATACATTCTTTCTATACTTTCCATACGTAAGCTTCCTCTCTACTAGGTATTAGAACTAGTTGTGGTTGTGGCCTTTAGGCGGAAGCGGCATCAAGCCTGACCTTTATTGGAGTTCCTGGCCTCCAAATTACGAATAAACAGCATGATCAGTAACGTGACCAAGATTATGAGCGTAATTAAGGCATTGATATCCGGCGATACTCCGGTTTTAACCTTATTGAAAATATAGATAGGAAGGGTCACACTATCCACACCGGTGGTGAAAAAACTGACGATCACATCATCGAGTGACAGGGTGAGCGCTAGCATTGCGCCGGCAAGGATGCCCGGGGCGATGATGGGCAATGTGATGCGTCTAAGCGTATGCAGGCGGGTGGCACCCAAATCCATCGCTGCCTCCTCCAAGGACATGTCATACCCGGAGAGGCGGGAACGCACCGTTACAACAACATAGGGCATCGAAAAGGTGACGTGCGCAAGGATTAGGGTGGTAAGCCCGAGGTTAATATTCAGGATGTGGTAGAAAGCCAGCAACGAAATACCCATGACGATCTCAGGAATAACAATGGGGATATACAGAAACGAGTCGACGATACCTTTGCCCCTAAATTGGTAACGAAACATGCCGATAGCGGCAAGTGTACCAATGAAAATCGAGATGATGACACTGGAAACAGCGACGATAGCGGTGTTTTTCAAGGCGGACATTAGATCGCCGTTCTGAAACATAACGCCGTACCACTTTAGAGTAAAACCCTGAAAGACGACATTAAGCTTTGACGTGTTGAAGGAGAAAAAGACAATGATGGCGATGGGCAAGTAAAGAAATATATAGATCAGGGTGACAAAGCCTGTCGACAGAAACTTGCTCAACTGTTTGGTGTGTTTATTCATGGCCTTGCCCCCTTTACGTAATATTTTCAAGACTGCCGCCGAAGTGCTTGTAGACCCTCATCAGTACGATGGTAAATACAATCAGGAGGATAGACAGCGCTGCGCCAAACGGCCAATCTCGCGCCGCGAGAAACTGGTTTCTAATCAGGTTGCCGACTAATACGGAATTGCCACCGCCCAACAGGTCACTAATGAAGAAGTAGCCGAGCGTAGGGATAAATACTTGAATACAGCCAGCAAAGATGCCCGGGACGGTGAGTGGGAGGGTGACCCGCCAAAAGGTTCGCCGGGGTTTGGCGCCGAGGTCGTTCGCGGCCTCCAGTAAGCAACGATCAAGCTTCTCAATGGAGCTGTAAAGCGGTAAGACCATAAAAGGAAACAGAGTATAGACCATACCAACCATCACCGCGCCATTCGTATAGAGCATCTGAAGTGGGTGAGAGATCAGGTTCGCGGAGGCCAACAAGGTGTTAAAGGTACCGTTGGTACGCAGCAAGATGATCCAACCATAGGTGCGAATGAGTGAGTTCGTCCAGAAAGGCAGCATGATCAGGGAAAGTAGAATACCTTTGTTACGCTTACTGGCCCTGGCGATAATGTAGGCGAACGGATAACCTAGTATAAGACAAAGTAGGGTGGTTGCCGTAGCAATTATGATCGATACCAGGAAGATTCTTAGGTAGAGGGGGTCGAAGATCCGAAGATAGTTCTCAAAATTAAAACTCATCACTACTCCACCGTAAGTGCCTTTTTTCATAAAGCTAATCACAAAGACATACATCAGGGGAGCGGCGACAAAGATCAAAAGCCAAAGCACAACAGGACCAACCATGAGCAAGAGCGGAACAAGCTGTGAAAGGGGCATTCGCTTCTTTGGCGTGTTGGCCTCAGGTCTAAGCACAGCCGGAGCAGTCGTCGTTGAACTCATACACTCACCCCGAATTTCGGGACCTGCCCGATGAGATTATAAAGACTCTCCTCTTGGGTGTGCAGAACGACGGTGTCAGCCTTTTCCCAATAAACCCAAACAGCTGCACCTTGAGGGAGTAGCGGTGTTCCCGTCAGCAAGCTCATCTTAAGGTCCTGTCCATTAGGTAACTCAATGATCGTCTTGCTGATCGAGCCAACATAGATATGTTCCTTGACAATGCCTCTGAGGTTAAAGCCGGGCACAGCCTCGGTGGAACATTTGAGCTTTTCGGGGCGTACCGAGATATACACCATCTCGTCTTGCTTGAACCCTGAGGCGCTAACCTCGGCGCCGCCTGTTTCAAAGATAACCTTTAACTTGTCGCCCTCGACGCTTTCGACAGAAGCCTCCAAAATATTCGATTCCCCGATGAAATCTGCCACGAACTTGGTTGCCGGTCGATTATAGATCATATCGGGTGACCCGATCTGCTCAAGGACACCGTTATTCATGACGGCGATACGATCGCTCATGGTTAAGGACTCTTCCTGATCATGCGTAACATAGATGAAGGTGATGCCCAGTTGGCGTTGGAGGTGCTTTAGCTCGACTTGCATTTGTTTGCGCAGTTTGAGATCCAACGCCCCGAGTGGCTCGTCGAGCAGCAAAACCTTAGGTCTGTTGACCAATGCTCTAGCAATGGCAACTCGCTGTTTCTGACCGCCCGACATCTGGGAAGGCATCCGCTTCTCATAGCCATTCATCTGCACCAAGGAAAGCATCTCCCCCACACGTTGCCGGATTTCCTCTTTATTCACTTTTTTTTCAGTGAGGCCGAAAGCAATATTGTCATAGACATTCATATGGGGAAACAAGGCATAGTTTTGGAACACGGTGTTGACATTGCGCTGGTAGGGTGGCATGTTCACGACATTTTCACCTTCGATAACAACCTCGCCAGCCGTTACATCCTCAAAACCAGCAATCATACGCAACGTCGTCGTCTTGCCGCAGCCGGAAGGACCGAGCATCGTTAAAAACTCACCCTCCAGTATCTGCAGGTTTAGGTTTTTGACGACCTTGTTTTCACCGTAGGATTTATGCACATTGCGTAGTTCAACCATTACCTTTTCAGGTACTTGTGCCATGCGGGCACCTCCTTCATGCTTGCTGTCAGATTTCGGCACATTCAAGAAAATAACCAGTCAGTATGCCATGGATATTTTATTTCATATGCTTTAAAGAATTTTTTCCCCTCTTTCTCCGGTACGTAAGCGCATGACATCCCGGACCTCCGAAAGGAATACTTTGCCGTCCCCCACCTTACCGGTCGAGATCGATTCATGGAGATCAGTAAGAATCTCCTCGACATCCTCATCCAAAACAACCGTCATCACCTGCACTTTGGGCAGCAAATTGATCTCGAGATTAAGTTCTTCGAATTCTTTGATTCTACCCTTCTGGTGACCGCAGCCCATTACGGCGCTGACAGTAAGGCCAATATAATCATGTTTGGCGAGGATTCGCTTGACGTCGACGAGTTTCTCGGGGCGGGTGATTATCTCAATTTTTATCATGTTAATCATGCTCCTTTATCCTTTGCGTTATAGCTGTCCCAGCGTTTAGCCCTTAAATTCCGTCCAGATCCTGTCAAATTTGCTCAAGGATTCACCAATATCATTAAGTAGTTCGCTGTTTTTTATCTTGTCGAACGGTATGTTGCTGGCCGAGTTGTCGAGGTAACTTTGGGATAATAGTGAATGCGCGGCTTTGTTAGGATTGGTGTATGGATACGCTTCGGAAATGGACTTGCTCACCTCAGGATCAAGAATGTAGTCGATGAATAGCTCAGCTTCCTTTTCGTGTTTAGTGCCCTTGACGACGCTAAGGTTGTCAATGGTGAGTCCGGCAATGCCTTCCTTTGGCCAGACAATCTTGATATCAGGGTTCTCTTTGATAGCCAAGGCAGCTTCGCCGTTGTAGATAAGGCCGATCGTGCACTCTCCGTTGATCAAGGCGGTTTTGGGGCTGTCGCTGTCAAAGGCCTTGATGTTTGGTCTGAGCTTCTTCAGCCAAGTTTCGGCATCCTTAAGGTCATTTTCATTGGTGTCATTCAGCGAGTGGCCCGTAGCCAGCAACGCTGCTCCGATGATCGGCCGCTCGTCGTCAACAACGACGATTTGGTTTTTCAGCGCGGGGTCAAGCAGGTCGTTATAGCTCGTGATCGGCTTGGTTACCCTTTTGGAGTTGACCGCGAGGACGACTGGGCTTGACAGATAAGGGACCGTGTATTTATTTTCAGGGTCGTAATCGCGTTTGAGAAAACTGTCGTCGAGGTTCTTGAAGTTAGGAATCTTGTCCTTGTTAATAGGCTGAATAAGGTTTTGGGCAATCATACCCTTTACTGCATAGTTACTGGGCACAACAACATCATACTGAGAGAGGCCACCCGCCTGTAGCTTGGCGATCATCTCCTCGTTTGAAGAGAAGTTTGTCATCTTGACGGTGATACCATACTTCTGTTTGAAGGAATCGAGGACCGACTGCGGAGTGTACTCCGTCCATTGGAAAAAACTAATCTGTTCTGCGTTGCCCTCCTTCGGCGCGGTTGCACTGGTACTGGAACCGCAGCCGCCGAGAGTTACCACTCCGAGAGCCAAGAATGCCACCGTAACTAGGGATAAAATGCGTTTCATGATAATTCCTCCTTACGTTTGATTTGATCTTCAAATGATATTGCCTGGGGTATAAGAATCTATAAAAACTTATAACAACAAAAAGAGGTTGCTCCGCCTGCAGCGAAACAACCTCTTTGTTGTCAAAAGAATTTAATAAAGCTTGCTCTTATTTTAACAAATGAACCTAGGGTTCAATTCGTTGGAATTCGATTAAATCAGTAGAATGCCTCGCCTTTGAAGCATTCTACTGTCTTAAGACAACAAAAGAGGGCTATCCCGCCTGTAGCGAAACAACCCCATTGTTGTTATAAGCATCTAAGAAACCCCTAGTAAATTTAAATAAATTTTAACAATTCTATTAATATTTTCCTCAGTTAATTTACAAAAATATAACATTCTGGCTTTACTATGTCAATAGATAAAGTCATTTAATAATGTATACTCAAAAACATGGACTTTTATTAATCAATTGCTTACTCAGAGGCATTTTTCATACAAGGCTGCAATTTCGGTTTCACTGGCGGGTCTTGGATTGTTATCGACATTGGCTTTCATGATTTTCAGACTATTTTTACTCATCCATCCAATATCCTCATGTTGTATGCCCAGCTCCCCGAGAGTTACCTTAAGGCCGATGTCTTCAAGCAGTTTGCTAATCAGATCTACTGCATCAGCTGCAGATTTCCCGCCAAGGGCTTGCGCCATTATCTCATATTTCCCCTGCGCATAAGGCAGATTATATTCCATTATGGCAGGCGTAAGCGCGGCCAGTCCGACACCATGGACAATATTTTTCAGTCCGCTGGAGGGATGCTCCATGGCATGAGGAAGTCCGACCCCTGCGATATTAATCACCATCCCCCCCAGCGTACTCGCTAAGGCGACAGATTCCCAGGCATCTAGGTCAGACGGATCATTGTAGACCCGGCGTATGTTTTCGCCAAGCAGTTTTATAGCATATAGGGCCATCATCTCATTGAGAGGCTGTGCAGCCTTGGAAACGTAAGCCTCATGGCAATGCGCGAGCGCATCGAAGGCTGTCGAGGCGATCACCCGTTTAGGCATTGTGATCATAAGCTCCGGATCGATGATTGAGACCTTGGCAAATGTAAAGGAAGATTTAAGTGATTTCTTATCTTTCGTTTCGGGATTTGTCAGCACAGCAAAACAATTACCCTCACTGCCAGTGCCCGAGGTTGTCGGGACCAGAATGATGGGAAAAGCACCCTCTGGCTGCTTTAGACCGAAAATATAGTCTGAAAGTTCACCTTCGTTTACCGCGGAAAAAGCGATCGCCTTGGCTGTATCGAGCACACTACCACCGCCTATACCAACGACGACATCGCAGCAATGATCCTTAAAAAGCTTCACGCCCTCGTCAACATTGCTGGTCAGCGGATTTTGGGGAACCCCATCAAATAACACGCTTTCGACATTAGACGCTTCCAGAAATCCCAGAGCCCTTTGAAGTAATCCGCTCTTTGCTGCACTACCTCCTCCAATAACCAGTAAAGCCCGTTTTCCATAGTTCGCAGTCTGTACACCGAGTTCACTAATCCTGCCACGCCCAAAGATCAGGTTTACAGGAAGTTGGTAATTAAACTTCATAAAATCAGATCCCTTGTTCATATTGTTTGAGATTCTCCCCTCATGACTTCTCTAATTTCTAGAATAGTTTACTGTTGTTTTGTTGTCGTACCACAGAAAAATACCGGGGTACAACAAAAGAGGGCTGTTCCGTCTGCAACGAAACAACCCCATTGTTGTTAAAAGCATAAAAATAAGCAACTTAGGTGATCTAAGGTAATTTTTAACAATATAACACTCCGTCTTTATAATGTCAATAAGTTAATGTTCGAATAAAAGCTATCCCCTGATTTTTATAGCTAATCCTTTTAAGAAGTTTCTGGCGTATTTATCACCGCACTCTTTATAATGCTTATGTCCTTCTTTTCTAAATAGAGCGCTTAATTCTCCTTTTGTGACAATAACTCCTGCCTTTTCCAATATATCAAGCATATCTTCACTGGTAAGTGATAGCGCTATTTTCAATTTCTTAAGCATGATATTATTAGGATTCTCAATATTTCCTAGTAATGGTATTTCAGGTTGCCCTGGTTTTGGATCTTGTTTCCCTCGTTTCAATACAATAAAGCCATTTAAAAATGCCTCTAGGGTACTGTTCTTGCATTTTATCTGCTGATCTTTTTCTTCTATTTCGTCGTGATCGTCAACGTCATCATCGTAGCGGTAAGTTTCTTTTGATTTTATGAGCAGCTTTCTCACTTGTTCTGGGGTTAGTTCAGCACCACCAAGTTTAAATATCTTTACCATATCTATATCGCGTATATCTAGTGCATATCTTAATCTAATTAATCTATCATTATTATCCATCTATATCCTCCTAAATCTTTCTTAAACATCCATCCCATTACCAACATAGGTACTGGCGGTTTTTGTACGTTTCAATAAATAACAATCTTTTCAGCACCAGTTAATTTGAAAGAACGCCTCCTAATTACTTTGCTTTCCATATTAGTATACCCTCTTGGCATACATTTTGCACATGGCGAAATGCCAATCTCCACCGTGGCAAATTCTCTTGCCCCAAGAAAGGCAATCTGTTACCCTATGAATAGGCGCCCCCAAACTTACTTCAGTTAAGGAGGATATTGTCATGAATAAACTGTTTGCATTTCTTAAGGGTGAGAACCTAGGAGAATTCACGTATAAGGAAGATGACAAAGGCTTTAACACCGTATTCAATGAGCACCCTGAAGTCAAGATTCTTTTTGAAAGAAGAGATCGTTACCCAGAGGCTCTGACAATTAATGGGGTGAATCCAGTACTTCATATTATGATCGAGGGCATTATTGAAAACCAACTCCAAAGCCAAGCGGGCGTACAGGAAATTTTTATAAAATTGCAGAAAGAAGAGAAACTCACGCCTCACGCTGCCCGAGCTTGTATTGCCAATGTATTCCTGCCTGATTTATCAGCAATTTTCACCGACCATCAACCATTCAACCAAGAAGACTTTCTTCGTCGTCTTAGTTTAATCGGTACAGATGTCAGCAAACTTAACCGCAACGATCGCTGCCCATGCGGAAGCGGTGCCAAGTTTAAACGCTGTTGTTCTCCCTACGCAGAATCCTTTAGTGTCATCCCTCTTGCCGGAAGAATGGACTTGGGACATGGATCTTATATCTTTGATACGCCCTCTAATATTGAGGATCCCCTCGATCGTATTTTCCAATTAGAAGCGCGTTATCATATCGCTGAATATATGAGCAATCATAAGGACTTAGACGGCGCAGTTATGGTACTTAAAGAAAATATTACTCAAGCGAAATCTTATGATGAAGTAAATCTTTTGCAAAATGCTTGGCAGGATTATATGTTGTTTTGTCAAAACCACGAACAACTTGCGCAAGAATTTTTAGAAGCTGCGGATCAACTGATTTTAATAACCGATGATAAAGACGAGAAAGTTACTCTCCTCTGCGATAAAGCAGATTTTCTCGCCCAAAAGGGAAATATAGAAACTGCAGTGGCTGAATACATGGACCTCATCGGCTCTATGCCGAACTTTCATTTAAGTCGCTTCCGCTATGCTTTAATGCTAAGTGTCAATGATCGGGAAGATGATGCCATGAAAGTCCTAAGAGACCTACTTTCCATGAAAGATATTGATGCTCAGACTCATAAAGAAGCATTGGCTTTCCTCGAAGCCTTAGGGGGAGATACCTCGGCTTTGAATAAATGATGTTTATCTACCCTCTAAATTTCCCCATAATTTCAATGAATTCTGCTTCTCTTATGATAAAAGCATCAACAATATCTGGGTCAAAATGAGTTCCTCTACCATCTAGAATGATCATTTTAGCCTCCTCATGGGTAAAGGCGTTCTTATAAACTCGCTTACTAATAAGAGCATCATATACATCGCTGAGTGCCATAAGCCGCCCCGAAATGGGTATTTCCGCTTTGGATAAGCCCCTCGGGTATCCAGTCCCATCCCATTTTTCATGATGTGTTAAGGCAATTTCCTTCGCCAGTGTCAAGAAGGAATCTTCGCCTAATTCCTTAATACCTACCATTAGGCATTCTCCCCCATAAAGAGTGTGTTTTTTCATTTCTTCGAATTCTTCTTCTGTTAAGCGTCCCGGTTTTAGAAGGATACTGTCCCTTACCCCAACTTTACCAATATCATGTAACGGCGCTGATTGATATAACAGCTCAATATAGTCCTTGGTTAGAACGGCTTTATAGTCATCCTTACCCTGTAATTCAAGGGCTAATTCTCGGATATATTCCTGGGTTCTTTTGATATGTTCTCCAGTTTCCGGGTCCCGTGTCTCGGCTAGTGCGGCAAGGCAGTATATGGCAGCCGAATTCGTTCTTTCAAGCAACTTAGTCCTTTCTTTCACTTTTTCTTCTAACAAAAGATTCTGATTTTCTAGAGTGAGACGAGCCTCTTCAACTTTAAGTTGTGTTTTAACTCTGGCCTTTACCTCAACCATTTCAAAGGGCTTAGTAACATAATCCACCGCACCTAAGGAAAAACCCTTGGTTTTCGAATTACTATCCGTAATTGCCGAAAGTAAAATAACCGGTATATGCCCTAGCTCCGGGATTTTCTTGATCGTTTTTAAAACGTCATATCCATCCATCTCAGGCATCATAATATCTAGAAGAATTAAATTCGGTCGTTGTTCTTCAAGGAGCTCAATCGCCTCTACCCCATTTATAGCAATAATTAATTCATAATCATCCTGAAGGGCCTCCACCAAAATAACAATATTCATTTCAGTATCATCTACGATCATGATCGTTTTTTGCCTATCCATTCTTTGACTCCTTCAAAAGACCCTTTATTTCTTCTACCATAGCCTTTGCTTCTTTAAAACGATAGCGATCCACAAGTTTCATGGTTTCGTTCAGCTGTGTACTAAAAGGCATATCCTGAGTATTGGCAATTAAGTAGCTCATACTCTCTTTTATTTCTTTAGCTCGGGCCTTTTCTAAAGCATTCAGTAATTTACATAAGGCATCATCAATATCAAACTTAGAACTAATCAGCTTTTCCTCTGGCTCCTTAATTAAAATAACTCTATTAATCGTCTTTAATAGTTCTTCATTCAAATTAGAAAGTTCCTCAAGCTTTTCACCTAAGATCTTATCATTATAAGTCTCATATTGTTCTTCGAATTGAACAATAAATCTACTGAGCTTCATAGCGCCTATATTTCCGGTAACACTTTTGAGGCTATGGATCAAGCGTTTGGCTTCATCGTCTTGTTGACTCCGTCTCAGAACAGAAAAATCGCTGACCAAGTGACGATAAATAGTAGAATACCTCTTTAACAAGTCAAAATAGAACTCTTGTTTATTGCCGAGTCGGATTAGAGTATTCTCAAAATCCAAAACCCGAATTGTTTCACTAGGAGCCTCCTCGATCGATGTTCCGCCGTTTTTCGTACTTTCCCCACTAAGCCATTTCACCAGTGTTTCCAACAAAAGATTCGGGTCAATGGGTTTGGAAATATAGTCATTCATCCCAGACTGGATGCTTTTCTCCCGGTCACCCCTAAGCGCATTTGCAGTCATGGCTATAATTGGCAATTCCGAGCTTGAATAGGTTTCTCTCAGAATTTCTGTAGCTTGGTAGCCATCCATAATTGGCATTTGTACATCCATGAGAACCGCATCAAATGTATTAGTACGGACATATTTAATGGCTTCTTCACCCTGACTAGCAATACTGACCTGAATACCGACTTGCTCTAAAATATCCTTAGCAACCAATTGATTAATATCATTATCTTCAACAAGCAGGACCCGTTTATCGGCAAGTGCCCTTTTATACTTTAAATGGCTTTCTTCATTTTGGGCCTTATTGACTTGAATCCTGGCTGTTCCTTTTAACGCATTCATCACCGCATCAAACATTAAAGATTGATTAATCGGCTTGACTAAGAAATTCTTAACTCCCAATTGATTTGCTTGATTATAATAGCTTTCACGTCCAGTGGCACTCACGAAAATCGTTTTAGGCACTGTGATCTCAGTATTCGCAACGTGCCTTTTGAACAATTCAATTCCTGATAATTCTGGCAGATTAAAATCGACGACAAGCAGATCAAACGCTTCCCTTTGAAGCAGTTCAATGGCTTTAAAAGGATCTCTAAGCGCAGTAACCTTCAAGGAAAATGAACGGAGCATTCTTTCAAGGATGATCAAAGACGTTTTATTATGATCGACAACTAACACTTTTTTTCCTTGTAAATCTGGAGAGTCTGCATAACTATGCTTTATTAAATCTAAAGCTTTATCAAACTGGACCACAAATTCAAAGGATGCACCTTCGCCATAAACGCTTTCTATCCAAATTTCACCTTTCATGAGTTCCACTAGTTGCTTAGAAATGCTTAAACCAAGCCCTGTCCCACCATATTTTCTCGTCGTAGAACCATCGGCCTGCGTAAACGCTGTGAACAGTCTGCCAATATGTTCCTTTGTTAACCCAATCCCAGTATCGACAACACTAAACTTTAATTTAACGTTGTTTTCTGTTTCGTCGAGAACCCTTACCGAGACATTGACTTCTCCTTGGTTCGTAAATTTTATCGCATTCGTCGTCAGATTCGATAGAATTTGTTCTAAGCGAAGCGGATCACCGATTAGCACGTCCGGAACTGCTTCACCAGTATCAAAATTAAGATCAATACCCTTATTTGTTGCAGAAATCGTATAGAGATTCGAGACATTCTCCAGCACTTTATCCATATTAAATTTTATACTTTCCATTTCAAGTTTTCCAGCTTCAATTTTTGAAAAATCCAAAATATCATTAATAATTCTAAGCAGTGCTGTGGATGCACCCTCTATTTTTTCAACATAATTTTTTTGGAAATCCTTTAACTCAGATTGCCCTATTAAATGGGTAAGTCCCATAATTGCATTCATGGGTGTTCTAATCTCATGACTCATATTGGCTAGAAATTGACTTTTTGCTCGGCTTGCTTCCTCGGCCTCTACCATGGCAGCGTTCAGCTCAACTTCGGTTCTTTTTCTTTCAGAAATATTTTGCAGTACCCCTATAAACCTAAGAGCTTTTCCGGATTCGTCCTTTTTTATTGCTTGGCCCATCAAGGAGAACCAAATAGTTGGATCTTCTTTTAAGCGAACCTCTGTATAATAGTCTTTACCGATCACTGGACAATTGCCTTCACCAAATTGTGCAATGCTCGAGAAATCTTTTCCATATACGAAGTCTTCCAAGCGCCCATTAAACTGAACCCAATCGCTCTCTTTAAGGAGATCCGACTGATACCCTGGTGCTTTAATTAATTTGATTAAAATACCATTAACGACCAATACATCATTGAGATAATCTGAATCATATAGACCAATATGCGATGCTTCCATCGCAATTCTGAATCGATCTTCTGAAATAGCTAAACTATTGGTCACCTCTGTTAAGGCTAGGGCGCGTTCCTTTACACGACACTCTAGCTCATCATTTAAAAGAATCAGCTCTTCTTCCGCTTTTTGACGTTCTTTGATTTCGCCGTTCAGGGCTTGGACAGTCTTCCGAATCTTGCTCGCCATTTCGTCGATGGTATTAGCAAGTACTCCGATCTCATCTTTGCTGGCCTTAAGGTCATTTGGAATTTCTATAAAATTAGTACCATCGGAGTGCTCGATAATTTCGACCATGCGGGTCAACGGTTTGGTCATCAGATTAGTCATTTTATTGGCAGCAACAAAGATAAAAAGGCAAGCTACCATTGCGCCTCCAACAATTAGAAACAATAAAAATCGTATAGCTTGGGAAGACTCACTATGGTCTATTCCAATTGCTAAATATAAACCCTCAGTATTAGGGATTTGAGAATAAATCAGATAATCTGATTGATCCGTTGGACTAGCAACTTTCAGCTCTCCTGCCGGCTTCACTGAAGTTAGTTCTTCAAAATTTTCGACATTAGGCATAGGCCGATTTTCCCTATTCGGGTTTATGATCGCTTTACCCGTTGAATCGAGAAACCACATTTCAGCAAATTGGTCCGTTTTTTCATTAACAAATGAGCCCATTAATTGTTTAATCTGCGCATTAATGATGATCAATCCCTTTACCTGACCCTCATGATCTATAACCTTAGTCCCTATATAGGTAATATACTCACCATCTCGGTCATCCACAACAGGGTTCGATATCAACGTCAGTTTATCGCCAGCTAATAATTTCTTCTCATAACTAACCAACGATTTGGTACTCGCGGGGTTATTAACATATTCTTCGCCAGTCACCGACTTGTATTTCATTGACAGCCATAAAGAACTATGTTTACTCATTTGATTGTCGATCTCTTTTTTGATGCTCGAAAGTTCTCCATTTTTAAACGTTTCTGTACTAGCAAGTTGTTCTAACATATTTCCTTGATTATCAAACCGTTCTCCAAGATATTGTGCCTCACCGTCAACAACCTGTATGCCGATATGACTAATAAGGGGTTTTACAATGTTACCCACTTGATAATAGAAAAAAGTGCAGATTAAAATTAGAACTACAAACATAAGTAGCGTATAGGTTGCCCTCAATTTATGTTTAAATGATTTGGTGACAAAATTTTTTCTCAAACTATTCATCTCTTTTCTTGAAATAAATCTCCCTAAAAGCCTTTTGACTGTTTCGACAAATACAATACCTATTCCTGCTATTCTTAAGCTGCCACCTTCGTGATAGCAGTGAAACAAAGCAATAAGAGCCATTCTCCACCCTAGAGTTATATAATTAAAAGACACCGGGTGGTAGCAAAAAACAAAAGAGCCCTGAAACCGATTCAAACCGGCAGGGCTCCCTTTACTATCGTCCTTAAATTTCGCTATCCCAACATTACCTTTTCCTCAATATCACTAGTGTCTATCTGCTGGCAATATTCTTGAATTTTCGCTTTAATCGTTTGTAAATGCATCAATTTGATATATTGTATTCTCATTTCTAATTCTCCTCTAAAGGTTAAACAATCGGCCACACCGAACTAGGCGGTGCATCGGTATCGTTATTTTTACTCTTTTTTGTTATTTGTGTCATGGTTTTGGCCAAGCGCTTTACGCCTTCCAGCAAAACTTCTTCATTGTGCGTCGTAAAACAAAGGCGAAACTCTTTATCAAGGGTGGGTGCTGTATGGAAAGCTTCCCCGGGCACAAAGGAAATTCGGTTTTTTGCAGCTTCTTGTAGGAGTCTCTGGGAAGTGCCCGCTTGTTTTAACTTACACCAAAAGTAAAATCCTCCCTCGGGTACGGTAAATTCAAGATCGTTCGTACACAAACGCTGGAGAGCCTTAGCCATCGTGTCCCGGCGTTTTTGATATTCCATCCTCACCGTGGTCAAATGCCCCGCAAGCATCCCTTCATTTAAGAACATCGTTACAAGCCATTGGGCTATGTTGTTGGAATGCAGATCAATAAACTGCTTTTCCAGGGCAAGCCGGTTGATCAAAATAGGCGGACCTACAAGATAGCCTGTACGTAAACCTGGGAATAGAATTTTGGAGAAAGTCCCTAAATAAACTACTCCTCCGTAGGAGTCTAAAGCTTTAAGAGACTGAGGGGGCTGTTCGCCATAATACAAATCGCTATAAGGATCGTCTTCCACGATCACAAGCCGATGACGTTTGGCAAGTTTAATTAAATCTCGGCGCTCTTGTGCAGGCATTACCCTCCCCGTCGGATTTTGATACGTAGGTATCATATATAACAATTTTGGCCGGTAGCGAATTATAAAGTCCTCCAACAGCTCTAATGATAATTTTCCCGAACAAGGCAAGCTTAAAATCTTAGCCCCTGCAGCCTGAAATACTTGAATAGCACCAATAAACGTGGGTGCTTCCATCACAACATAGTCGCCTGGTTCCAACAACACTTTGCTAAGTAAATATATGCCTTGCTGGGACCCAGAGAGAGTGAGTATGTTCTCCGTCGAAGCCGGTATACCCTTCTCGCTCAACATTGCGGCGATTGCCCTTCTCAATGGGTTATAACCTTCTATAGCAATATGTCCAAAATCGCCCGGAGCGGCCCTTCCTATATTGCGATTAAACAACTCGGTAAAGGTCTCCATGGGATAAAGGGCCGGATCAGGCATGCCTGCGGCCAGAGATATCGTACCTTGCGCAGGAGCAGAAAGCATATCCCTCAAAATTGACGCGGACGGGTTTTGAGGATAGGCGGTAAAGAGTTGGGGCCAGGGAACTTCGCATAGAGATTCAACATCTCGTGCTTGGGCTACGTAAGTCCCGCTCCCCACCTTAGTCCGTACCAAACCCTGTTGTTCTAACTTGCGATAGGCATTGATAGCAGTTGTACGGCTTACGGCAAAGAGGTCGGCTAATTCCCGCTCAGGAGGTAGCTTCGTACCTGAAGACAGGATTTTTTTTTGGATTTTGTCAGCAATAAGTACGGCAATTTGCAAATAGAGCGGTTGCTTATTCGAGGTATCCAGCTCCGCACTATTCAGGTATTTGGATATGTCCATTTAGTATTTCTCCTTATTTTGTATCCAATTTATATTATATCCATGCAATTGGATATTTACAATGTTTTACCTACTCGATAAGATATAAGAAATATTAAGGGTAGGTGGAATGATTATGCAGCTATCAAATCTCATCTCAAGTAAGAATGAACTAGTGGAAGAAGTATGGGTGGCACTCCGCGAGTGCACTCCGGTTGTGCTCGGGGTAGTACCCTTTGGGATTACCTGCGGGATAATGGGGCTTACCGCAAGAATGTCCGGCATAGAAACTATCTCAATGTCTGTCATTGTTTTTGCTGGAGCTTCACAGTTTATTGGAATTACCATGCTGGGTTCTGGCATAACGGGTTGGGGCATTCTTATACTAACTACCTTACTGGTAAACTTGCGCCACTTGATCATGGGATCATCCTTGGCGCCCTATATGCTTGAACTGCCGTTTCCCCTTCAAGCACTCCTGGCATTCCTTTTGACCGATGAAACATATGCTCTGACCATTAGCCGAATTCACAAGGCACGATACAGTGCGCTCTATCAATTGACCGTGAGTACCATGCTTTATCTAGTTTGGATTTTGTCTACCGTAGCTGGGGTAGTTTTGGGCGGCTACATTTCCGATCCCTTAACCTGGGGGCTTGATTTTGCCATGCCGGCGACTTTTCTGGTATTGCTGATACCGCTATTGGCCGACCGCATCAGTCTAATTGTGTTCAGTGCGGCAGCAGGGGTTGCGGTATTATCTGCCCTGTATTTACCTGGTAAGTGGTATATAATTATTGCCTGCCTTACAGCCAGCATAATTGGGGGCTTATTAGAGGGGGCTAGAGAACATGCGTAGTGACGTTTTTTACATAATTATAGGGATGGCCTTAGTTACTTATTTCACCAGAATCGGAGCTCTAGCCTTGTTCCGGTTTACAGGGGTACCAACTTGGTTAAACAGATGGTTAAAATATGTCCCAGTTGCCATATTGACAGCCTTAATCATACCGTCATTACTTTTACCCAAGGGATATTTGGATATTAGTTTAAACAATCATTACTTGATTGCGGGCATCGTTGCTGCTTTTGTGGCTTATAGGAGCCGTAATATTATTGCCACCTTGGGTATCGGAATGTCAATTATGTTTGTCCTGAAGCTATTTTAGATAACTACTTTCTTCAAATGCCATGTAATATCAACTCCTATACTAAACTAGCAAAAAATTCCCTTAAATTATTGTTTACAAATTCATATATATGTGTTATAGTTTTCTTTTCATGTTAAGTTATTCAAAGAAAGAGGTACCGATTATGCATCTTCGGAATGAGTTTGAAACCCTATACAACGAGATAGAGCTGTTGAAGCGTGACCAGCATTACATTGTTGGTGAGGGAAAATTTATAACGCTTAAAAAGCAAATCCTAGACGTTCTGAAAACTTTATTTGGAGAAACATCTAGGGAATATAGAGTTGTGAAATTGACAAATTCTCCAGCAACAGTGTTCAAAGTAATGAATCATATTGCTTCTAGAACTGAAACTCTAAACAGTATCAAAACTGCGGTAAATATGTAAGTCTCCAGTGACCGTTTTGCTGGCATACACTCTCCACAATTGTCGTTTTAAACGGCGAGGTTGGAGAGCTTTTTCATGTGCACTTGATTCTTCTAAGGTATGCCTTCGTCCGCCAACTGTCGTACAACGAATGTATTAAATGTTTAACGCTTTTAAATATTGATTATTGAGGAGATAGTTATGCTTGATGTTTGTTTGTTGGGAACAGGAGGTATGATGCCACTGCCAGACAGGTGGTTGACATCCCTGCTGATAAGGTTTAACGGAAGAATGATTTTAATAGATTGTGGTGAAGGAACTCAAATCCCGCTTAAAATGACCAAATGGGGGTTCAAAACGATTGATGCCATTCTATTTACTCATTATCATGCAGATCATATAGCAGGATTACCCGGACTACTTCTTACAATCGGGAATTCTGGAAGAGAAGAACCGTTAACTTTGATGGGGCCTCCCGGAATAACGAAAATTGTTGAGGGCCTCACAGTCATTGCACCTGAATTACCCTATGAATTGAAGTTAATTGAGCTATCAGACCTTGAAGGTAGCGAAACATGCATCAGTAATATTGTTATTCAAAGTATACCTGTTGATCATAGTCTTCCTTGCTTATCATATTGTATTGAGCTTAAAAGGCTGGGGAAATTTGATATTAAACGTGCTAAGAAATTAAACGTTCCCGTAAGCTACTGGAATAGTCTTCAGAACGGTGTGACAATAACACTTGAAGACAAGACCGTAAGCCCCGAAATGGTGCTTGGTGAACTAAGGAAAGGGATTAAAGTTTGCTATTGTACTGATACGAGGCCAAGCGAAGATTTAGTTGAGTTTATTAAAGACTCAGACCTCTTTATTTGTGAAGGAATGTATGGTGACGAAGACGACTTGTACAAAGCGGTGCAGAAAAAGCATATGATGTTTTCTGAAGCTGGATTACTCGCGAAACAAGGAAAAGTAAAAGAGTTATGGCTTACTCACTATAGTCCATCCTTACCAAATCCAGAAGAATATATTGAAGCCGTGAGAACATTTTTTACAAATACTCTAGCGGGAAGGGATTTGCTTACTAAGACAGTGAAGTATGAATCTTAGCCATCGGCTAGAGATTTTCGTACGCATAAGGGCAAGAGACTCGCATTTCCTTGGGAATGTTACAGATTCACTCCATTTGCACTCATTCAAATAACTTTTCAAGATTCATACTAAATCCCTGCTAAACCTCTGAATAGACTATCCCTGTTTCCTTTAATACCTCTACCTGATGATACTGCCCTTCCTCATTTAAAACATATATTTGTACAGTATTCAAAAGAGGATTAACAAGAAAACAAAGCTCACTATAATTTAGTAAAGTAACGGAAAACATGCCCCCGGCAAGTTAATTTGCTGAGGGCATGTTTGTAATCTACTCAATTTGATCAAGCGGCAGGAATTTCAAGTTTGTTTTATAGTGGTCGAATTTTGGCACGGTCAGACCCCTTAGTCTAAGACAGTGAGGTTGACCTGAACGATCAATAGACCATCGCTCCGCCCTCCATATCACTTATCTCTTTCGTTTACTTTGTTCTTTGATAAATCTTCTAGCATTTTTCATACCGCCCATGTCAGAAAACATGGTATTAATTTTCTCCGTCTCAATTTGCTTGGAGGTCAATCCATCATATTTCGCTTCTTTTTTTAGTTTCAGATAATTTGCCAAGCGTTTTTCATTGAGCACACGATTTTGGATGGCCCTTTGAACCGCACACCCCGGTTCACTTTGGTGAGAGCAGTCACGAAACTTACACTGTTCGGCCAGCTGATCAATGTCTGCAAAGGCCCTGGATAAATCAGCGCTGTCCACACCTAACTCCCTCATACCAGGTGTGTCAATGACGATCCCCCCATTTTGAAGAACTAGTAATTCTCTTCGTGTCGTGGTATGTCGGCCCTTATCGTCTCTGCGAATTTCATTTGTTTGCAGAAATTCACCACCTGCCAAAAGATTGATGAGAGTGGACTTCCCCACTCCTGAAGAGCCAATAAAGACTACTGTTTTCCCTGGCTGAATGTAGGACGAAATACTACCATATCCGTCCTCTGACATGGCAGAGGTGACCACCACATCTGCACCTATGGCCACAGACGAAACCTCAGCGATTTTGTCGTCTAAATTAGCGCAAAGGTCCGCCTTGGTTAGAACCACTACCGGAACGGCTCGGCTATCCCAGGCGATCGACAGATATCGCTCCAATCGCCGTAGATTGTAGTCATGATTCAGGGCCATACAAAGAAAGGCTGTGTCAATATTGGCAGCAACAATCTGCGTATCCTGAGATGTTCCTACGGCCTTACGCTCAAAGGAACTCTTTCTGGTCAGAACCTGGTGAATAATTGCGTTGCCGCCTTCATCATCGCTACGGTCCAGCATTACAAAATCCCCAACTGCTGGATATTCGGATAAACGGGTAACCGTATATCGAAACTTACCAGATATTTCAGCATAGACTTCTCCCAAGGGGGTAACTACTTTATATAAATCTTTATATTGTGAACAAACACGACCAATTACCCTATTTGGGTATAGGGTAGCCTCCTGTAAAAAACGTTCGCTAAGGCCATATCTAATTAAAACATCATCGTACACGGTAAAAACCTCCTCAAAATGATGAAGTCATCCTTTGAGAGGTGCTGTCCAGCTAATTTACTTTACACACCTCCCTATTATCTACAATGCTTATATCCATCACTTTGTTCAAAATGAACATCTCCTTCCTTAATAAGATACCTATAGTATATCTACTTTTCTGGCTTTGCACCAGTGAGAATCATCTACTTCAGCGCAGTTTTTCTATTCTAATACAGCTTTTTTTAATTCCTCAATTCCAATCCGCTGCACAAACCTAGCAGTTCTCTCTCTAGGTTTTGCATTCTTCCTATAATATTCTAGGCATTTTTTAGTCAACTCAACTACCTGGTCATCGGTTAAATCCTCAGCTAATACATCACCAATACGAACGTTTCTGCCTGAATTACCTCCAAAAATCAAGGTCCAACCCGTTCGTTTTGCCATAACACCAAAATCGCGTACAAAGCTCTCCGCACAACATAAGGGACAACCGGATACACCGATTTTTCCTTTAGCGGGGAGTTCAGTTCCCACCAGAAGTTGCTCCAACCGCATCCCTAGACCAAGGGAATCAAGAATTCCATATTTACACACAGTAGTGCCTGGGCAAGCCTGTACATAATGAACACATTTCTCTACTGCAGGGCCAATATCGGCACCTAACTCTTCCCAAACAGATTCGACAATTTCCGGTTTCATTCCCACTAAAGCAATCCTTTGGGCGGAAGTAATCTTAATGATGGGGATTTCGTATTTTTTTGCTACTCTCGCGATGTTTTCTAATAATTCAGGGGTAACCACCCCAACCGGGGTCCGTGGAACAATGGCATAGGTTTTTTTATCCCTTTGAATAAAAGCTCCTTTTGGTGCATTCTGCTCGGACATACTAAACCCCCTAAAACTTTATTACATAAACTATTTCGGTAAAAATAGCATTAATCCTTCTGAAAAGAAAAAATTTGTCGACACGCAGCATTATCTGTCAGTATTAATTCCCTTAACTTTTTATTGTTCATAATTCTTTATCTTCCATCACTTCTAATAATGGAACTTGCTACTGTGAATTGGCCCGATTACACCCCAGTCTTTCCGAACTTGATTAGGGGGTAAATTGCTTAACACCTTGAGTTTCGTGTTGCGGCTTGCCAAAAAAATAGCCTTGGAATTGTTCGCAACCCAATATCTTCAACATTTCAAACTGCTCTTTGGTTTCTACGTATTCCGCAATTACCGTTATATGCATTGAGTGAGCAAGGTAGGTAATGGATGAAATAATATCTTGACAACTTTTATTCTCGATAACATCCCTTGTGAGAGAACCGTCAATTTTAATCTTATCCAAGTCAAAATGCCGCATGCAATAAAGAGATGCATGACCCATTCCGAAATCGTCCATGGCTATACTTACGCCTAGCTTCTTGATAGCATTTAATAAGATTATTGTCTGGGGATTAGTTTCGAAGGCAACAGTTTCCGTAATTTCCAGCTCAATATCTCTGGGATCCAACATGTTAAGTTTGATGGTTTCCACCAAAAAAGGCAATAATTCATTTTGCAGCTGGGTTGGTGATATATTGATAGCCATACGAATGCCGTTAATGCCTTGGTTATTCCATTTTCCCAGTTGAGAACAGGCTTCCACAATGATCCACTGGCCTAGTTCTTGAATAATTCCTATCTCTTCGGCCAGAGAAACAACTACGGGTGGCGGGACCCTGCCATACCTGGGATGATTCCAGCGAAGTAGAGCCTCGACACCAAATATCGTGCCCTGTTCATCCACTTGGGGCTGATACTCCAGGAAAAACTCATTTTTTTCGAGAGCTATCCGAATTTCGCAAGTCAGAGCATGAGCCATAGTTCCTATTTGATCATTTCTAGATAAGATATTCTTCTGGGTGCTAAAATCTTCGTTAAGAACCGTTTCGACCAGTTTTTTATACGCATTCGTGATACCATGTTGTTTTTGAAGTTCAAAGAGTTTAACAAAGGGGAAATACATACAGGTTCCAATAATTATATTGAAAACCTGTATGTATTTCCCCTCCATGAACCTGTCGCCATCCATCCGCCCAGAAGGGGAGGCGTTGTCCAGTTGACTGGAGCTATCGTTACAGGGACTAAACCGAGGACTGTGGCAGAATAGGACACCATAGTCAGGATAAGCGGAACTAGGACATACGGAAGTAAAAATAGCGGATTAAGCACAACAGGTAAGCCAAAAACTATAATTTCGTTAATATTAAAAATTGCCGGTAGAAGCGAAATTTTCGCCAATTTAGACGTGTTGCTCTTTCGGTCAACGAGAAATATTGCTATTAGTAAACACAAGGTAGAACCCGATCCCCCGATCAGAACAAACACATCTAGAAAGGGTTTGGTCAAAATATGTACTGGAGCTGAGCCTACCGCCAGTGCACTAATATTCAAGTCTATCGCCTTCATATACATATCCTGGGAAACCGAGTATAGAACATTGTTCCCATGAATACCAAAAAACCAAAAAACCTGATTCAACAGAACAAACAGGATGGACTCAGAAAACTGGTTATCAATACTATTGAAAATGTTCTTGGTTAAATTAATAATCAGTTGGTTGATATCCTCAATACCCAGATAGGAGAGCAGCAGACGGAGCAAGGTAAATACTAATAGAGTCAAGCAAAAGGGAATGATGGAGTATAAGGCTTGTGGAATAACTGGATCCGCATCTATCATAAATGACCTGTAATGATTATTCATATACTTCTGCAGACAGATAAACAATTCTGCAGACAGAATTGCAACGATAATGGACAGGAATACGCCCGAAACCCCAGCGTTATTTGTATGGATCCCTGAGCTTCCGGTATTGAGAATGGTCAGCAGGGATGTAAGCGATACCAGCGAAGTTATGACCGGATTAACCCTGCTGTTAGACAGACAGGTATCAGCAGAAGCGAGAGAATACGCTATTGTCATAGAAAGGGCAAGTCCCATTGCCCCAAATGTCAAATTCCATATACTCTCTCCAAATAATTTCCACTGATCACCAAATATGGACACCATCAGTTCTTGGTACTGAATGAGTGGAAAATTATTTATAACTAGGGTAGCCGACCCCATAATAATCAAAGGAATAATTAGGATTAACCCTCGGTTAATTGATTTAACTAATATATTCTCAGAAATTTCCGAAGACACCCTAAGTGCTCTTTGGGTTAATTTCACCAAATCTCCCCCTGAAACGCTTAATAATGGACATATCCAATTGTCTGTTTACATCATTCGAAGCCTCAGATAATTCACTCCTTAAACATTCCACATTTCTGCTATATTTCCTCCCAATAAAGCAAAAACAAACCAATATAAAACAAATAAGGCCAAATCGTTCATGAAAAACGATCTGGCAAAAAATAACATGCGATCATCTTCCCAAATAAGAAAAATGCATATAATCATTTGACGATTTCCAAGCGTTTCCGCCCCATGAAAAACCGTATTTATTGAATGTGGTCACCACATTGCCTTTCTCAGGTATGGAATAGAGGCTTTTCGCCGGATCCCAAAAGGAGCCTGCTACAATTGCTCCAGCGCTAGTTATCATATAGTTCTCATTCGGATTTATGTCGATTGCCAGACCCCATTTGTGCTCTGAAGTATTGTCCGGACGCCAACAATATCCTTGAACACTATAGATTGGGAATTTATCCTGACCTTCAAATATTTCCTTGAATACTGTCTTAACAGTATCCGCAATGGCCTTATTTACTGTTAATGTTCGCTGTGCTGCGAGCTTTTCTCCACTTGCATTTAGTTGCCATACATCGATCGAGATCTTAATCATATTTGCTTCTGCTTCCGTAGCGCTTTGATACTTATCGGTATCCAACGATCCAAAGATTAATGCCTGCTTTTCTTTAGTATCCCCCAGCTTTAGAAGAGGATTTGCAAATTCTTTCGTGGCAGATTGCTGGTATGTTCTATTGCTTGAATCATTAAATATTGAACTACTAACCGCACCCTCGCCTCCCAGAATATACACAGTTTTACCCGATAAATTTGAAGATAAATAATTTCGTGTCGAACTACTCAAGATGTTACCCACTAATACTATTGGAGAATTTGTCTTTGCAGCATATGCTGATCCTGCTAAAGCATCAGCATAATTATTACCAGTAGCTATTAGCACATTTTTTCCATTAATATCGGGTCTAAATCTATTTATTATATTAATATTTCGATCATATTTAGTCACACCCGTAATTCTCTCAGGATTTGGAAATTGTTTACTAACACTTTCACTAATAATATCAGCATCACCAATAACATAGGTTTTAGTAATCTTAAATTGTTTAATAAAGGCTTGTGTATCATAACTAATATTATCTTTAGGCACTAAAATTATTGGCATATTTTTATAAGCTGCAATCGAGGAAACTGACAGAGCATCCGCAAAATCCTCACCGGTTGTTATTACGATTTCCGAAACATCGGGAAATCGACTGGCGACAACTATGGAGGTTTCATATCTATCTTCACCTGCCCATTGACTTGGCTCTATTCCCATATTCCGAAATATTGCGTGGCTATAACCCAATACTGCTTTTCCACCGATAAGAATAACCTTTTTAACGTTTAAATCAATCAACATTTGTTTCGTAGCTTGAGGCAAGTAATCTTTTTGAGAGAGCAAAATCGGCGCATTATATTGTTTGGCTACAAATGTAGCAACCAATGCGTCAGGAAAATTTTCTCCATTAACCAAAATTGCATAATCAGATTGTGTCCAACCTTGCTTTGCTATTGTTGCTGCAGTATCGTATCTATCTTGACCTGCTAAACGATATGCATTCGCAGTTGTATTTCCAAAGACAGGAATAGATATTGAGAATGTGAGAATTAGAGTTAATACAGAGCCAATCAATCGCTTTGTAAAAAGATGCATAGACAATTCCCCCCTTCTACATTAATCTAAATAATTCATTTAATCCTAATGTCGTGCCCAATCACCCCCCTTAAACTCTAAATCAGCATATACCTGTATAATACTAGAAATAAAGAAACAAGCATCTTTTGAATCATAGATGCTTGTTTGTATATCATCTATGTTTCGGCAGTCTGGCAATCCTAGCAAATTTGCTTTAGACCCATAACTTTGCGGCCCAACCTTTCGGATGGTGTGCTATTGTCGTCATAAATATAATTTAAATTTTAAATTATATAATTTATGGTATAGAAGAATATACCCGTTGTCAATCCTATTTGGCACGTAACGAATAGAATTACACCAGAACCGCATCTAGCCTTCAATGGGTTGGCGGTTCTTAGGTACTTTAAGCAAAGACTTGTCGGGGGGTGAAGAGAGTCTTTGCAAACTAGAAAATAGCCACAAAATGTTCACCACAGCCGATCTCGATCCACAATAAACTAAGGCAGGTGACTGTTTGGTAACTTGCCTTAGTTTATTGTTAAGAATGCACCGAAAGAGATACCGAATTATAACGGCTATCTCTAACTTTCTGACAAAAAACAATGTACGGGTTTAGTATTTATATCCCAAATATATTGATATAATCTTATTGTAATCTAAATAGAGCATCTGAAAGGAAGGGTCACCACATGAGTAAAATTATCGCATTTGTTGGTAGTCCAAGAAAAAACGGATATACCTCTTTACTAATTGAGGAAGTAATCAAAGGAGCCACGTGCAAAGGTGCTGAAGTAAAAATCTATGACCTCAATGAGGATGGAATTAAAGGATGCCAAGGTTGTTTCTATTGCAGAAGTCATGAGGGTTGTTCTACAAACGATTATTTGCAACCTATGTATGAAGACATTAAAAATGCAGACGGTATCATTTTTGGCTCACCCATTTATTTCATGCAAATTTCGGGACAATCCAAAATGTGGCTTGATAGAATGTTTCCTATGATTGAGGGCACTTCATTCCCATTTAAAGCCCGTTATCCTGGAAAAAAAGCAGTGACTATCTTCTCACAAGGAAACGAAAACAAAGATGCTTTTCAAACTGCTATCCAGTTCGTCAATGGCTCCTTCTCCATGTTTGGTTGGGAGCTTGTAGACAGTTTGCTTTGTTCTAATACAAGTTCGCCTGATTTGAAGCTATCGGAAGAATTATTAAAACAGGCATTTGCTGCAGGGGAGTTACTTATAAAATAGGACTATAAGAGGAATAATTCCTTTTTAGGGTCCGATACGGAAATCGCCAACATCGACTATATGTGCCAAACACCTATAACGACAAGGAGATAAACTTATGATTGCCGATGGGTCGCATGCTGATAAAACTAAATCAAGAATAGATGAACTAGTTCAGATCGCTTTGCAAATAGGTTCAGGAATAATTAATGTAGTGGCAATTTCCACAAGTGACATCTCAATTGAGGACGATTTGGCTAATATGTGTCGTGAACCTGTATGTGCATTTTACGGTTTATCAGCTAACTGCCCACCTTATGTCGCTAGCCCATCCAAGTTCCGGAATATGTTGGAAATTTATAAATATGCACTCGCCATTAAAATTGATGTTCCTACAGGATGGTTAAATACTGATGACCGTCTTGTTGTAATGAAATTATTGCATGAAATTGTTGCCGATATTGAAAGAGCGGCTATCGAGCTAGGTTATACCAATTCAAAAGCATTTGCCGCTGGCTCCTGCAAAGAGATTTTTTGCAACAAGCATTCACGCTGCCGATTGTTGACTGACAATGGAGAGTGTCGCCATCCAAAATACGCCCGCCCTGCAATTGAAGCGTATGGAGTCAATGTGCATGATCTAAATACGACGACAGGATGGTTTAAAGACCAAAATCCGAAAGAAGCAACTGTTGACAAGGCATCAATTGGAGCGATTTACGGCTTAGTCCTAATTGGTTAAAAGGGAGGTGCATCTTTAACGTTTAATCCATGTGCTCTCATAAGAGAGACCAACTTTTCGCGATTTGTATCCTCCATTGAAGTGAGAGGCAATCTGAGATAATCTTTGCAGAAACCCATAGCTGCCATAGCAGCCTTGACCGGAATAGGGTTTACTTCAGAAAACAGGGCGTCTATAAGGGTATAAAGTTTAAATTGCTGCTCTGCACTACCGGCAATATCACCATTAAAGAAACGAGTGCAAATCTCACGTGTCTGTGCCGGCATAATGTTAGAAAGCACAGAAATGCCGCCAACTCCACCGAGCGCCATAAGTGGAACTAACTGATCATCATTACCTGAATACAAATCAAGCTTGCCCCGCACACGCGCCATCGTCTCAACAATTTTGGAAATGTTACCATTTGCTTCTTTAATCCCTACTATATTTTCGTGTTCAGCTAATACCTCGTAGGTTGCAGGCTCAATATTTACACCTGTCCTTGAAGGCACATTATAGAGAATGATAGGCTTAGTACTCTTGTCGGCAATTTGAGTAAACATTTTAATCAGGCCTTTTTGCGTAGCCTTGTTGTAATAAGGGGTAACTACGAGCATTGCATCCGCACCTGCTTCGCAGGCACAACGAGTGAGGTCGTGCACATATTCGGTGTCGTTGCTACCTGTGCCAGCAATGACCGGCACTCTACCCTTGGCGTGCTGAACTGCAAATGTAATTGCTGCTCTATGCTCGGCGTCAGTTAGAGTCGACGCTTCACCTGTGGTTCCACAAATCACCAGAGCATCAATCTTTTCGACAATTTGCCAATCGATCAATTTGCCAAACTGCTCATAATTAATTCCTGTTTCGTCCAGAGGAGTGATGAGAGCAGTGGCGATACCTTTGAAAACAGTGTTCTTTTTCATGTTAATTCTACGTCTCCTTTTATATACAAAATAGCTGATACGGAATCAGCTACTAAATTACTATATGACTTTCTCAATCATACTGTAATATAGATAGCTCTCCGCAAACGCGACAGTTGAACAAATCTTATTTTGTTCAACCAGCCCAGTCCCCACGTAATTGGGACTAACTTCGGCATCTACACCTTTCACCGAAGCTACGGTCTTACGTAAACCTTAACAACTTCGAGTACTGATTGTACAATGCACCTCTATCAATTCTATTTAGTCTATTCATATATCATTATACTTGTCAAGTCCAAATTGGAAGCTCGTGCTCTTAATTGCTTACCAAGGGGTCATAGGATCAGTGCGACGGCACCCCTGAACTTTTATAGCAGGGGTTAATTTTGTCAATCAGCTACCCTCGCAATGCGTAAAATTCGAGCTTTTTGGCCTCATCTTCAAAAATATCGACTTCTATTCCACCCATTTGATATTGTGATAATAGCCTTACGTGGAAATCACACACTGGTTTCTTCCAGCTAATTTGCCCCGATAAAGAGCCTCATCTGCGCTAGCTATTAGAATGTCCAAGGAGGTATTTCCCCGGTATTGACATAATCCAAGGGTAATCGTAATGTTTTTGCCGATGTCTGCGTGCCGGCATTCCGCCACTGCCCTACGTATCTCATTGGCCTTGCCAAGAATTGTATCCAATTGATCCGTCTCCAGTACTATTAAAAATTCCTCGCCACCCCACCGGCCAACAAAACCACAGTCGCCAATAGCTGTGCTTAATATTGCTGATATAAGGACAAGGATTTCGTCACCTTTGACATGCCCGAACTGATCATTAATGTTTTTAAAATGATCAATATCAGCTAAGCCAATGTAAAAGCCCTTTTTCTGCTCAATAAGTTTCTTGATTTTGGCAAACACCAACCGTCTGTTGGGCAATTTTGTAAGATAATCCGTTTTAGACATGACTTCCATTTCCTCCAGAGCCTTCTGTAAATCGGAAGTCCGTTCCTTAACCAGGGATTCAAGATTACTGTTCATAAACTTAAGCTCTGACAAAATGGCTTTATTCTCTATAGAGAGCTGCTCAACTCTTGTAAAAGCATTGGAAAATCTGGCAGACAGGGTATAGGCCTGCGTAAAGGTAAATACTGAAACACCGAACGGAATGAGTGAAGGCGAATTGACAAGTGTGATTTGATAAATAAAATCATTGATAATTGTTATTCCTAAAAAAGCGAAACCCAGCAATACGATATTGGCAAAGGGAAATCCTTTCCATACGCCAATCACCAAACGAATCATAGCATAGCCTAATAATATTAATCCAAAAACAGCATAAATCATCAATAACCTGTCAGCTGAACTATACGGAACCCAGAGGACGAGAAAACCGAACAATGATCCCAGAACGATACTGAACTTGACAAACCATCTGGCGAATAAGCCATCCAAAGCATAGTATAAGAATCCACACAAAGCTGCAAAACCGATAAACACAGATAGATAAGCCATGCGTCCGTAAACAAAAAAACTGAGATTCAAATGACCTGGCAAGAAGCGTTCTCCTACTAATAACATGCGGAGTGAAAATAAGAGGCAAAAAACCCCGAAATAGAGGGGGGCTCGATCCTTTGGTCTCATAATAAACAGGCCAAAATGATAGATTGCCATAATGAGTAGCATACCAAAAAGGAACAAATCCCTGCCTAAACCCAACTGTACTTCTTGTGAAATCTGGTAGGCTAATCCGATTTTGGGCGGCACGATGGTGCAATCTTGCGCTGTAAAATCGGATGCATGATAAATTAGCTCCACTTCATTACTTTCCGGGTTAAAGTAGGTGGTGAGTATATTGTAGTAAGGTACGCTATTCTCCCGGCTCGTTCCGACGTTTCCCACTTCACCTTGTAGATTGCCGTCAATGAAGAGTTTAAAGGATGTCAGTATGATATCTGTCCTTATTCCATAGGTCTTCTTACCCTCAGGCAGTTTTATAACGAGCCTCAGCGTACCGTAGAATTTGTTTTCCGCAAAGGGCTTGAAGCGCGCCATGCTCTCTTGGGTGCTAGGTATTTCAAGAGGGATTGGCATAAAGTCATCGCCCTGCACAAAGTCTTCATGAGTCAGAAACCGATTGAAGTAAAATGACCACGTGCCTGCTAAGCTAACAGTTCCATTTTTCTCAAATGACCAGTTACTTAAATCCAGGACACCGTTGATTGGTTTTGTTGGTTGCGCGGCAGTTGGCTTATTTAAAAATAAGGTAGCTGATAAAAGGATGATTAGCGCTATAATTGCAAATATTGCAGCGATTTTCTTTCTCATACTATCATCTCTACTTATTCAGTCTGGCCCCGTCAATAAAGTGAAAAGGCTGCAGGGAGGGCATATTGTCGCTTTTGTTGAAGTCATCCGGGCAATACCCGTAGGGTACGTAGTCTGTAGAGATGAATCCCAGCGCCATGAAGGTCTCTGCCGTTAATTCACTGCAAAACGCTTCCGTATCGGGCGCTGGTTTATTAGAAGACCTTCCTTCTATGTAGTATTTCAAGGCATTTTCAGCCGTTGGAAATCCGCGATCATGAGCTTTATATATGAAATCCTTAAGCTGTTCCAACTCCGGTTGCTTCAACGAACGATTTAAATATTTCACCAGAAAATGCGTATCGTAATGTTGATTGACATCCACCTGGATACGATCATGTAGTGATACGAGCATGGGGCCGTTTTCTTTGGGTTGGCCTGTCAGGTAATCCGTCAGGCCGTCACCGGAGGCTGTCGACTCCCAAAAAAGAGGTTCCTCCCCGGTCATCCCGATGTCCTTGGGTAAAACAACCATACCAACGTGTGACCAGCATGACCATTCAATCAATTCAATCAGCTGACTTGTCGTTTGAACACCATGGAATAAAATCAGATCCCCGGTTTTGAGGCTGTCTTTTACATCATTGTAAGCTATCTCTCTAATCATAATCTTAATCATCCTTTTAATTTATTAGGAAATACCTTTGCCCGCTCCACCTTACCACCGTCTCTACTTACTTTGAAGCGGGTGGCTCCACATTTCTCTTCGTGTTTGATTCTTGGTATGGTGTCAAATTTACCTTTCATTTTAGACACTAATCTTTTTTTCGATTATCCTTTAATATTTCCGCGTGATTTGTTTATTCCCTTCCAGAACATTGGAAAAAACAAAAAAAACAAAGACTTCTTATAAACGTATAGATAAAAAGGCAACAGCCTCTTCCTCTGGGATCGGTCGGCTGAAAAGGTATCCTTGGATGCAGTCACAACCGTACAGGGCTAAATAGTCGAATTGTTCTTGGGTCTCTACGCCCTCAGCGACCACGGTCATTTCCATTGTGTGAGCCATATTCACAACATGCCCAATAATCGCCTTGCGGGTTCCAACCACTGGTATCATGTCGATGAAAGATTTGTCTATTTTTAAAATTTCCACCGGCAGGTGCTGTAGATAAGTCAACGATGAGTAACCCGTGCCGAAATCGTCGAGTGCCAATGGCACTCCCAATGCTTGCAATTGACCAAGTCTGCGGGTGCTTTCTTCCAGGGAGGAAATCAAAGCAGTCTCGGTAATTTCCAGCTGGAGGCGGCACGGCAAGATACCAAAATCATGGAGTGCCTTGCGAACACTTTCAATGAAAAGATCCGACCGCAGTTGGTATGGTGATACGTTAACCGCGACATGAATATGCCCCCATCCCTGATCGGCCAATCGACGGGCGAACCGGCATGCTTCTCGCAGTACCCATTCTCCGATGGATTGGATGAGTCCGCTCTGCTCAGCTAGCGGAATAAACCGTAACGGTGATATTGATCCATGTTCTTGGCTATTCCAACGGAGCAGAGCTTCAAATCCCACAACGGAGCCGCTGTTGACTGAAACCTGCGGCTGATAATGCAGCAAAAGCTCCCCGCGTTCAATCGCATGATGCAGACTATTTGTCAACAGCATCTTTTCGTAGGCTACGGCTTGCATGGTTGCTTCGTAGAAACGCCAGCAATTTTTTCCGGCCTTTTTGGCTGCATACATGGCGTTGTCCGCATTTTTGAAGATCTCCTCGGACGTGTCTCCGTCATTTGGATAGATGGCAGCTCCCAGACTAGCAGATATATGAAAACGGACCCCAAGTACTTCGATGTCCTGACAGAGTGCGGCAAAAATCCCTTCGATAATTGGACTTATAGATCGGTTGCTTTGGCCTGGTAATATGGCCATAAACTCGTCACCGCCGATTCGCCCCACGAAAGCACCGCTGCCAGCCTGCTCCACAATACGATTCCCAGCCATAATGATAAGAGCATCACCATAGGTGTGCCCGAAGGCATCGTTTACCATCTTAAGATTGTCCAAATCGATGAACAGGAGTACCCCTGACGATTTGCCTCGGCGGGCTTTCTCCATCTCCTCCTCAAGGCGCTCTGTTAGATACGCCCGATTTGGCAAGTTGGTTAACGAATCTGTGTAGGCGAGACGTTGGATCTCCTCCGTTTTTTTGCGAATCGCCTCTTCGGTTTGCTTGTGTTCAGTGATATCCAGGTTTGCCCCATACGACTTTACGATCTGTCCGTGAGCATCCCTTTCGATAATTATTCGTACTACAATAGTTCGTACCAGACCATCCCGTCGGATGATGCGGTGTTCCATCCTGGCAGAATAGTAACGTTCTGTAGAAGAAAGGCCCTTTCGAATCTCTGTTTCTACTATCCAGGTGTCATCTGGATGTACAAACTCCTTGGCATACACATCTGAAGCCATAAAGGCGCCTTCTTGCGCCACGTCGGTGCCGTAAATGGCATAAAACTCGTTCCCAAATTCGAAAAGGTGGGTCAAAACATCATATTTCCAAGGCCCTAGGCTTGCCAGTTCCGCCGCTATGGAGAGCGTTTCCCTGCTTGTCCGCAAAGCCTCCTCAGCCTGTTTGCGCTCGCTGATTTCGCGCTGTAGTTGAATTAAATATTCTTTGAGTTTCTTTTCCTCAAGTTTCTTATCATGAATATCGAATAAAGCACCGGCAAACCTAATCGCTTGGCCTTCTTTATCTCGGATAGCGGTACCAATGGTCTGGAACCAGCGAAATTCACCGGTCTTCATTTTCAATCGATGTTCTTGGTTATAAAGAGTACGTCCGGTATGGTCTTTTACACTTGCCATATAAGCATTAATTGTACGTTCTTGATCTTCCGGATGAATTCTGGATACCCACTCATTAAGGAGATTAGGTTGATCCCTTTCATCCGTGAGACCCATCAATCTGCGCATTTTGTCTGTCCAAGTATAGACAATAGCGTGATGGTAGGGGTCCTCGTCCCCAATATGTACATCCCATAACCCCAGTTTGATGGCTGTTGTTACAAGATTAAAGCGCACCATCATATGTTGTAATTTTTCATTGGCCTCTTGCAGTTCACCTGTTACAGTATTGACTAAATGGGTTAATGTTTTTAGAACGCCTAAGTTTCTATCCGCGACATTATTTTTGTTAATTATATTATCGTTCTTTAACCCCGAATTATATACTGGTACTACGGAATTTGGTGTTGCCATATCCTTGTTACAAGCTGATTCAGACAAGACTAAGGTAGTCATCGTAGCATTAAGTAGCAAATTATTTTTATCGGCGTGAAAGAATTCCCCATATGTAAAAAAGCCTGCTACAGGAGCAATTTCTTGTAGAGGCATTGTTTCAACCTGGGTTAGTTCCTTAAGAAACCCTATCCGGCTAGCACAGGAATAAACGAAAATACTTTCGGCGGGCTGCTGCTTAATTTTTCGGACCAGATTACCCACTGTTGCAGATATAATTTCAACTTGAGCAAAACTAAAACGAACCCGCTCCCCTTCAACTAAGTCAGCTTGGAAACTAATCGAGCCATCGGCATAACGTGCATGAGGTATTCTTGCTATTTGAACACCAGACCTATAGGTGAGAAGCGGAAATTCAATGACGTTAAAAATATCAGCACCCTCGCTTAACCCAAGATATTTATTATAAATCTGAATTGCTGGTAGATTGTCTATTGTATATACTCGTGAGTCATCTGCTTTAGTAATAGTCATCTCTTTACTGATCGGTTGCCAACCCAAATGCCAGTGATGATTGACAGTCAAACACTCACCTGACAAAGCAACACCGACAACTCCGCAGTCAGTAATAGCTTCATTACAGAATACAAATCCTGAATGATGAGCAAAATTATCTGCTGCATTTCCTCCCGCAACAGGTAAGTCAGCATTTACGGACTGAACTCCTTTTAGCATTTGGCCGGAATTTATCGTAAGACTAGTGGCAAATAAAATTAAGACTTTAGCTTTATCAACATTAAGGGCGGTAGCAATTGACCGCCCCACCTCATAGTCACTCTTTTGATTCTTGACTACAAAACTAGTCTTTATATTGCTATGCTGAAATACAGAAAAAGCTAGTACCGTTTTCTGTTCACTTATCATTCCATTCATGATCTCACCGCTGGTGGTGGCGCCAAGAACTTGAGCGCGTGGAACTAGTTCGATAATTTGCTTGGATAAATCATTTAGGAAGTCTTTGTCACAAATCCCGCTGAAAACCTGAACCAAAATTGCACCATTATTATTGGCCGATAGGATATCAGAATTAGTTTCTACAAACTGTTTTAAATCTCTACAGTTTTTATAGTAAGTGTTGAAAGTCTTCACGTTCGTACCCCCAATGTATAGCTGGTCAACCTAGGTGTCTGGACGGTGATTATTAGAAATTAATCAAACTGTGTCTGAGAAAACGATCTGGCTCATTGCTTATAATCTGGTATAAATTTCTTATAGTCATTACTATTACCACGGGATCCTGTTATTGTCAATTATTATTTGTAACGCAAATGTCTAAATAAGTGGCTGATATTCTGGAGTAAGGCTACATTCACTTTTTCTTTGGCAGTGGAATCAAAGGGGAAGACGGTTTTCTTTCTTCCAAACGTCCGGAAAAACGAACTTGTCTGTTTTACGCTAATAGCGGAGGTGGTACATTCCTACTACGAGGAATATACCGCCTTTTGGAACGAATGCAATTGGCATTTCTACACCAAACGCATGTGATAGACCTTTTAGACATAGAGAAAACCTCTTTCGAATTGCGTTAGTGTCTCTTGACGCTTTCATCTTAACACGGCTCGAAAAGGGTTACAAAAGTCCTGACCTCGTAGCTTGGGTTGCTCAGCTATTCGGAAGGAAGTCCATTTTCACCCTGTTGCGACCTTCGCTTTTAGCTTGGTACAGAGCACTGCCAGTTCGATTGCCCCTTGCATAACGAGCAAACGCAAAAATGCCCTCACCGTTTCCGATGGGACAAATTAGAGAAATGGAGTTTCAGACTAAGATTTGTTTCTAAGCTGATTTACAACAGGGTTAATTACCTAATGGGACCTGGACCTTATTCTGGTGGACTGTAGCTTATGTTTCTCTTTTACATTCACGTTTTATTCTATTTTTTCCAGTTAATTATCCAACCACCCGGGGAAACTATATATTTAATTGTTGTCGGGTCTTTCCCTTTGAAAATCTCTTCACCCATCCTGTCCAACATTTCCAAGCCGACAATTTCTTGTTCAAAGAGTGGCGCGTAATAGATGGGAATCGGCGAAAAACTGTCTTTAATCAGTTCCTTATACTTCTTCTGAATATCCTTCCAAACTGTAAAATACTGATCTGTTACATTATCGGGTATGATTCGGTTGACGACGACTGCATCCACATTGAAGTCATATATATTAAGATAAGTGAAACTGCGCTGGGCTTCTTTGACTACCATTTTTTCTGGATTCACAACAATCCGAATACTAGTCACCTCCCGGTCAGAAAATATCTGACGCATTTCATCAAGTTGGCGGTAGATATTATCGATCTCATCCATGACTGAATCGGTTGGCATAGGAATCCCCGAGACTATGCGCCCGGTCAGTACTTACCACCAGTGTTTTTTGGCCGTTCTTTGCGCTTTGCACTGCTGATGAGGCGGCAATACTGGTTTTACCTACCCCGCCTTTTCCCGTGTACAAAATAATTCTCATCATGTATTCCTCCTAAATTGTTATTAAACACCTATATGAGTCAGTACTTCCTCACAGAAACTCTTCTTTTAACAAATAGTACTCCATGCGAAGTATCTGTTAAAAATATAACCCATCTTTTACTCGATGGGTATTTTTCTGATAACTTGCTCTGCAGGACTGTCCTCAGCCACGATATCTTTCCGACTCAGGGCCTCCATGACTTTCATGGAAATCTGAAATAGGGCTTGTCGTTCCTCAGCGGATAGTACCGCATTGATTCGTCCAAGGTAAGAGCCAATGCTCTCTTTGACCTCAGTCATCATGCTTTTTCCCTTATCCGTAAGTCGAATGGCTACGATCCGTCGGTCTTCATCGCTCCTTTCCCTTTGCAGATACCCGTTTTTAACCAGTCGGTTGACTAGCCCAGTTGTCGTACTGAGGGGAGCGTTAATATAATCGGAAATTTGGCTCATAATCACTTCCCCGTGCCTGTCCACAATGAGCATGGCCAAAAGCTCGGTCTTGGAAACAGCTAAGTCTAACTGAATCCACTCTTCGGGATAAAATACCTTACGCAAATTATCCAGTACTAAATCTATGATTTTTTCTTGTTCCATTCAGGGACCCCCGATTAATACTTTAATCAAATACTTCTGTACGAGAACTATTCTATTAACAAATTAACTCTTTTCTTGGATTTTGTCAAGGGGTGCCCTACATTGCAATACGCTTGGGGAACAGTTTATACGCCAGTTTTAGGGCAATAAGAAGTCATACCTACGATTCTCAAGCCTTGTTATGTCCAGTTCCGGAAAAGACTGTCTCAAAATTGGGTTAAAGATTATTCCTCATTTGTTGAATTATATAATATCCAGTGCTAATGTGTATTCTAGAAAAACCGACATAATTGAGGAGGCAAATGTTTAAGGTCAGATTCCGAAATCATAGGAGGCGATAACGGTATGAGACCAGAATCATGTAATAACGGCATTCCTGCTTCCAACATAAATTCGATAAACCGAATTGCCGTTTCGCGATTTGGAGCTTTTTCCACAAGAGTTAAGCTATAGATGATTGGCAGGCCTGTAACTGTCATAAATGTTCCGGGCTTTTTACCGGATAGTATTATCTCGGCCTGCTGATAATACGTGGCATACTTGTAAGACGAAAAATTAATGGCTTCTGGCAAATTAACAAATCGATACCCGTTTTGGCGTGCAGTAGATTCATATCCAAAAAAATAGTCAAGGTCACCTGCAATTAATCGGGAACGAATGACCTCCCTCTCAGTAAGAATATTTTCGGGTAGGATATTGTCCACTAAGGAAGAATATAACCCGTCTATATGATAATACTTCTCTGCTAATTGCCAGCACATCCTAGCTCGATAACCACCAGGGTCTAATTCCATCTCCGTATGTCCATAATTAACTTCTGGTCTCAATAATATGTCAAACCAATTTTCAGCGTTGATTTCATTGGCATATCTACTTTTATCGGTAAAAGATAAAACAAGCCGATTTCTCGCAAAATGGATATTGAACTTTGCGTAGTCTGGTATCAGCATACTATCTATAATTTCATAATCGGCGGAAGCAACAATATCACAAGGTCGCTTTTGTTCCATTACCTTACGGGCAGCTAATCGAGCGCCGCTCCCTTCTAGATTTACTTTAATACCTGGGTGATGATTCTCAAAAGACCTCGCCATCTGTTGGAATGGTTGGCTTAAGCTGCCCGCGTGAAATACTATAATTTCTTGCACCAAACAAGCACCTCCTTTTATCGCTTATCAAACATTTGTTGTTATTGGGCAGGATTTTTTCCAGTAAGGATCCTGTTCGTCTCATCTTCTGTTAGATTGTAACTAAAGAAAGTTTTGTAAAAGTCCTTTGTTACTTGGTTCATATCTAGATTAGTAAATTTATCAGGATTTAAAGTTTTGGCAGCCCATTGTATTTGTAACGCTTCTTCTGCACCATAGCGATCCCACATGAAGGCGCCAATAGGATTAACGTAGACTCGTCCGTTCTTAACCGCCTTAATTTTTTGCCATTGCGGGTCTGTTTTTGATAAATCTGCATTCTTAGCGGCAGGACTAGTAAATAGAGTACCAAGTATAATGACATCTGGATTCCATTTTAGAATCTGCTCCATCGATACCTCTTTCCCATTCCCGGTCATCTCTGCTGCTGCATTGACGCCTCCTGCCGCTTGGATCCATGCATCGATAATTGTATTGCCCCCATCAGCGATATTTGGGGAGAGTGATGTTAAATGGAGAACCTTCGGCCTAGTCTCTTGTGGTATCTTCGAAGTAACATCCGTCACCATTTTCAGTTTACTGTCCAGATAATTGACATACAGTTGAGCTTTTTGTTTTCCAACGTCACCTAAAATATCTCCCGTGAGCATAAAACAGCTCTTTAAACCGTTAAAATCTTTAAAATCCAGCTGTAGAACTGGTATACCCACCTCTGAAATTTTATCAATAGACTTATCGGCGAGAGGCATGATTGCAATATCTGGTTTCGTTTTTACAAGTTCCTCAATATTGATATTTGGTGTGAACGTATTCACTGCTTTATTCATTGCAGAGTTAACTTTATAGAGCCACGGTTTTGATTCAGGAGTATGCGCAGTTGCTACGATTTTATCTCCTCCACCAAGCATTGCCAAAACCTCATTATGAGCTGGCCATGCGTCGGCTATTCTCTTTACATTGACCGGAATTTCCACTTTATTTCCAGCTGAATCGGTAATTGTGCGTTTCTGCTGATTGTTTACCTGTGTAGATGCTTGTGTTGCTGTTGATTGGGTATTTCCGCATCCTGATATTCCCAAGATCGTTGAAAGAGCAACCATAAGTATTAGGCCTTTTTTTGTACGTTTCATCATTAACTTCCTTCCTTCTCCCCTTTAATGTTTGAGCTGGAAATTATTATTATTTTGACTTACTCACCTCACTTACGATACTTATATCCCAATTGCACCTCCAGTTACTTCTTAAGTAGAATTGAGACTCTAGGTGCAATTTTGGAAAGCGCATTGAATCCTAAAAATAACTATCCGGTTTTTAGCTGATTAATGGTACACATGTATTAATCTTTTGACCATAGTTATTTTCAACGCTTGTTATTTTCAGTTCAATCCCATAGGCAGCCTTGAGATTTTCCTCAGTCATGACTTCAGTTGCGCTGCCCTGTTTAAACACACTGTCTCTTTGCATAATGACAACTTTGGTAGAACATATGAAGGCGTGATCAGGAGAATGGGAGGTCATGATAACGGTTAATCCCTTTTCAGACAAACGTTTAATTTGTTCAAGCACTCTGATCTGATTGCCAAAATCCAAATTCGAGGTAGGTTCATCCATCACCAATATCTTCGGTTGTTGGGTAAGTGCCCGTGCAATTAACACCATCTGTCGTTCTCCGCCACTAATTTCAGTGTAAATTCGATTTTTAAGAAAGGGAACGTTCAAAGTTTCTAGTGCTTCTTCGGCAATAGCAATGTCCTTTTTTGTCGGTGAAGCAAACATACCGAGATGAGCCGTTCTTCCCATAACCACTACATCCAAAACATCAAAGGGAAAGGGAGGC
>Ga0209123_1000487_pt1 | contig 51153 bp, 51 predicted proteins | sample BarGraIncu00431A_FD_184500 | JGI IMG/M metagenome (GOLD analysis project Ga0209123, IMG submission 184500) | Arctic peat soil microbial communities from Barrow, Alaska, USA - Barrow Graham LP Incubations 004-31A (SPAdes) (version 2) | ecosystem: Environmental > Terrestrial > Soil > Wetlands >...
CATATTACAGCCTCCTTAAAATAGTGACTGTATATAGTATCTAACCAGTTAATAATTAATATGCAAATATGTTCTACCAACTTATTTGACCTCGTTGTTCTCTTGGTATCATATGAGTGGGGGGTGCTGCAAAGGAAAATCTAAAAAAGATTGAGCAGCGGCAAGGGCTCACGGCTCCTTATGCTGCTCTGCTGTAAGGGCGCTAGCACTCGCTAGTGCAGCTTGAGCAAAACGTTCTCGCTCTGTGGCTAGTTGATCTCTCAGTCTTACAATTTCATCTTGTAGCATCTCCCGCTTGGCGAGAGATGCTTGTTGTGTCACTAAGATGGCCTTCTGTTTATCCAACTCGCTGTGATGTTGTTGATCTGTAAGAGAACGTTTAGAGTTTTCTATTTTTTCTTCAAAACGCTTTTTTAGAGTAGTTAGTTCTTGTACCACAGTGTTTAATTCTATATTTTTTTGATCAAGTTTATTAATGGCCTCTACGGCTTTTTGTTGATTAAAATTAGTACTTGTTGTTAACTCAGCAATTTGCTCCTGTGCTTGTCCCAGGGTTTGTTCAGTCAAATTAGCAATCTTTACAGCTTGCCGTTTACCTTCTTCAGCAATTTCTTTCTGCTCTTTTAGTTCAGCCAATTCTAACATGTTTTTCTTAGTAGCTTGGGCTGCTTTTTCTGTAAGGTCTTTCATTTGTTTTGTGATGGTATCAACCTCACTCTTAGCTGTTGCTTGGACATCCACCAATTGGGCCTTTAAGGCCCCTAGCTGTTCCTTTAGAGCGATTATGTTGTGATCGTGGACTTCTTCTACATCCTTCCGGCTTTTTGCCAGACCAATATAAATCTCTTCAATGCGGGCTAGATGGTTTCTTACTTGATTAAGCTCCCGTATATCGCTTAAAGACTCCCGACTCTGGGTCGCTTCATAGTTAGTCAGCATTGCCGCAAGAAAATTCCCAGCCGTCATTTCACTCGCGGCAATTTTCTTTTGTAGTAAATCTCGCTGTTCAGCATCAATTTTCAATGAATAATTAACGATTTCGCTCATTTCAATCAACCTTTCTGTATTTATACAACCATATGAATACTTATAATTTTTAAATCACTATGTATACTTAAGAATACTTGTATACTTTAAGTATATAATATTTAAAATATAAATACAATAATCATATTATGTAGCAAGGGAGATATTGAATTTTTGAATTTTTGATGTTATAATTCTAAGTAACGATAATAGAAAGTTATCATTAGTTATAAAAGGAAGGATGAGGATCTTAATGAATGATATGATCATCAATAAATCGTCAGAAATAGAGGGAACGACAGAAAAAGCAAAAAAATACATATTACATGCTAAAGCTAGTAATACAATCAAATCATATAAATCGGATTGGAAGGACTTCGTGGCTTATTGCAAACGTGAAAAAGTTGCTTCTTTGTCGGCGAATATTGAAACTGTAATTAATTATGTAGCTGATATGGCTGAAACCAAAAAGGTCTCGACAATAATTAGAAGATTAAGTTCTATTAGTCAAGCACATCAGGCGGCCGGTTGCGGTAGTCCGACCTTCTCTTTTGGTGTTAAAACGGTCGTAAAAGGTATAAAAAAAACAAAAGGTACGATTCCTAATAAAAAAACAGCCGCAGTGATCGAAGATATTCGAGCTATGGTTGATACATTAGGAGGAAGTTTAATTAATATCAGAGATAGAGCGTTGATATTAATTGGCTTCGCTGGGGCTTTTCGTCGTTCGGAGTTGGTGTCTGTGGAGATAGATGACATTGAATTTAACCGGGAAGGTCTTACGATTATGCTGAAGCATAGTAAAACAGACACAGAAGGTCAAGGGTATAAAAAAGGTATTCCCTATGGTAGTCATCCGGATACCTGCCCTGTTCGCTCATTGCAGGATTGGCTGCAGGCGGCTCAAATAACGACAGGCCCCCTCTTTCGTCGTGTCAATCGGCATGGACAAGTCGGAATGGCAGCGCTGAGTGATCAATCTGTTGCTTTAATTGTTAAAAAACTAGTAAAAGCGGCAGGATTAGATGAAAAAAAATATTCTGGACATAGTTTACGATCAGGTTTAATAACCACAGCCGCTAATAGAGGTGTGGATGAAAGAAGTATTATGAAGCAATCTGGTCATAAAAGCTTAACTGTCATGCGTAGTTATATACAAGATGCGACTTTATTCAAGAATAATGCAGCAACTCATGTGGGTTTGTAAAAACAAAAAACATAATGTCTGAATGCTCGATTAACACTTTGATTATCTGGAATCTCTTCCCTAACTAAAAATAAATTGTAAAAGGGTGACTTCTTTGTTATGTGTAAGATATTTAGTAAAGAGTTTTATGAGGATTTAGAGAATAAAGGATTAAGGTATTGCCCTAACTGCGAAACTGCTAAGGATGAAAAAATGTTTAGAGAAATTTTTTGTATTGAATGTTCTAATACTAGTGATAGAAATCAATATGCACTTGCTAAAGAAAAACGCGCAGAAAAATATAAGAGAAAACGCAATGCTAAGGATTATTTTGTGTACAAGTTTGTTGATGAAGAAAATCAAATAATATATATAGGTAAAACGATACGATTACCAGCTAGAATGGTACAGCATTTTAAAACGGACCAGCATTTAACCGATGAGTGTTATAATAATGTTAAGTATGTTTTTTATTGTTCGCTTAAAACAAAGGTAGAGATGGATATCTACGAAATTTATTTAATAGATAAGCATCGGCCCCAATATAATACAAAATCAGTTTATGAACAAGATGAAAGTTCTAGTATTGTTTTACCGAAGTTAGTTTGGAAAGAATATCATGCTGAAAGTTTCGATTTAAAAGAAAAAGGTACTATGCCTGATATTAAAACAGCAGCAGTGATTGAAGATATCCGAGTTATGGTTAAAACCTTAGGAGACAGTTTAATTGATAGCAGAGATCGAGCTTTGATATTAATTGGTTTTGCAGCAGCTATTCGCCGTTCGGAGTTAGTGGCTATTATGATGGATGATATTGAATTTAATAGTGATGGTCTGACCATTACTATGCAGAACGGCAAAACTGCCCAGGAAGGTCAAGGAAATAAAAAGGGTATTCCTTACGGCAGTAATCCTGATACTTGCCCGGTAAGGGCTTTGCAGGATTGGTTGAGGGTATCGAATATTACACAAGGGGCTATCTTTCGTAAAATATATAAAAATGGACAAAATAGTGGGCAAATACACACTAAAGGATTGGTTGATAAGTCCGTCGCGTTAATAATAAAGAAGCTGGCAAAAGCAGCAGGATTAGATGAAAAGAAATACTCTGGCGATAGTTTGCGCTTTGGATCAATAACAACGGCTGCCAACAGAGGTGTAAATGTTGGATTGTAAAAAAGTAGTCTCCATATTTATCCTATCAATGAATTGATTAAGGGTTTATTTTACATATGTACGCTAATTTGCAAAAATTACAATCATAAACGAACGAATGTTTGCTATTTTCCATAATAATTGCTATAATTATAGTATTGAAAATACGAGTAGACTCATGAAATTTTATATATAATTTTATTTTTAAAGAGGAGATGATAATGTGAACAATGAAGATTTATTGACGGATAGGCAGAAACAAATTTTAGCCTATATTAAGGATATGTTGCGTACTAAAGGGTATCCACCATCTGTACGAGAAATTGGTACAGCAGTAGGACTTCGTTCCAGTTCTACTGTGCATAACCATTTAACCAAACTTGAAGAGATTGGATTTCTTCGTCGTGATCCTACTAAACCTCGAGCTCTTGAAGTATTAGGTGAAGCCTCATGGCGGCAAGAAAAGTTTGTTCCCGTACCATTAGTTGGCCGTGTTACAGCCGGGATACCTATGTTAGCAATTGAAAATATTGAAGAAACCTTTCCTTTACCTACATCATTAATCGGCAACGACGAAGATGTCTTTATGCTTACTGTGCAAGGAGAAAGCATGATTAATGCCGGTATTTTAGATGGAGATTATGTATTAGTACGTAAACAAAGCAGTGCTAATAATAATGATATTGTAGTTGCCTTAATCAATAACGAAGAAGCAACAGTAAAACGTTTCTTTAAAGAAAAAGACCGTATTCGCCTGCAACCTGAAAATGACAGTATGCCCCCTATTTACTCGCGAAATGTTTCCATTTTAGGCAAGGTTATCGGCGTATTTCGAATGCTATAATACTTACTGATCTCAAAATGATCTGATAAAAAAGCAGCACAATTTTTTGCGCTGCTTTTTTATCAGATCATTTTATCGTTTTATTTAGCGGATTGTTGTTGCTTGGTACCAATACGTATGATTCTATCCTCTGCCCTAAACTCATCTGAGGAGAGATTCTCTCTACTGATTTCTTTGCCGTTCATAATTTTAACTCGGTAGACTGTGACTTCAAAGCCTTTTTGGCCTGCAGACTCGACGATTTCTTTACCTAGTGCTAGAGAATTATCTTGCTTAATAATCGTATTATACCCGATACTTTTTGAAGTTCCTTCAATACGAATTTCTGCAGAATTGGCAATTTGCTTACCAAAAATAGATACAGTAAGTTGATTATTAACAACTTCACTAGTAATATAGATATTATAGGGCGAACTATTTTTAAATTTAAAGTCAAGAAGATTATCAGCTACAGTAGCATCTTGCCCTAAAGGAACATAGCCAGGTGGTTGAAAATGGGATGTCCTCTCTTCTATTTCCATATCTGCTAATAGGGCAACGTTATATAAAGTCGTGCTGACTTGACAGACGCCACCACCCCAATCTAATACTAATTTGCCGTCAATAAATACTGGTGCTTCTTTATATCCATATTCTGATAAACGAAGACCGACAGATTGATTGAAGGAGAAAACTGCACCTGAATGTACTAATATTTTATTAATACTTTTCGAAGCAATGGCTACATTCTGGTAGCGACTCTTGTTGTTTGGATCAAATTGCGTGGAATATACAGCGATTAAACTATCAATCTCATCAAAGTCTTTTGACACAATGGTTGGCAGTTGTTTAGTTACTGTCAACTCGCTGTGAAATGGAATGCCACTATTCAATTTACTGGTGATCTCAGCTAAAGACGTTAGTAAATCCACTTCTTGTCCCAAAATTTCAGGTGTAATAGTAATATTATTATTATTATATAATAATAATGCATTTTGGGGGCTGCGATTTATATCTTTTGCAATATTAATTAAAAGTGCAGCTAATTTATCATGATTATAACTTTGCGTAAAAGGAATGGTAAATTCACCATTGATGGCTAAATAACGTTCTTTTAGGATGTTGATGATAGTTCCCCTGCGACCTACATCATATGCTTGCTCAGCAAGAATATCTGCATTAATAGCAAGGTCAATATCTTGTGGTGCAATCGACCATGTCTGGTTTTCATATGATACAGTAACCGGTGAATTGACTACTCGTTCTTGAAAAGCAATGTTAATTGCAGTTTTAGCTTCATCGATTGATAATCCACCCACAGGAATAGTACCAATAGCGACACCGTTATAGATATTATCTGAAAATAAAAACGCAGCATTGGTAGTAATTAAACTTACTGAACTAAAAAGTACAATGACAGCGAAAAAGAATAATAATTTGACCTTACGTTTAGCGAGTTCAATCTGCAAGTTGGATTCCCCTCCAATTAGTTAACCAATTCATTGATAATAAATCCCCGCCAAAAGCGGGGATTTATTTATTGAATATTCATGGATAGTTCAACAAATTTACCAGCCAGTTTGGCTTTTTGCAATACCTCTTCGCTAATTTCGCCACCTTGTTCAACAATTAGCACACCATTATCTGTTTCAATACGCCGACTAGCTTGTTTACCAAGTAAATATCTACGTTGCTTTTCATCGAATTTTTTCGCGGAATCATCATTAGTACTTTCTTTTGCAGTTGCCGAAGTTTTTGTTTCAGGTATAGATACTCTTTCAGAATTGACAACCTCAGTAATTATTTCCTTTTCATCGGCAATAATCACGACTTTTTTACCAAAAGTAAGAATGCGCTCAACTGGAATACTGCTAATTTCACCATTAAGTTCTTCTATTTCACAAGCAATAATTTTACCAGTTTGATCAATAATAAGTTCTTGGACTTTACCTTGAATACGTCCAGATTTAGTTAAAACTTTTGTTCCTATGACGGTGACATCAGCACACAACAGTTGCTCCAGAGCGGGAGCATTTTCTATCGATAAGATAGCATCACTACTGATCGTTGTGATGGCAGACTCCCCTAAACCGGCTATTGCAGCAAAGGGAAGTAGTTTAGCACCAAGGTACCATTTCCCATCATCAATAACCAGAGCCGCTACCGCTCCTTCAGTATGATTGATAACAAGTTTTGTTACAGTACCGATTTCAGTACCTTCACTAATATCAACAACTGGTAACCCGATAATATCTACGCTTTTTTTCATTTACAATCCTCCTATATAATATTAAAGATTTGATTGATTACGCCACTCGCTAAATTCGGAATCTATTTCATTAAATATTTTCCTAGGGATGTCATTAAATGGCATAAACTTCAAGGAAGTTTTAACCAATATATTTTTAACAATACGCAGATAAGCAACATTGTTAATAAACTCTTGTTCAAGCATACTATTACTCATTACTCCTGGAAGTAATCGACCTTCTGTAAAAACTTCAATGGCCTCATTGTATGAGCCAAGAAGCTTCAAAATTGTGCCAATTTCCATGACTAAAAATGGAACCACTTCACTATCAGGATATAACTGTAATGCTTGACGAAAAACTTTAAGAGCTTGGTAAAAATTTCGCTGTTCTTTTTGTAAAAAAGCAAAATCCATTAAAACATCCAATTCATTTGAAGAGGGGAAAGAATCTTCAGCTATTGTTGTTGGCCCAGCAATTTCATCAAGGTTCTCTTCATAAATAATCGCCATTTCATTAGAAACTGGCGTTTCTAAGTGTTGATGAATTGTTTTTAACATAAGCGGAGTATTCATTATATGTAATTTATTTTTAAAATTCATGAAAATTTTAAAAACCTTTACTCCTTTATTTATTTTCATAGTATTGTTTAATAAACTTTCTGAGTGCTGTTGTTTGATGATGTCGTTTTCTACTATTTTATTTTTTTTATTTAACTCGTCATATTTTACAGGATAGAAATATTTTTTTGCCACAGACTCGGTGATGGTTGTTGTAGTTTCAGTTAATTCTACGACGCTTTTCGAGCTAGCTAAGTTCTTTATTAGAATCATTTCATTAAGAATAGTGATAAGTTTAACAATTTCTTTGTTATCTGCTAGTAGTCTGTCTATAATTTCTACAGGATTTGCAACTATAACATTTTGAGTTTTTGTTTTTTTCATTGTATAGTCGTAATAATAAGCAATACAATATGAAGAAAAAAGTGCAAATAGAATCACTATCCCCAAAGTACCAGCAAGACCCATAAGACCTACGAAAATACGTGGCAAAATCAGACTGATTAACAGAGCACAACATGCACATAAAACAAGAAATTTTATATGCATTTGAATAACTAATATTCTATTAGCTACAACATAGACAATATACGTAAAAAAAGATATTGTGGACAAGCTTATCATTATGTATTCCATAGAATCCCACCATATTATTTAGTTCGACATATTCGTATATTCTCCTGCAGGAGAATATACGAATATGCACACTTTTTACATAATTCGACATGTATTAATCTTTTACCTGCTAATTTATTACAGAACTTTTATAAATGTAGTATTTCCGTTGCTGCTCCCATAATACCAATCACAGCATGCTCAAACGTTAAACCACCTTGTAGATATACTATATAAGGCGGGCGCATCGGGCCATCAGCGCTCAGCTCAATGGATGCACCTTGAATAAAGGTACCAGCTGCCATAATCACGGCATCACTATATCCTGGCATGGCACTTGGTTCTGGTCGAACATGGGCATCGATGGGTGAAAACTTTTGTAATCCTTGGCAGAAAGCCACCATTTTTTCCGGTGTTCCAAGCTCAATCGCTTGAATAATATCGCTACGTCTTGCTGCAAGCTGCGGCAAAGTATTATATCCGAGTAAGGAAAAAAATGCTGAGGCGAAAATCGCTCCTTTAACAGCTTGTGCCGTTGTGTGAGGTGCCATGAAAAAGCCTTGGAATAATAGACGATTATCAACTAGGGAAGCCCCCACTTCATCACCAATACCTGGCGCTGTCATACGATAAGCAGCTTGTTCGACTAAATGCTTTTTACCCACAATATACCCGCCCGTTGGCGCAATACCACCGCCTGGGTTTTTAATCAGCGAGCCAGCCATTATATCAGCACCAACCCCTGTTGGTTCGATGGTTTCAACAAATTCCCCATAGCAATTATCAACAAAACACACACAATTAGGTTTGATCCTTTTTACATGTTTGCAGATTTGAGCAATGTCCTTTATGGTAAGCGGGGCGCGCATGCTGTAGCCCCGCGAGCGCTGTATGAGTACCATTTTGGTATTTGGCTTCATAGCAGCAGCAATATTATTCATGTCTACCCCACTGTCGATCATAGGCAGTTCAGAATAATCAATACCAAATTCTTTTAACGAACCAGGTGACGAACATGTATGACCAATCACAGTTTGCATGGTGTCATATGGTGCACCGGTTAGTGATAAAAGCTCATCACCTGGGCGTAAAATTCCAAATAACACCGTTGCTAAAGCATGAGTACCAGACACAAATTGGGTGCGCACTAATGCCTTTTCTGCAGCGCAAATATCAGCCCAAACCGCTTCTAATTTTTCCCGCCCAGCATCATTATAGGCATAACCAGAGGTTGTACGAAAGTGATAGTCAGCTACTTTATGTTTGCGAAAAGCAGTCAATACCTTAGCCGTATTTCTTTCGGAAATTTCATCAACGATGGTAAAAAAAGGTTGAGCTTTAGTGAGAGCTTGCTTACGTATGGCCAAAATTTCTGGCGGGAAACTATTCATCGATTTTTACTCCTTCTGTTGTGTCAACTTCTACTGCATATTTACTAAAACGATTCATTTCATCAGGGGGTAACGAGATCAAAACATAGATACCATCCTCACGATATTCAGTGGACAATACCGTGGATACATCATATAATTTCGCAATCATATTGTTATCGCTATAAGGTATCAATAAGGGCATTTCGACGGTTTGTTCTTTGAGAAAATTTTGAACCAGCCTGAGTAGCTTATCAGTACCTAACCCTGATAAAGCAGAAATTGCAATACTATGATCTAAATGCAACAATTGATCTAAAGTCTCCTGATTTTCTAGTTTGTCAATTTTATTAAAAACGGTGATAAGGTGTGTTGTATCAACCTTTAGTTCATGAAGTACTTGATAGACTGCCTGACTTTGTTCTTTGTGTTGAGGATGGCTACAGTCAATAATATGTAGCAATATATCTGCTTGTATGACTTCTTCCAAAGTAGCTCGAAAGGCAGCAATTAAATGATGAGGCAGTTTTTGAATAAAACCCACTGTATCTGTTAAAAGTGCTTCTTGCCCGTCAGGTAGAGCAATGTGGCGTGTTGTAGGGTCGAGTGTGGCAAATAATTTGTCTTCAGCCAATACTGTGGAAGCTGTGAGTATGTTAAGCAACGTGGATTTCCCTGAATTTGTATAACCAACTAAAGCAATTGTTGGGATACGTGTACTCTGGCGACGTTTACGATGCAAATTACGTTGTTTCTTAATGTTTTCAATTTGCTGTGCAATATCACCAATACGGTCACGTATTCTGCGCCGGTCGACTTCTAACTTACTTTCACCAGGCCCCCTAGTACCGATACCACCACCTAGTCTTGATAAGACGAGACCTTGTCCACCCAGCCTCGGCAACGTATAACGTAATTGGGCTAATTCAACTTGTAATTTACCTTCATGGGAACGAGCACGTTGGGCAAAAATATCTAAAATCAGAGCAGCCCGATCAAGTACCTTAGTGCCTAACAATTTTTCAAGATTACGTTGTTGTGCTGGCGATAACTCATCATCAACAATGATGAGATTAGCATTTTTTTCTTGCCTAAGCAAGCTGAGCTCTTGTACCTTGCCGCGACCAATAAATAACGCAGGATCAGGACGCTCTCTTTTTTGCCAGGTCATCCCTAGCACCTGGGCGCCAGCTGTTTCGGCAAGTTGCGATAATTCACTTAAGGAATCCACAATCGCCCATTTCCCTTGCCGTTCTAGGCCCACGAGGAGTGCTTTTTCCGGCTCAGCGATAGCACTCGTCCTGGTGTTCAATTCTAGTTGACGTTCAATTTGTGCCGTTAAGTAGGTCAGATCCAGTTCAATAAATTCTTCTAAGGATAACGGTCCAATTGTTTGTGTATTAAAAGTATCATTTTTTATGTCAGTAATAATACCAAAACTGACCTGGATAATACCCTCGATTTGGCCAATAGCAGCCATTAGGTCAAAACGTATTTGCTTAAGGGAGGCTATATCTACACCACTAAGCTCAGTATCACCACTAGGGTGGGTATGAATACAGCGTGTGCCGCTTAACCGGTTACTAGAGCGACGACCATCGATTTCAGGCAATACTACAGTACTAATATCACCCACAGCTACCGCTGTAATGAGTCCTCGCCTATTTATATATACAGCAAGTTCACGATTAAGGTCTGCTGTAATCTCAAGCATCTTTTGTGCCAGTTCAGCGGTTATAACCTGTCCAAAAGGCACTGAAAACTCATAAAGCCCTTCGATTCGAGTCAGGAAACTTTTACGTATCCCAACCAGTTCACCATGTATTATTGGCATTATTTCACGCTCCTTCGGTTATATCATTATGATAATAACCTATCTAAAATTCTGCTTACAAGTGTGAGAGACTAAAAATGGATTAGATTCACCTTTTATGCAGAATAACTTTAATTATACTACATATTGTCGTGGGCAGATAGAAAAAGTCATATTCTTGTTCAGTTATTTTATTAGTGTGGCTTAATCGTTAATTATTATGAATATCCTTGATTGGAATAAAGAAACCTTCCAGCTAATACTCGGAAGGTTTCTTTTCTACCTGCTCATTGCATAATACACAATAACCTTTCTCTAAAGATCGTTCTCGTAGCAATATGGGCAGTTCTACTGCCCCGCGTCTATAACCCTCTGCCTGACCATCATGTTTCCCCCAGAGGTAGCCTAATAATAATGTACTCACGATGAGTATTACGAATAGCAGTATTATTATTATTACCTCCCTCTTTGATAATAAAATATTGCACTATAAAAAATTGCCGTGGCCAAAAGCACTAACGGGAACAAATGTTCGTTAGTCAGCCAAGATGCACACAAGGTCAATATGGCCAGTAGTAAACACTCAACCTTGCCTACACGGTGGGCGAAATTTCGATATCCAGCTAATTGATCTATATAGATATCTAGATAATCGTCAAATAATTGTAATGAAAAAATGAAAAGTATGGAAAATAGCATGTTTTGCCAACCCCACAGTAGTCCACCCAGGATAAATACAAGCAGGGATTCTTGTAATCCACTTAAACCACTGATAAATTTTTTTTTAAAATCATTAAACATACCAATACTATAACTAGCAAAAAATAATGGTATGCTGACAGAGGCATTGACGCTCGCGGCTAGGGATAAGGATAACATACCATAAACAATACTACCCGGGCCCATTGCTTTAGAAAAGTTATAACAACCAGCACGGGTATCCAGATCACTATCTAAAAAATCATCAACCAATTTCACTGCAATTGAACATAGTATTACAGCAATAATAATACCTAATTGTTCAAATATTGCGGGCGACACAGGCTTTCACCTCTTTAAATCCCTGACTGAGTAAAGCAGATACAGGGATTGCATTGGCTTTAGGAAATAAATAAGCTAATTGGGTCATATTACCCAAAACCGAAGGTAAATCTATTTTATTCGCCAATATGGTATAACTATTACGGACTATCCCATAATTATATATTTCATGATCGATGGTACTCGGGTTATTTAAATATTCTTTGGTAATACTCGATAGATCAACAATATGAAAAATAAAATCAGCACTACGTAATAAACTCAGTGTCTGTGCCATTCCACGCCGAATGGTCTCATCATGATGGATCTTTTCAGCGATGCCGCAAGTATCTGTTATCTTAAAGTTTACAATGGTTTTGCCCAGGGATATTTTAAGGATTAATGATTGCAAGGACCGTGTTTTGTGCAGTGCCATCCCACACAGTTGGCTTTTTGCCTCTTCAATCGAAAAATGTCGGCAAGTCATTAAACCATCATAGCTACGAAAGGTCACATCCACAGTTTTACTACCAATGTAAGCGGCAAAATTGAGAGCAAACATGGTTTTGCCTGAATTGGGAAGGCCGACAAGAATAAACTCTCTCATTATTTCACCTCCATTAAGTCAGCAGGTTCAATTAACATTAACTCTTGCCTAGTAGTGCTGGCTTTTGCGATTAACCGTACAGCTTGACGGCGAATGGCTCTTTCGATAATATTACGCACTGTGCGGGCATTGCCAAAATTTTCATGAACACTACTTTGATGAATGAATAGTAATTTCAATAATGCTGATTGGGTCTCTGCTGATAAGCTATATTGACGAGTATGAAACATTTGTTCGGCAATATGTAGTAGTTCTTGTTGACTATAGTCGGGAAAATCAATATGTATGGGAAACCGGGAATGCAGGCCTGGATTTGTTTCTAAAAAACCTTCCATCTCTTTTTGATAACCAGCTAAAATTAGAATGAGGTCATTTTTATGATCTTCCATTGCTTTTACCATGCTCAGTATGCAAATCATCATAAATAAAAGCAGCAGATATCAAGTTCTGTTGCTATTACTCTTCAATAAGTTTCATATGTTATCAGGGAGGATTTAGTTACTTCCTGATTTAGTACAGTTGTGAAGCAGACTATCCTCACGCACCTTGGTGTAGAGATACAGTTTCAGCAGATCTTTAGGGCTATATGGTGGCCTCCCCGTGAATGAACAAACAGCTTTTGTGAAACCGAGCTGTTCCATATCAAGCAGCTCTACGTACTCTTCAATGACACGGACAGAACTTTCTTCACCGATATAGTCGTCTATGGCCTCGGGAAACAGTATTGCTTGTGTTCTGCTTTCACCTTTTATGTAGCCCGTAAATCCACCTCTTCACTGCTTGTACTCATGCCTATATTTTATCATATTTGTGAATTTATGTAATTATTTATGGCTACTTTTCACACAGTCTGACGTCCCCACGTCCCTTTTGTGCGCCAGGTGGCATCACTAAAGGCTGGCGGTCATGGGGTGAGGTAAACTTACCGGATCAGTGGTAAGGAAGTTTATTTGTTTTGTGAAGGGTTGGACAGTCGATGGCTTATTGAGAGTAATATTGAGGGTTGCCGTCTGCCGAGAGGTAGGCGTTTTTTTGTTTTACATAAATAACCAGCAATAGTATAATTTAATCAAACTATGATTAAGGAGAATATAATGAACGTAGGTGAATTTTTTAAGAACTTTGGTGTACTTATAGCTTTTTGCCTCTCCGCTTGGTGGTATTACCATACTAAAAAAATTGAAAAAATCGCGCAGCGAAAAGCTTTGGCCGCAGCATTGTTAGCGGAAATAACAACAATAATAATCCTCTATAAAGAGCTTGAATTAGAAGAGTGGGATGAAACTAAGTATCAAAACATCCAGAGTTTAGAAGAAGAATATATGACAATATATAATAAATCAAGCGATAAGATTTCTTTATTTTCATTGGATGAAGTCAGTAAAATTGTTACGTTTTATACATATTTAAAAGCACATTTTGACACTCTTAGATTTTTAGTAAAAGTACAAAACGAATACAATTACCTAATTGCTGCTATTCATATTTTTGGCAATTTAGGTAATATTTCCGAGGTTTTATCATCTAGTCTCAGAAAATATAAATCCACACACAATTATGCTTTAGATAGTCAAGCAGAATTGTACGCTCGCATGGGCGACGCGGAAGATATCCTTAAAGATTACTTGCGTGAGGAAAAATCGAGGTATAAAATATTTTCTCCCTACGCGATGGATATGATTAATAATATTGAACTCCCAAAAACGTGGACATTGTTATTGACTATATTGATGTTTATAAGCGTTGCGTCATTTTATATTTATCTAGATGTAAGTGGGATACTTAAACAATTTCTTTCAGGTTGGCTCTATGTTGCATTATGGATAGTCCTTGCTCTTTGTATGGCTATATCAATATTGGGCGGTGCTGAATTAATTAGTCGTTCGAGGAAAAATATTAAAGAGCGTAACAAAACAACCCCAGCGGGGTGAGTGGGTGAATGAGTGCTATTTGATTTGTATGATAGCGCAATTATACATTGTCGCTAAAATAAGCCTCTGTATTTGCGTTTTGAGATGTTTCGCAATATGACGTGGTAAGTTTGTTTCTGCAAGAGCATAAAAACAGCGTGATGGTCAAATTTCGAGCATCCTATTTGGCTTTTAACCTTGTTGGCATGCTGTATTATTTAAACTAACTAGTGACACTAACTTATAAGAGCCTTTATGTATCAAGGGTTTGCAGGTGAAAAGTTAGTGACACTATTAGTGACAGTGGCTTGCAAAGTGACACTAATTAGAACGAATGTTTGCCAATAAAAATGCCTGTAAACCCAGTAAAATCAAAGGTTTGCCAATTAACATAAACAAGCGCAAATGCATAAATTCAGACTCTTAATCAGTAGGTCGGGGTTCGATTCCCCGGTATGTCACAGAATATAAGCCTTCGCATAACCTGCGAAGGCTTATATTCTGTCAACGATAGTATTTGTTTAGTATTTATTCTAAAAAAAGGACACAAACGATTGCAAATAAACACTAAACTATATGTCTTTAATGCTCTATATCATGTCACAAGCCCTCGCCTGTCTGATCTGCTTGATGGTATAACCATTTTCTACTTCCATCTACCGTTATTATAAAGAATATTACTTCAAACAAGGTTTTTTCAGAATGAGCAGGATTTCTCGGGGATGAGGTTATCACCACTGTAATTCTTGATAGATTGGTTTATCGATGTGAGATTTTCAACATGATTGGCAATGGCTACCGGTTTAAAGACAGAAAAGCCATCCTAAGTTGAGTACATAGTTAACGTCATATTTTCGTACATTTTGGATGCTCAAAAAGCGGTCTCCTTTGTGTCCATTTTGGGTAGGTTTTACTTGACCGCTTAGAACACCTTTAAAAACCTACCTAACAAATGCTACTAATTGATATCGTAAAACTCCATTTTACGCCCCATTGCATCAACTTTTGCTTGTTTTATTCTAACATGGCTGAAATCTGAGGAAAATTTGAGAGTCTCAATAATATCCATTTTTTTCTGTTCTTGCATTCTATAGCCCAAAATTATTGAATACACAGCATCTGGTGGGAAGCCAAAAAGATAAACTGGATATGGTTCTAATTGCTCAATCCTATCAGCATTTTCAAGGGGTAATAATACTCTCCATTCTTCTTCATAAGCCCACTCCAAATCTTTTGTTAAGAAAGTATCATCTGCAGTAAGATCTATCATTGGCTTCAACGGTTCATTACAATTATCACGATATACTACTTTCCTTAGATAGCCAAATTCATCAAAATCACTCCGCTTTCGATGAAAATAAGGATGTGTTGAATCAAATCCAATTATAAATCCCTCATGACTTGCTGCATAATGAGCCCACATTAGCATATTATCTTGTTTTTCTGTCAATGACAAAATTCCAATTATGCTACCAAACTGATTATAAATTGTTTCACGTGCCATTGGAATGAAGCTGTCTAACATTTCCTTGAATTGGTTAATGTAATCAGGAACTTGTTGCCTAGCATATTCTAAAAATTTTTCGAAAGAAACATTGTTCTGAAGCTCAAGGGGAACTTGATCATAGTTTTTTTTCATCTCTACAAGAAAACTTTCCTCGAATTTCCTTATTGTTTCCTCTTCATTTGCAAATTTTTGAAAGTTTGGTTTTACTTCAAACGGATCATTTAACGCAATTGGCTGAGTATATCGAATAAGACAATCCTTTAAAACATTAATTCGTTCTGCTGTTTGATATTTATATAAGATCATTTTTCATACTCTCCTCATAATATAGATACTATACTATGAGGAGCTACTTCTACATATATTTATTTGTTTCCTTCATAAATAAAAAAAATTGCCACCTAATTAAATACAGACGGCTGTTTATCGCCCTGTTACCTTTCATCACTTGGCTTCAAGATGTCCTTCTTCTTGTACCTAGGGAGTTCCCTAAGCGAAATAGGAACCTCCTCAGTAAGGGCATTACTGTATATTTCACCTAGACGCTCACATAGCCGCTTATATATGTCCAATAAAATTGGTTTCACATACTTGTTAAAATCATCAATATCATAGATATTGTAACGGTAATAAGGATTGGGTCCATTCCATTCCTGTTTTCTCATCGTTCTTTTTATTTCAACAATATCCTCAATACCAGCTCTCTCTAACCCCTCTCGATAAAAGCGAATTTCAAAAGTATCATAGTGACTAGATTTAATAGTTGACCCGCCCATATACTGCACCGTAGCAAACTGCTTATTCCATTCAAATTCCTTCTGTAGGAATACTGGCAAAAATATTGTTGCACTCTCTTTTGCCCCTTTGTCCTGCACAACCATCTTCGCATCAGCAAAACCTTGACACATATCCATAAACCATTCTTTAACCTCTTCATCTATTTGTGGCATGACAGATTACTCCTCCCGCTTAAAAATGTATAATATAATAACTCCCTACTCCGATCTTTGCGTTCTATTATCGAAATTAAAGGTGTTTCTAAGGTTGCCAAGCTCTCTGGCTTTACTTTCCATAAGCCCTGAGCAGAACGAAAGCCTGGCAACCTTGACTCAGTACTCATTCCTGCCCCACTAAATACAACTGGCTGAGTAGAATTCACCCACGCTTCAGTAATCTCAGCAATCATGGTTTTAATAACTAGTTTATTATCTAGGTTAGTTGGCAAGATATCCCCCTATCTATAACGACCTCTCTTCTTAGTTAAAATTGCAGACTTGGCCTCCTTTGTATATAACCTTTATTAGATGAAACTAATGAAGTCCTCAATTTCATCTTCGCTGCCATTCCATACCCTTAAGCACACATTTAGCATGTTAACTTTTTAAATTCAACTCTTTCTGTTGATCATATAGTATAGGATCATCAAACCACTCATAATCTCCCTTTATCTGTACAGATACAACTAATCCAACGCCCTTTTCCCATTTTGCCTCATTAGGAGAAATGCCATTATTCTCCAAGGCATATGAATCCTCCCATTTAAGAAGTACATAACACTTATCATCTGACATAGCCACTATATATACTTTGGGCAAGTGCTCCTTCATTTGTGCAATCATGTCATCTTTGTACTGTATTTTGTCCGTAAGTTTCTGTGGGCAAGGATGATAGGCGTGTATACGAGGAATAGTATTTTTATACTTTTTACTCTTCGAATATATCGCAAAGTAATGGACTTGCTTAGAAAGATTCTGACAGATATCCCAGATTTCACGCTTTCTAAGATTCAAAAATTTCTTATCCTCCACTGTCCAACCCAGCCAGATCCATGGGTTATCAATACTAGTGAAATTTTTATAACCATTTCCAGCTACCAGCAAATCCTTAAAGTCCGAATGCAGCAGAGTCGCATCTAACTTGATTGTCCCTTTTGAATGTTGCCCATACAGTGCGAGGGCGTCTGCTGAATCGGAATTCCGGATATTGAACAAGTTCCTGATATGAAGAATTCCATCCAAGCAAGGGTATACCTTTTCTAAGATAATAGCCAATGCTTTCATAGTGTCATCCAGAAGTAATTCTCCATCCGCTTGGTCTATCTTTTTATCTACAAGATTCTTCCAAATGTTGTTATTCAGCAATTTTGAACTGCCTGGATTTAACATAATAACTAAGCCTAAATTACGTCCGCTTCCCCCCCAAACCAACCTCGCTTCCGTACGATATATATGATCGTCCTTACGGCTAAATTCTCCAAATGCCTTTGGCAACATTTTTCATTCCTCCATTGTGCTATTGCTTTTAATTAGTGCAAACTATCAATTAACTCTGATCATGCACGACTAAATTTTTATTGCTTTCTAGATATTGATTATAGCGCCTGCACAGTCGTAGACAACTCTTAATAGAGCTTTGCGACATATTCTCAAATGTATTCACGTATAGTCACGCAGTGTAAGCAGTTGGCTGTGACCGGAATCGGCGTCTAAATCACGATGGAATATGCATTCACTGGTCTATATATATAATTACTACCTACTGACTTATATTATCAGCCATTCCCTCATAATCACGTAATGCAAAATACCCATAACCTACGAAAGTAGGTTATGGGTATTTTCTCCATAATTTGGAGAATCTCCTGCTATTTCTACGAAATAGATCTTACCATCCCAATAAAATAATAGATTAGCTGGTTCTTTAGGGTATCCAAATACCAATGCACTGCTTCTAATGTTCCCCTCTTAGCAGCATAAGTAAAAGCAGTGCGGTTTTGAAGACCGCGAATATGACTTTGGTTTAGTTATCTTTATTCGGAAGAAGCTAGGAATAGCAAGGGTTCATACCATTGTAATTTGGATCTATTTGAGTCTTTTAGTATCAGTTATGAAACAGACTATCCCCACGTTATCCCCACGACTTTATTCCTAGGCAATTTCCTATAGCCGAAGTCACTGAATCATTAGGGGCATCAGAAATGGGGCTATGGTTCTTACCATGGTTGTAACAGCCGTACCCATACGCCCTGAGTACATCGTATTGCTTCAATAGAGCCATAGTTTTCACCATGGTTGTAACCCCTGGTTCGCCAACCAGCCAACCTACTGATCTGGTAACCTGATTTGCGCGAACCATCAATTATTGACGTATCACTCGGCAGTTAAAAGCCTCAAAAGATAACCTGAAGCCAGTATCAACGGTTAGTGCGAACCTCCCTAATCTTTGATTTCTGGATAATATTTTTATATTTATTAACTTGAATGAATGTTACTACATCCAAATAGCCTGACCAACAACAGCACGTATGCGCTTCAGCCATACAACCCCAACGTCTTCTACGGCAAGTAATGCTTGATCCGTCGCATCGGCTAACATACAAACCGATGTGAAGCCGCTTTCAATAAGATTTTGAGTTCTCCAGTCTGTTAAGCCATAAGGATACGCTTTCGATTTTCGTAGAATTTCTATAGGCTTATCTAGTATGCTCAGATCTTTGTTCTGACTAACTGGAGGTAGGCAGATGGTCTCCAACTCTCCCCCTTTATAAATTTGTGCAAACTCTTTATCATGAACTGTCCAGGATTTAAACATTTCGCTAGTTAATCTACTAGGGGCAAATATTTCAAGAAGATTACAGAGATTCAGTGCATATCTTGTTCCTCTGCCCCCTGATTTTAAGGCTCTAGATGCCTCCTTTTTAACAATGAAACCAGCATACTCAAGTATTTCAAACATTTTTTTGAGTCTTTCAATATGGTCACGATGTATCAAGCAAGATGGTCCGTACCCAGAGTTGACCATACCATCTCTAACAACTTCACAAATTTTTTCAGCCAATTCCCGGGCTGGTTCTACCAGGGGCTCATAAGGACCGAGCTTCGGTTTTACTTCATCCAGCAATGGCCAATAATAATCTGCAGCAAGATACTTTAAAATTCTATCAAGATCTTGTAATCCGACGTTTCCTTGTATGTTATCAGCGAGATCATTACACGCATATATAAACGCTCTAACGTTTCCAGTTACAGCACGGCCTAGAAATATTGCTACTGCTTCCTGCGACAAGGTCTTAAATACATTTGCTGGCAGTCTATGTTTATAGCGTTTACTGATTACTTCAGAAAAGAAAGCTCCAAAAGATGGTGTTTCTTCATCCCTAGCAATATCTATAACACTTGCATCGTTTAGAATATCAAATCTTGTACCAAACTCTGTTACCCCCGGATAAATTGCTGCTTTACAGGAAATAGAGTTACTAGATAACGTCCGGAAGATATCAAAAAAGTCCTTTAATGAAATTTCTCTACCAATATGAGCTGCATCATCGAATAATATTACAATTCTCCGATTAAGTTGATTCGAGAGCTTAGCTAATTCACTTTGCAATGATCCAATAAGCGGCTCCGAATCAAAAGAAATATGGAAACGCTTATTGTTTAATAATTGCTGAACCTGATTTATCAACAAATTACATAAGAAGCGTTCGTATTCACTCCCAGTAGAGCGTAATAATGGTAGATAGCGCAAACTTACATAAATCGCTAAAACCTTATCCGCTATGTTGCTTTTATTTATTCGAAGAGATGCCTCTTTTAATAAAGCACTTTTCCCACTCCCACGTCCTCCCCTTAATAAGATTGGACCATGCGCGATGAGCTTTCGAATTATTCTATCCTCGTAGTCGGAGAAAGTGTGGTATTGTTGAAATATATCATCTGGAAATTCTTCAGCAGCTAATATAAGTTCTGGGTCACATAATTCATCTTGCGGCATAACTATCACTTCCTTCCTTTACTTTTTTATACAATTCAATAGCTTGACACAAGTACATTTGGCATAAAGCTGAATCTAACATATGGCTAGCGATAGACAAAATCCCACAAAGCTTCATTGTTTCACTTAGCAGTTCCAAAACAGTCACTTTATCATATATTAAGTCCGCCTTAATTACTAATTCACCATGAACGCCTTTAGAAAGTGCAGAAAATAGCCTGAATGCGTCACTTCTCACTCTCGTCGTAAAATAATCTGGCATCGTCGAGGCCCGATAATCTGCTAAGCAATCACCACTCGGGGAATCAGCTGTCGCATCAAGTAGTCCCTGATACGCGGGGTTCCAAAATAAGTTTCCGTAATAGTCACCAAGAAGACCTCTACTAGCTTTCTGAAACTCAAGGTCTGGACGCCACATTTTCTTTAGAGCCTCACTTCCCATCCCTTCTTCGACTATATCACCACTCCATTTCATGGCAATCTTTGATCTACTCCCAAGACCAAAATCCCCGCTCTCCTGAACCTTTTTAATCACAAGTAGCCTAAAAGGATCAATCCTACCAACTAGAGCAATACATACGCTTTCGAGTAAGGTACGACCATAGAAAGGACCATGTAATGAGATATAGTCATCAGCTTCTTTCGGTAATTCTAATATCCGGTTCTCAACGATTGTAATATTATTACCGATATTCTCCAAGACTCGCCCTACTGTTGGATGCCTGTGATATAGACCACAGGCAAGTAATGATAAATCGCTTGCCATAAAAATACTCCCCCGTTTTAGGCGCCATTTATCGCCTCGTTTGTTTTTGTTTGTCTGTGTCAAACTTTACTTGCTATTCCGTACAAAAAGCTCATCCAGTTCATAATCCAATACGATACACAGCGCGTCTAACACTCAAATATTTATCTCATGATCCTCGAAATTCCTACAAGACTAAGTCTTATGCCTAATGTTCGCGGCCACAACAATTTATACTAAATCTACCATTAATACATAATCAATACAATCAATTATTTCAGAGAATAATTGAATCACGGGTATAACCTTAGTTGTAACCAATTAACATGGTCAAATTTGCCTAAGGCGGGATCGCTTCAATGGAGCCATGGTTTCCACCATGGTTGTAACAAAGGTGTAGGCTACAATGCTTTATTTGTCCAGCTTCAATAGAGCCATGGTTTCCACCATGGTTGTAACGTCAAAAAGCTTTTCATTGTCGCCAAATGACATGCTTCAATAGAGCCATGGTTTCCACCATGGTTGTAACAGCCGGTTCACCAACCAGCCAAATTACAGCGCTAACAACCTGAATTGTGCGAACCGTTAATAATCAGCTTCTTACCCGGCTGTTAATTAAACCAAAAACATCCTGGAGGCAGTATTCATCACTAGTGCGAACCCACCCGTTATTTGACGACTACTATAGGTTCGCGACCGCAACAATTCACACTAACTCTACCATTAATAAATGACCAATACAATCAATTCTTCCAGGGAATAAACAATCCTAATCCATAATGACTTAAAGCCCCCAAAGCAAATAAGCCATGGTGTTATAACATCTTCTATGAATACAGATGGCGAAGCTAAAAAGTTCTAATAAAGACACAGTTCTTGCCATGGTTGAACATGTTATGCAATTATATTTTCGTGCTGCATAGGCCCTTCAATGGAGCCCTCACCACGATTGTAACGTTTAAGAGTTATTCTGAGCCACGACCTATATTGCTTCAATGGGGCCATGGTTATCACCATCATGGTTGCACGCCAACTAGCGCAACACCTACACTGAACTGCTTCAATGTATCCATGCTTTTCAACATGGTTGTAGCCTAGGTCGTGACGGCGAACCTCTAATCTTTACATGAGCACTTCAATAGAACCACAGAACCACGGTTCTTAACATGGATGTAACTTCGAGCCTTGCCAGAATCGCTTACTTGCAGGATCGCTTCAATGGAGCTAAATTCCAGTCCTGACCATGTTCTTACCATAACTGTAACATGCATTTAGTTGCCCATCCGCATAAAACTAAAGGCCTTCAATGGAGCCATGGCTTATACCATGGTTGTAACTTAATTCTTAGCCGGTTAGCGCAATCGGCTTGATCGCTTCAATGGAGCCATGGCTTTTACCATGGTTGTGACACACTCCATCCCAGATTCCCTCAGTGCCTGTAAAGCTTCAATATAGCCATGGTTTCCACCACGGTTGTAACTAGAAAGGTCTTTGAAATGGTTGGCAGTAAGATCCTTCAATGGAGCCATGGTTTCCACCACGGTTGTAACTATCGATTCGCTAACCAGCTAAATTACCGCACTAACAACTTGAATTGTGCGAACCATCATTTATTAACGTATCATTCGGCACTTAATCATATCGAAAAGCAACCAGAAGCCAGCATCCAAAGCTAGTGCGAACCTACCCGTTACTTGATGACTACTATAGGTTCGCGACCGCAACAATTCACACTAACACTACCATTAATAAATGACCAATACAATCAATTCTTCCAGGTCAATGGTGGTTATCATGAGTGAACGATAAGTACTCTTGCTAGTGACTTCTTCGACGTGCCTTCAATAGATCCATGGCTTTTACCATGGTCGAAGCCCAAGTAATGAAAGTATGTGGTTACATTCAAAACCTTCAATGGAGACACGTTTTGCCAACATTAATGCTGGTGGATGAGGGCGCGTAGTCATCCTTCAATGGAGCCATAACTCCTTTTATGGTTGTAGCATTACGATTAGCAGCATGATTTTGTTTACCGATGCTTCAATGGAGCCAGGTTTCCACCATGGTTGTAATAAGCGGACAATTGGCAATTAACTGTTAAATTATTGCTTCAATGGAGCCATGGTTTCCACCATGGTTGTAATTGCCTCTTGTGAATATCTCAGTATCATCTAATAGGCTTCAATGGAGCCATGGTTTCCACCATGGTTGTAATAGTCGATTCGCTAACCAGCTAAATTACCGGGCTAACAACCTAGATTGTGCGAGCCATCATTTATTGACGTATCACGTTGTAGTAAATACCATATAAAGATAACTTGAAACCAGTATCCACGGTTAGTGCGAACCTCCTTAGTATTTGACGATCACCATAGGTTCGCAGATACAACAATTTACACTAACCATATCATTACTACATGACCAATACAATCAATTCTTCCAGGGCATAAACAACCCTAATCCATAATGACTTAAGGCTCCCAACGCAAAATATCCACTAACCGGTTCCTCAAACTCCAGGACGAAGCCATACCCTTGAAGGGGATTATCTCCTTTACGGCTACGCAAAAATCCCAACCAATTTCGTGGTTGCATTGTATGTTGTGTACTATTAATGTAACCTATTTTTTTAGGATGAGGTAAACCGTGATAATCACATTCTCTCTCTATTTCCTGCCTCAGCCATTCATGAAGTTCACCTCGACCTTTACGGTAATGTCGTCCAGTCACAAATGGGGTTGCGCTAATCCATACCCGACTTACTAATGGCCTACATTCACTTCTCGAGGCAGTCAATACCAAACGGAGATCTTCTCTGCCATCTGGTTGCCATATTGACCTTAATGCATCTAAGGACTGTATCTCATCCGCTTTAAACGCATGTTTAGCTTGGACAACAATATGATCAATCCGCCCATCGCGATCTTCATCAAGCGGAAAATAAAACGCGTGTTCATGTCCAGTTAACGGATTCCCATTGGTATCTTTTCCACTAAAAATCTGTGAAACTAGTTCTGCCTTACCACCATTAATTCTCCTATTTATCCCCATAATCAACATTCTCACTCGTTCTGCTACAGAGACGGTTTGTTCAATTGTTGGCAGGACATTAGAATTTACTGCATATTTTATATAATGTAGTTCGCGTTGCTTATAGTTACTTCTGACAGAAGGAGTCGTAGATACTTCGGCAGGTCGATCATATTCAACCCATGCTAACCCAGGATGGTCACTCCATCCTTCATTTTTAATATCTGCTGTTGAAAGAGTAACAGCTTCAAATAAAGTACATTCTCCTTTTCCAGATTCCTGAACCTGCCAAGATTTACGTTCAGGACGAATGGATAAACTAGCGTATTTAGCTGGCGATTGAATACATGCAACCGCTACTGTCTCTGTAGGGCCTATATGGGTCTTGTTTGTCCACACCGGCTTACAATTCCATATAACATCTGGCATCTCTTGAGCCATACAAGCGTCAATCCAAGATTCGGACCGACCCAAATAGTTGATATGGCGCAAAAGAGTATCCAATATATTGGCATCTTCGGTACTAAGTTGGGAATCAAATCTGATATACAAGGGATCTTGAGGACTCACAACTACAAAAGAGTCAAATATTTTTTGTTTGTCCATGGAATTTTCCTTGTTGGAACTAAGGAAAGAGCGCGTATGAGCAGTAGTCGCCGATGGCAGATGAAAATATGGCGGTTCACACAACGCTGTTATGATCCTTTCTATTCTGTTTGATGTTAGCTCTGGGAATTTTCGTTTCCAGATATCAATCAAACATCTAGCAAGACGGAAGGGAGACAGAGGCCACTCTGCCGCTCCCTCATTAACATTTCTGCCCCACGGTGTTGCATGAAATCGCCCTGCAAGGAATCGAACCTCTATCACTATCATATGTCTACTCCTTGCTTTCTTGGTTCTCTAAAGGCTTATCTTCTTCTGTCCCCTTGCCAGCCTTAACCTTAATCTTAACCTTTGTTTCAAGTTCAGTTACCGCTGGATCAGCGAATAATCCTAGTTTTTCACATGTAATAATACCCTGTTGAATCATCGTAAGCAATTCTTCCGCACTTGGTATTGCAAATTCATCAGGAGACGTGCACTTGAGATTTCCATGCAATGTCAAATCGCAGGCCGTTCTTAACCTCAGTCCATTCTCTAAAAATATACGAACTTTATAAAGTGCCAATGCCGTAAGCAGTTCAAATGCTTCACCACCAAGTTCATAACTACGAAGCAATCCTAAATCAATATTAAAATAAGCAACAAGTCGTTCAGCCGTATATTCAACTCTCTGATATGGAACATTCCCGTATACATCTTTATCATAATCTTCAGCCCGCAAAGTTCCCGTCGGATCAATAGTGTTCAGTTTAACGCCGCCCGAAACAGCCTCCCGAATATTATCAGCTTCAATAAAGCCTGAAATGGAACGAGCAATTTTAATACGTCCATCTTCCAAATTTGCCATAAAAGTTCCATGCAATAACGAGTTTATATCATACTTAAACAAGGCTCCAGCGACGGTCTTCCAGTTTATCGGCTTACCCTTTTGATATTGGGCTGCCTGAACAAAGGCCTTACGAAAACCTTCATTAGAAATGATAAAGGGGGAATTAATCCTATGAGCTTCAATGAGGGAGCTAGTGTACGTATCAGCAGCGCCTGTAAGTTTAACCTTAATGTAAGACAACCCCTCAACCTCTTCTATAAGTTGATTATCCGATCCAATAATTGTTTGTTCTAAACGATTGGCAACCGATTGCGCCGATTCAACTAAGAGTTTTCGCATGCCGCTCGGGACCTGATATACGGCTGCGCCTAGATCTGCAAATCCCGTAGGTTGAAAACGATCTCCCTGTACAGGCTTAAGTTCTGCCTCCAGTAACAAACGGACTTTACCTTTTAATGAATTAAACAATGTATTCATAATCTCAATCTCCTTTATCTTTGTTTTTCGATACGTCAAGTACCAATGACTCCATTGTGCTCTGATCGTAACTAGATATGGGAATCGCTAAACTAGCCAGCAATCTTATATTGTCTAATTCTTCTTCATAATCCACTTTCATTGGATTCAATCCAGAAATCCTTAATCGATGGATTGCAACCTCACAAGCCTCAGGAATGCGCCCTGCCATAAGCAGATATCCAATTCTAGTTTCGCGCTTCAAGGAAACATCCTGTACAGGATGCGGGGCATGCGGCGTGTGCAAAAGTTTCAATAGGCACCACGTACGAGAAAGTATGCCTTTCGCAGCCTTTGTTTGCCACTTTCTACTAAACTGCCCTGCATCACCTTTTCGCCAATTAACTAAATGGAAACCCCACAATAATTCTTCAATCCTATTATCATCAGTTTCTCCTTCTAAAAATGACATTACATCATAAGGTGCCACTGTGACATAAGCTTCCAGCGGAAAAACCTTTAATCCATATCGTTCTGCATCCATTATGCGACGTAATAATAAATGAGATAACCTGTCAATAAAGCTATTACCCATCCATTGACGATTATTTTGCTTATCGCCCCATTGATTAGGCGCATTTGCTGCCACACCAGACATATACGATCTTATTGAACCAACTTTTCCTGTTGAATAAATTGATGCAAGGGATGCTGCAATACGTATTTCTTCACTATAACCATCATCACAGGCGGCAACCCATTCTACTGAGAGTCCCCACAGAGGGCTCATTAAAACAGGTTCCTTAGTACGATCCCGTTGTGCAATAAGTTGCTCCATTCTGCCAAGTGCCCTCATTAGCATTTCAAATTTATAAGGCGATGCATCAAGAGTACAGGCGAATACTGCTTCATCAATTTGTCGCCTTACCGATAGATAAGATGCTGGGGTAGTAACAAATTGTCCCAAAAATCCATCTAATTTTTTCAATATACCATCCAATTCACTTAAAAGTTCTACCTTCTGTTCATAACAAACCACAAACTGCCCAGCGGGTAACGCTACATAACTTTGCCCACGCCGTTCTAAAAAGGCATATCTCTCAAAAGCTCTAATTCCCCGATCCACACCTAATGTACTAATAGCACGTAAAAACTCTAAGCCAGTTTTGGGAGCTTTCTTGCCAAGAACACTACGACCTTCGCCGAATACCTGCTTAATTTCAAAATAAGTAGAAGGCTTATCCCAAAGCGGCATCCATATCTCTCCACGACCACTTTCACTATATTGACTAGATGTAAAGCCCACAGGTGAGAACCTGACACTAAACGGCGATGATAGCCAGGTATTCGGATTATTAGGGCTGCGTCGCACCATTGAGCTAGCCAATATAAGCATACCTTCAAATGCCAATATATAATCCCAAGGATTTATTACGAAATCTTTGTTTTCTACTCCAATTCCTTGGTTGAAGCCACCGGCCTTCCCAGGATCAAACTGTCCAATTTTCCCCTCTTCAAGTCCAGGAACACTATCACCATAAAATGCATTTCTGAGCAATAGTTGCTGATAATCTATAGGCTTATCTAGCAACAATTCTGTAACACGTTGCATAAAGTTATTGGTAAAATCCAACCTTCCTTCATTCGCCCCAGTACCGAGGATTGGACTATAAAAGGCCTCACCCTCGCCATTTAGTGCATATACTGCATCAAGCCAGTCAATCACATCGTCTGGGAGTCGACAGCGGCATATAGCTAATATATGTTCTTTATTACCCGATCGAGACATACGTGTACATTCAGTCCGCACCTTCGTGGCTGCTTTGTGAAAATCATTCCATTGGCCTCTCTCAAGGTTGCTTTTATCTTTAGCTTTGTCTGCTAAATCCTCAAAAGATATTAGTAATGGATTGATTAGATCTGTTGATATACTATAAGCTGCCTCCTGCATATCAGAAAGAATTTTATTTAATTCAACATTACGCTTCCCCTGAGCCATTTCTTTAGCAATCTTATTTAATTTGATTTCAACATCTTTTACAGTCAGCGGATCATCTGGCATTTCGGTCCATGATTTAATGATGCGCACAACATTTTTGTACCGTTGAAATCTCTTATCCTGAGAATTGGCAATTGCGGTTATGGCTGTTCTGTTATCCCCAGGGAAAAAGCCGCTCCCGCCATTCCACGGAGCTACTAATGGTGTAGGTGCATAGCATTCGCAAAAGTACGTTTCTAATTCCTTACCACTTAATTTGGTTTCTAGTCCAAAGCAATTACCTTGCCAAAAACCCCTTACCGCTGGATCCAATTGTTCAGATACAAGTCGCAGTATACCTAAGGCTTTAAGATAATTAACCATTGGCTTTGATGTGCATCCAGTGAGAATTATTCTATTCAACATGATCACCTGCCTTGCTGGCCTTCCAGTCGGAGCACCTTAGCAATGCCTCTAAGTATGCCAGCCTAAATATGCCTATCGTTGGAGAATCACGTAATGCCAGCATACGCATCAACCAACTAGCACCTTTTTCACTTTCTCCAATATCCATATATGAAAGGTTCAAACATGTCTTAGGTAATGTTTCCCCACCCCCCAGCGAGGCTTCTGGCAAGGGATCACCATTCCAAATACCACGAGCAAAGCGTATAGATCCACTGGATGGTCTCAACTCATGCGGAAGTGACCGTATTGACATTCTCACCTTTCCATGATGTGCTGCTGCCAGATATGCCGATAGGTCTGAGTGATTATTCTCCAAAAGTGCTAAAGCAGATGCCAGTTCATGGCGAAATCCGCGCCGCGAATATGTTATTTTCTTTTTGGAAGTCTTAGCCCAAAATACAGCAATATCTACTTTTGACGAATCATCAACCATCGCTTGCCTGAACACTTTATGAGTTTTGCCCGCATCATGCCATCGAGCTGCTATCAGAAGCTCTTGTTCGAAAAATTCACCGATATCAATTTTAGCTAAAAGCTCATGTGTTTTTTCTACAACTTTATCGGTATGTTCAATTAATGTTTGCCATGAAGTCGTTACCCAAGGGTCATCCTCATCACCCTCATTGCTGGAAACTGCTATATCAAGCACATTAGGTATATCCTTCTTATTGCCTGTCCAGCCACTTGTTGCATTATATCCACCATCTTGATGGCGTAGCATAACTTCCATTCCTGGGGATAATACTATTGGGCGAATCCATCTTTTTTCAATATGATCCCAGATCCAATAATCCCATTCCTTCAAATCAGACATGGGAACACCGCACAGTTCCTCACGTACTGGAGCATTCTCTCCAGGCAAAGGATTCATATCCTTAGAAATATTTCTCCAGAATGCTTTTACATCATATTCTCCAGGTTCACGTATAAAACGAGATATGTCTATATCCATCCCAGCAAGATCTGGTGTGGTATCAAAAAGATCCATAATATCCTTTTTCCTTAGAACATGCAGCGATTCGGACATTCTTGTAGCTGCTGGCAAATTGTTTGGACATACATCTAGCCCTTCTAATTGAGCCAATTGATCTGCCCCTTCACCAAGTTCATCTGCTTCATACGGACTTGGTCTACCCTTACCGTTAGGCATAATATCAAGCCAATATATTTGAGCATTTTCAAATTCACCATAACGATTACATCTGCCAAAACGTTGAACTAAGGAAGCCCATGGTGCCAAATCAGTTATAAGAGTATGCGCTGACATATCTAAACCAGCTTCAACCACTTGAGTCGCTATACAAATACTACCACTTTCACCTGGTTGTTGCAGAAATAGGTTCAAGGCTTTCTGTCGTTCACTTGGTCTATACCTTGAATGTACCAAACTAACTTCAGGTTTCACCATCTTTTTATGCAACAGTTGATCAATCTTCAAATAGACCTCTTGCGCCCGTTTAACCGTATTAACTACAACTAATGTTTTAGTACCATGTTTATGCTTGTCTAAAATCAAACTAGCAACATTATTACTATATAATGCATCACATCTTGCCTTATATAACTGCTTTACTGCTCGGGTTCTTTTTAAAACCGCCTCCTGCGCCAAGTCTTCTTCAGATAGGCTTTCTTGAATGACTGTATCCAAATATTGACGAAAATCAACAGTTCCTAGCCATTCAGATTGCAAAGTAGCGCTCATCCATATGGAATGACAAGGAGAACTTGTACCCATTGTTCGCCGAAACGCTTCTAGCTGCGTAGTCGTCGAAAGCCCAGGACCCATTAACTGTATTTCATCCATAATCCATAGACAATCATTATTTAACAGCCCAAAGTCAACAGGCCATCTAAAACGACTCATGCAATAGCCCCGATTTAGTGCTCGTGACAACAATTGATCCTGAGTGCCAACTATAAAGGCATCATCTTCAGGGTAACAATCCCAGTCTTTTTCTATCCTTCCACCCATAAGAGTATAAATTTTTGGTGCTTGTTCTTTCTCTATTACACCATTTACTATTAAATTATCAATCCAATATCTGGTGTTATTTATTGTCTGTTCAACTAGACCACGCAATGGCAAGCAATATATAAGCCTGCGCGGTGTAGAAATATCCTTCCGGTATCTTTTGTACAACCAAGCTAATATAGCTGCCGCAGTTTTTCCAATTCCAGTGGGTACATCTATCATATGGGGCCAGGGATTTAATGCAAGTCTTGTTTGATAAGGGTAAGGATCAATTTGTAGGTTTAATGCCTTTTTGAAAAAATCCGAGTATTCTTCATACATATTTTCCCTCCTTCTGTAATACATCTACCCAGTAGCTGATCATATTACTATTTATTTATAAAGTACTTATAAAATTATATTTTACATCATTCAACTAACTCCTTCTTTCTTTTAACATAATATGTTATTATTATTTTTATCATTTAATTTCTCACTAATGGCAAATATTCATATTACATTATATAAATCCCCTGCACCAAATAACACATGGCATCACAAACATCTATCAGCGTAAGTTATGAAATCCTTCCTATTAATTTCCCATTATATCCGTAATATCATTACGGCCCCATTGAAGAATAAGAACCTTTTGTTTAGTCCCTGAGATCTTCAACCGTGGAAATAGACCACGGCTCCATTATATCCTGCATGAATCCAATTCGCCCAAATCGAAGTTTCTAAAGATAATGTCCTAGCTACCTTGATTTCACTAACTACCTCAAAAAACATTTTACTTTCTTGCACTACCTAGTCCTAATCCTCCGTTTTTACATAGTAGCTCCCTCTACGCCTCCCGCTCCCCATTCGTAGCGCTCAAATCCAGCAAATTCAAGGGTTCCCATAACCACATCACTTTTTTCATACTTTTGAAAGTCAACCAAGTACTGAGTATTGTTACCTATCATTTGTCATATCTACACATACCTTTATAAACCGATTGACTTTTAGTACAAGAAATCAACCATCCAAGGCCAGTAGCTGAAACTGCAGCATCAAAAAAATAATCAAATTAAAATACCCTCACTACGACTATGCTGGTATACTCTTTCTCAGTTTCGAGGGCAAATCCGAGCAGATCATTAAGTGGCAAGGTCATTATGCCGCACTGTTCTGGGACTAATATATATAAGAGTACCGGTTTAGATAACTAGCTTTTCCAACATGTGCAAACACCTTAATTATGAGGCCGCCACTCGTAGTTTATTGCATTAAAATTCGAGCCACGTTATACTATTATTGATAGGTATTGGGGGAGGCGGAAGTATGAAATCAACAGTGAAAAAGATTGTAGCTAAGCCAGTGGAGTATAAGACAATCTCAGAAAAAATACGAGCTAAGGCTATTCGTCCGACAGTAATAAATGGGGCAATTATGCTCGACCCGACTAATCCTTCTGATAGAGAATTATGGGAAGATGATAAAGTGGGTGAATGTTGTAAATGGTTGTAGGAGATATTAAGGAGGTCCTATTATGAAAGTAGCAGCAAAGAAAATTACAGCAAAGCCTATAACTGAAAAGGATACCGTATCGTTATCTGAAAGAATAAGAGCTAAGGCAAAGCGAAACACTAAAATAGTGAATGGTGCAATTATGCTTGATCCTAACAATCCTTCCGATAGAGAGCTTTGGTTCGAAGATGAGGCTGGTGAGCCTCATAAATGATTAAAGGTGATATTTACACATCTATGAATAGTTTTGGCGACCCTGTTGTATGGAAAGAAAGACCGGTTGTGATTGTCAATATTGACAGTACAACTGGTCTTTCTTATATTGTGGAAATTACTTAAAGATCAAGGACACCGCCAACAGCAGCAAACAAAGGGTATGAACTTTAAAGTTCCGCCCAAGATAGAAAAAACTACATTAATGCGGGCAACTCATCGTTTAGGGTGAGTCGCACATTACTCGATCCCGCCTGTAACCCATTCTTCTGACAATCCAGTCCTTATAGGATAGGTACTAAACGATTTTCGTTAATTGCCAATAGCCCCTCTTTTAACAATAGGAGGTTACATGTATACTTACCCAAGTGAAATGATGGAACCTTATTATCAGAATCATATTGATACAATTGTATTTTCCATTGTCTCAGGTCCTAATATCCTGACAACTATGTTACCACACGGGGATAATATCCTACGTTGAGCGCAGCCATAATACAATCTATTATCTACTATAGTAATACGGCTGACTGAGGATAAACTGCAAGCAATAATCCAGTAGTTAGCTATTAACTTTGATAAACCACCCCTACAGTAGAAATAGTAATATTAGTAAGGGAAATTCTTCTTTTTATCAACCTTGACTTAATCCATTTCTGATTATATCAACCACCTCAGCCTCTGCAGGAAGCACACTACTTACTTGTATTCCCTATTGGTATAGTTTACGCAATATACACCTTCATCAGATAACCACGGGCATTATACGCATAATCAATTATTGACCCTTAGAATAGAGCCGCTAAATAATTTCATTTTAGTTAACAGCTTTTGCAACATCGACTTCAAACAAATCAATACCTAGGTATGTCTGTAATGCAGGTAGCCTTGATTCATATTTACGTCATCAAATACTTCTATTTTCACGCAGAAGGCATTATAATGAAAACAAGAGGTGATGGTTTATGAACGATAAAAAAGCAGACCAAACAACTAAGCAGGAAATTGAATATGTACCAGCTCCTTTAGAAGAGGCAAAAAAAGCAATTGACGAGTCCAATAAAAAAAATAAGGACTTATTCTCAAGACTAGCTAAAAGCTGATTATATAAAAAATTATGAGGTTGAATTTAGCGACACCACGGAGGAAATATTACATTTAAAATTTCAAATTACTTTCGAGTTACTTTAACGTATAAGCACATAAAAAAAGATTGTTATAGCCCATTTTAGGGGCCTAACAATCTTTTTCTTTTTACATGAATTTCTCAATATAGACTTTTTCAGTAGCATTGGTGGGAACTGCTTTTATTTGCATTTCTTCGCTAATGGCAATTGATACTTTTGCCTCCTTGGCTTTAGTGAAATATGCAACGGCTTTTTCCTCTTCTGATAAAGCAAGATAATCTTTTACCATTTGAGGTGTTTCATGAGCTTGATTCATCATCTCCTTATATCTTCTTTCTGCTTCAATAAAATAGTTGCGAACTTGCACTCCCTTTAAAGAATTGGATATCATACAAAGTTTCTTAGCGAAGTCGAGAGATAACTGATAGTTAGTTGTTGCTTGTCCTCCCCGATTGCCATTCATGTCGAATGGGAAATAGTCCTTATTTTCCTTAGCAAACTGGTTGTGTACTATATTACTCTTGGCCCATCTTGAATATTGTGTTGGATTCAATTCCAAAAACTCGTATAGCTCCCTAGCAAAGATAGTTTGGTTTTCATTAATAGCGATTAATATATTAGTCATTGTTATAAGCCTCCCTCTTTTAATATAAATTTGACGAAGGGATGGTCTTACCCACCAAGTCCTTGTATCTTCTGTATTATACTGACGTCTAGTGGCAGCTGAGTATCATTAGAGAATCAATTACCGATCTTAGTACATACAACTTCCACTTCTATCGAGTTTAAAACACCTGGCATCTTCCCTACAAATGGCTAAACTTAATAGTAGGAGATCGTCATTATGGTACTTGCAATATATCAGTTACGGTTCCCCTCTTAACAACAATTTCATCCTCATCTCTTTTGGTAATGTACGCCACGATATTTCCAGGGTCAATCTTTCCACACCATACTACAGAATTATGTCGTGCAAACCTATTGGAAAACCATTCGGCTACTTTCAATGAAGCAGTCCACGAAGTAGACTGTTTAGGGCACCTACCCTCTTTGACATCACCTCGATATATTTTGCCATTCTCGATTTTCGTTAGTACTTCAGCAGGCAATTCAGGACGAAGACGACATACATCTTCAAGAATGTCATCTCCGATTTCATCATATCCATTTTCAATGTGGCAGTATACTAAATTAAATATCTCACATTTACATTCGTCCGGTAGATATTCCCACCTATCTTTCATAGTCATTAATAGATAACACTTGTCAAGAGAATCAAAAAATTCAACATATTCCTCTTGTTCCCACAATAGTTCCGATTCCCATAGTCGCTCCTCGTCCGCTATTCACTTCTCTTCTAATATCGATACCAGATCAATAGCCTGCTCAGCATTATTTAAACAATTCATTCTTAGTAGCTCCTTTAAATTATACTTTATATTTTTACTACTCTATATCAGCCTAGTTGCTATTACAGTAGCGCTTAAGATCACAAAGATTTTCATTATGCTGTTACTTTTACATTGGAATCATAATCAGTCATAAACATAACTTCGATCATACCGAAAACACTTGGTAAATCATTTATCTTCCATTCACGGGGTATTGTCACCGGATTGATATTCATATCAGATAAAGTTTTACAGTTGCGTCCAAATTGCTCTACTGAATATCGCAGTTCCATTGGTGGATTCGTATTTTTCACAATCAAACCAGCCTCGGTAAGTTGTTTGCGTGCTTCTGATATAGAACGAGTTTGAGCAATCGCACTAAGAAGATTTTGGCAGGCTCTTAATCGTCTTTTCGATGCACCTAAACGTTTCATATGCGCTGTGGCTGCATGGTAGCTATAATAATCACCTATTCTATAAACACGCCGGCAATAACTCAGCAGCACGCTCTCAGCGATCTTTGGGCAAAATAAGTGCTGAAGTTCGCGGCTTTCTAATTTATTATTCTTACGCAGATATCCTACCTTGGGGCTTTTGCACTGGACTTCAAATCGTAACAGATTACGGGCGTGTTCAATTAACGCAGGTGGTTTTCCTTGGTTAATCATTTGATCAGCCTTATAATAAATATTGCCAGTAGTCGATTTACAACCCCAGTAACAGCTACCAGCTTTACCATCAGCCTTATCATGATATGCCTTGGGCTTGTCACCCTTCTTCAACAACTTCACATATAGCTCAGGATGCTTCGTCCAAATATCCACGGCATAATCTATACGGCGTACTAACCAATTAGTCAAATCAAATAAATTACTCTCACCTGTAGCCTCTTCCATCGCCACTACGAATGCTGCACTCATTTGATTCAATATTGATCGATTAGCGGGAATTGTTTCAAATGCATCGTAGCCGTACAGTAATTTAGCCGGATTGAGGATGACTTTAAGGATATAACCATTAGCTGGTGCTCTTCGAGGATACAGGATCATCTTCGCAATACCATTGACATTAACTACCCCCGTATACCTATCTCTACTCTGAGCAACACCCTGATAATCTAATATTCTCCGTGCCTGCCTAGTAGTTATAATTGTATATATTTCTAAGGTATGGACCATTGCTTCCCCTCCTGATTAATTTTTTCTGCCTTTAAACAGAGTTATCGTCAAATGAAGCATTTGCTTGGAAGGCTTGTACATGCTGGGTTTGCTGGCACTCCTAAATCCTGTTCATGTCAACGATAACTCTGTATTATTTATCCCTAGCACTACAAATGCCTATAATCACTGGATTGGAGAATATTTTTACAAGATATTTATATTATTTTTATAATTTTTCATCATCTTGCAGGAAAAATTCAGTCGGAACACTATAGAGCCTACATAATGCTAAAATATGCTCTACCCGTAATCTTGTCCGTCCATTCTCAATACTCCAATAACCATTCTTAGAATCAAACCCCAAATAAGTTGCCACATCAACCTGTCGCATCTTCATTGCTCTTCGTTTTTGTCGTAACCGCTGGCATATAGTCATATTAGATTCCTCCGTAATATATAATTAGGAACGAATTTGGCTCCTATCTATATATTACGGGGGTTTCATCCTATATGTGGTCAGAATTGCAGCCATAGGCAAGCTCTGATTTGGTGACTCAATACCAATTTAGAATTGAATCGGATGTCCGGAGTACATAGTCTGAATATGGTATAATTTCCCTTATTTAATAGTGCCCACGGGTAGGCAGTTTCAATTAAATATCGAATTCTGGACTCCATCCTGACTGAGATGAGCCTCTGAATCATTCCTATCTACCTTTGTATGATCATTTTCATATTATACTTCGCGGGGTACGTCGATGCTGGGATTGAACATTAGGATCTCTCGGGACTTCGTATCGTTTACCATCAACTTCAACAATAATACGCTGCTCCTGCGCAGGTGGATGGCGCACCTGCCAGAGTAGCCTAGCATTTTCATCTTGGAGCCTCTTTGTATTCAAGGTACGCTCATACGCCCGCTCAATTATTTTCACTCTCTGAACATAAAGACCTCGCTCAAATTTGTACAGCGTACTCGTGCTGATCCCAATCTCCTCCGCAATAAATCTTGCAAGAAGCCCATGTTGCCGCCGTAGCCCCCTAAGTCGTTCTCCTTTTACGGACCACTCCTCGCTGTACCTCGCAAGAGAATCCTCCTTTTGTTTCCGCTTTGCTTGCTTCTCGATATGCAATTCCACTAAATCCATGTACATAAACACCCCTCTACTTCATAATAATCACCTAGTAAACCGTTTTTAAATAAACAAAGCGCCAACATAATAGAGATAGCCGGCTGGCTTTTCTCATTATGCTGACGCATTTTTTCCATGCTTTAACGGTAGTGGGATCAAATTTCATTACCGTGCCCTAGTGTGTAAGGCAAGCTATTCAACTGTTTAAACGTACTTTATCATAGTTTTTAATTTATTGCAACCATTTATAATCAACATTCTTAAACTTCTATTTTAATCATCAAAACCCACATATTACCATCAATTCAACTAGTGTACGATTGGTAAATCCACATTCCTAATTGTCAGCACCTTGTATAATTGACTGCAACAACTAATCAGCAATCTTTTAATATTGACTTACCCCTTCGGGGTAAATGTATCCATCTCCTTCGGATAGGTCAAACCGTTAATGTAGGGGTTATAAAGCCCCTCGCACCTTTTTCCGTAATCAACTCTCCTCACCATTCTTTCCCCTTCCCCCCACTCTCAAGCATTATGATCTAAATCACAGGAAGCGCCAACATAACAGAGATAGACCCATGGCTTATCTCATTATACTGACGCATTTTATCTTACTTAAACTGTAGTGGACTTATTTCTGGCTACAGTGCTTAAGTGTGTGAAGCAAGTATATTTAATTAGGAAATATGTATAATGTAGCATAGTTGTCAATCCTCTAAAATATTTATAAACGCCTTGTAAAAATTGGTAAATATTTGTAATCTAATTTATACTTCGGTCCACCATTCCCCCTCGTACCTTTTTCTGCACCAACTTCCCTCATCATTTCTTCCCCTTTCCCTACTCTTACCTATATTATGGTAAGATGAATAAGTAGCCAGAGGTCCAACACTCATTCCAGTATAGAAAATTAAACACTAAGGAGAGATTATCAATGATTAACGAACAAAATACTCTTGCCGAAAAATGCCCTAAATGCGGTGCACCTACCCAACGGAGCGTAATTACTGAAGAATGTTTGCTGATAAATGAAGCACAGCCATCTATTGAAAGTATATTAACCACCTGTATCAAAGCCAATGACTTTCAAGAATTTCAGTCCACTGGCGAGGGCATTGATCCGTGTGAGAATTGTCAGCACAACCAGATTACAGATCTTCCTGGAACGTTCTTGAGTATGGAAGATGTTCCAACAGAAAATAGTTGGCGTGAAATTCATCTTTGCCCTGCTTGCCAAACAACTTACTCTATCCTAACAAGTTCTAATAATTAATGAGCATAGATCATCAATCTATAAACGCAAAATAAATAGGACTTGACTTTCATTCATCATCTATAGTATATAATGTACTGTACATTATATATGTACCTTAAGCATTCGAAAACATAAACGAAACTAAAGACAATTAAATATCATCTCGTTTGTAAACCTCGTTTGTAAAAATACTTAATTATAAAATAACCAGCGCGTCATGCGCATAGGTGTAAGCGAATCACTATACGTGACTTTGCTCCCCCTATGCCTTGACGCGCTTTTTATTATTGCTATTATATTTTATTACTAAATTTAATGGAAGGAGTTATGTTAGATATGTCGCCGTAATGTTATAACCGATACAGATGAAACCATAACGCACATCAGATAAAGCCGGTGAAGTTACCGGACACTAAAATTTTAGGAGAGTGCGATTATGGCCACTAATAATAAAGTTATTGATTTTCAGCAAATTTCTAGTCAAGCAGACAACCCCCCTCGGCATATGATTAACCGAGGTGATGGGAAAATGGCAAAGACGAATAAATCTAAGAAAGATTTGAGCCCCATCGTTAAAATATCCCTTGTTAACTATGACCCTGCCAAGCAGGACGAATACTGTAAGAAGTTTATGGCACCGCTTATTGAAGGCTTACTGCAGCGAACGCAGTTAGCCAAAGCTGAGTAGTTATTGCCAGGAAATATTTAACATATCAGTAATTATATTCATTTATGAATATAGAAAGGTCGTTAAAATAATGAATGCAGCTATTTACGTCCGTGTTTCAACCGATCAACAAGCAGAAAAAGGTTACTCACTTGAAACTCAGCTTGAAGCTTGCCGAAAATGCGCCCACGAACTGCGCGCTGTCAATATAGAAGAGTACGTTGATGACGGCTACTCGGCAGAATTTATTGAGCGTCCGCATCTTACCCGCATGCGTGAAGCTATAAAAGCCAAGCGTTTTGATGTAGTTATTTTCTATGACCCTGATCGTATGGCCAGAAATTTAATGCACCAACTTATCATAGTCGAAGAAATTGACAAGTCGGGCGCTGAACTCAAGTTTGTAGTCGTCAATTATGAGCAATCGCCAGACGGAAAATTTATGTTTGGAATACGAGGTTTACTGGCACAACTTGAAAAAGAGAAAATTAAAGAACGTACGATGCGCGGTAAAAGAGGCAAAGCTTCGAAAGGAATGGTCATTAGTGATACCAAGCCATTTGGCTATACCTTCGATTCTGAAAAAAGCACTTATGTGATAAACGAAACGGAAGCTGAACTTGTTCGTATGATATTTGACTTCATGGTCAAAGAAAAACTGGGTACGGCTAGAATATGTAAGGAGCTTAATGCGCGGGGGATCCCCTCTCCCCGCGCAAAAAACGCTTGGATTGTTTCTAGCATACACCGAATACTTACCAATACCCTTTACAAAGGTATTATCCAATCCATGAAATACCGCTACGAGAAAACCAGTCTAAGCCAACGGAAGCGAACTTTAAGATCAGAATCAGAATGGATACCGATATATGTTCCGGCCATTATTGATGAAGTGACCTGGCAAGCTGCACAAAGACAGCTCAAGGAAAATAAAGATTTTGCCAAGCGAAATTTAAAGAAGGATTATCTGTTAAATGGAAGTGTTACCTGCGCCCAATGCGGAAGAGCTATGGTTATTTCTCATTCTGGCTGCAAAGGACATAATAGTTACTATGCATGCCTTAGTCAAAAAAGCTCATCCTATGTTTATTCTGGTCAGGAGCCCTGTACAGCCAGGCAAGTTCCTACTGAAGTACTTGATGAATATGTTTTTGATTATTTAATGGAACTCTATCACAATCCGGATAAAATTATAGATCATATTCAAGCAGTTCCTGATGGTAAAGACATCCAGAAGCATAAAGCAGCACTAGAGCAAATGATCAATGCAGAAAAGGAGCTCTTGAAACAAAGAGAAACGGTACTTCGCTGGTTTCGGCAAAAGACTTTATCTGAGATTGAAGCTGAAAGTCAATTTAAAGATATCAGCCGTCAATTGTATGATATTGCTCAAATGAAGAAAACTTATGAATCACAATTGGCGGCGATCTCACCTGCTCGCTCAGTAGCCGATATTTCCGCAACAATTAGGTCCAACCTTAATAAAGACGACTTCACAATAACAGAGAAAAAAACTGCTATACGGGCCATCTTAGATAGGATTATCGTTAAACGAGTAGATAATACCCGTGGCCGCGGTAGCCGCCCTGAACTCGATGTACAAATTAAACTAAAATAAAATTAGGGCATCCTAAGTTCTCATGAAGGAGACTATAACAATAATATATTTTTCTCCTGGCATTTCACAGAGAGATGCCTTTTTTCTATTTCATAAATTTAACTAAGTTGAGGATAGCGGCTCAAAAAATACCTCAAACGATTTCAGGAGCAAACTAAATAAGGTTTTATAATGATTTGTTTTTAGAGCATTACTAAAACATCAATCGATTCCTTGCCAAAATCTTTTTCCCCACCCCGAGCTAGGGAATAAGCCTCATCAATAAATAAAATGCCACCATAAGCCTTTTTTAATTGTTCGCGGGTTTTTTGAGCGGTGTGTCCGATATATTCGCCGACTAAATCAGCTCGTTCAACTTCGATGAGGTGACCGCGGGTTAATACGCCAATTTCACAAAAAAATTTACTCATGATGCGGGCTACAGTCGTTTTGCCTGTTCCTGGATTTCCTTTGAAAATCATATGTAAGACGAGAGGCTCAGTATTTAAATTTTCTTGTTGACGACGCCGCTGGATTTCAATAAAAGCATAAATCTCCCTCACTATTTTCTTTACTTCGGAGAGGCCAATTAAATGATCTAATTCATGAAGGGTCTCTTCGATCCGTTTCTGACTCTGATGTACTTTAGTACTCGGCGTTGTCATATTATCCATTTCATGGAGGCTTTTTAAAGCTTGCGTCGCTGAAATTTCCCCTTTTTCGATAGCTAAAAAAACATCTTGAGGCCAAATATATGACATTATTGTCACCTCACCACACGACTATAGGTGATTACAGTATACGCAAGCCGCTGAAAAAGGTGCTAAAAAGAAGAAACTCTCGGCTCAGGTGGCCCAGAGTTTTAATTCATTCTTATTGCTTGTCGATTTGTTTATCAATTTGTTTAGGTCATCAGCACCCATTCACTTTCTGAATCCCCAGATCAGGTGCAAATCACTAAAGGCGATATAATAGGTTATCAGATGAAACGCCTTCAAGGTTTGGGGCAAGCTAAGTTTTCTTTATCATCTTTCTTATCATGAAAAGTGGGCGTTAATTGCCTGAGAGGGGTAATCGTTGAGATGGCGTGTTTATATACCAATTGTTGTTTTCCATCGTTTTCTATAATTACAGTGAAATTGTCAAACCCTTTAACGACACCTCTAAGTTGAAAACCATTAACAAGATAAATAATCACCGGCAGGTTATTTTCTTTACGTATTTGATTCAAAAAGCTGTCTTGCAGATTAATCACTTTGGTTATCATCGTCAAATTCCTCCGCTTATTATATTCTATTTTTCTTATTCTACTTCCAGGTTAAACTTTCCTGCAATAATTTTGTAAAAAGTTTCCATCATCGTATTATAATCAGAAAATTCATTAACATCAAACCATGTAATATATGGCATCTTACGATACCAAGTAAGCTGACGTTTAGCAAAATTCCTGGTAGCCTGTTTAATGGTTTCTGTTGCGGTCGCTAAATCAATTTCTCCTTGTACGTGGCGAACAATTTCTTTATAACCAATACCTTGCATGCCTTGGCAATTCGGTGATATACCACTATGAAGTAACATGGCTACTTCTTGCACCAATCCCTGTTTTATCATCATATCCACGCGCTGATTAATACGATGATATAGAAGCTGGCGATCCATAGTAATACCAATAACAACAGCATCATAGAGCAGCTCCTGTTGGTTTAAGAGTTTATCCTGCGAGATGGTATCACCACTAAGATAATACACCTCTAAAGCCCGAATGACGCGACGTAGGTCATTCGGATGTAAACGTGCTGCTGTAGCTGGAAGAGCCTTAGCCAATTTGTCATGAAGATATTGATTGCCATATTGTTTTGCTAACATATCTAGACTGGCACGTAGTTTTTCATCACTTGGTGTAGGATTAAATTGATACCCTTCTAACAAGGCTTTTATATACAGACCAGTACCGCCTGCTAAAATAGGAATGGTTCCTTGCTGATTGATCGCAGTAATATGTTGACTGGCAAGTTTCGTAAAATCAACAACACTAAAATCGGCACTCGGTTCAAGAATATCAATGAGATGATGGAGTACATTAGAACGTTCATTTTCGTTTGGTTTAGCAGTACCGATATTCATATTTTTGTATACTAACATGGAATCACCGGAAATAATTTCTGTATTCAGTTTTTTTGCCAAATCAATACTGACTTTTGTTTTACCTACTGCAGTGGGTCCAATAACAGCAATCATACGTTCCATAAGTTAGTCTCCTATTTCAATTACGCCATAGTGGACACTACTATATTTACCACCATTAATTGTGGTAATACCCAGGCGCGTAAATTCATCACTTTTACTTGATTCTTTAACTACAACCCGTTTTTTCGCTACACGACAGGCTTCTCTGAGAGTGTTTTTAGGTAGTGGACTATTATCTGCTAAATATCGTAATGGTTTTACATTAGAGCTACTATAAATGGGATGTCTAAACATAGGGTCAAAATAAACGATGTCGTAGCTGTTATCTGCTAATGTCGTAAGATATTTGTAAGAATGAGTTTGACTCACACTAATGCGGAGTAACGCTTCCGTTAGATAACTTTCATCTGTTTGAAAATGCTTGAGACCGTAGCTGGCAATAAAAGCAACAATCGGCGATGTTTCCAAGCCAACCACTGTGCCTGCACTACCTACTACAAAACTGGCTACGATGGCGTCAGTTGCCAGACCTAGAGTGCAATCTAGGACCGACATACCAGCTTGCAGGGACATTGCTGCTATCATATGGTCATGTTGGCCATTTAATAGATTTTTTATGCGTAATTCGGCCATGCTGAGATGGAAAAAGTACTCCCCACCAGGAGTATGCACCAGTGGTCCTTTTTGACCGACAACAATGACATTGTCGACTTGATAGTGAATTTTTATCGCCATCAGAGAATTTTTAGATCGTAGTGCAAAGGGAATATTTAATAGAGTCCCTATATGCTCTGCTAATGTATTAACTTCATCAGTAGGGTGCTGCACTGTCGTCACTACTAAGTCCATGCTATCACCTGTTACCTAAATTATATTTATTAAAATCCTGTACGTTTAAACATTTTATCCAGGTCATGAGGGCTAAAGCGAATCATCGCTGGTCGCCCATGAGGACAAGTATAAGGCAGGTTCGTATTACATAGTTCGGTGATTAGTGCTTGCATTTGTCTCATGTTCAGTACTTCTCCGGCTTTAATGGCGGCACGACAGGCAGCCATCTGTAGACCATTATGACGCAATTCTTGGGGTGTAGGATTATGCATATTTTGTATAAATTCTAATATTTCCCGTATAGAATTCTCTGCTTCTGATAATGGAATATCACTTGGCAGTTCAAAAATACGCATGGTACTCGGCCCTGCTAGCTCCAAACTAAAACCTAAATTGTAAAAGGTATCTTGATAATCAGTAATAATAGTAATTTCAGCAGCATCACAATCTATAAAAATAGGTACTAAAAGTTGTTGGGCGGGAATCCGATCGGTATGTTGACTCATTTTATCATACAGAATACGCTCATGGGCGGCATGCTGATCAATAATATATAAGCCATCATTTCCGCGACTTATAATATAACAATCATCAACTTGTCCTAAAGGTTGCAAAGTAAATTGTGGTTCTCGTTGATCACAGCTTGCAGTATCAACGACATGTGGTGTATCCCAGTATATAACCTCTTCTTTTTCCATCGCAGTTCTCGCTGTCGCAAGCGGCAAGGGCTGTTCTTGCCATGATATTGCCTCATGAACAGGAGTACTCGCATATAGAGAATGTTGTATCGCAGGGCTCTCATGATAGCTAGGAGTATGATGATAATTAATATTTTTCAGTTGAGCGCTAGCTGCGAGTTGACTAGGGGTATGAGCGGCCGAAAGTACCTCAGTCACAGCTTTGTAGACGGCTCTAAAAACTTTCTGTTCATCACTGAATTTTATCTCACTTTTTTGGGGGTGGACATTAACATCGATGGTATCGGCGCGAACAGTAATATTAAGCACCGCTAAAGGATAACCACTTTTAGGCAATAACGAATGATAGGCATTATCGAGGGCTTTGCCAATCGCGCGACTATTAATTACTCTTGAGTTTACGATAATAGTTTGCCATTGGCGATTGCTCTTCAGTAATGTAGGTTTACCTAAGTAGCCAGAAATAGCAATATTATCAATGGTATTGTCGTAGCTGATGGGTAAAATATCTGGGGCCACTTTCTGACCGTAAAGGTTAGTTAAGGCGTCCTGCAACTCATTATTACCAGGTGTAGATAATACTAACCGTTTATTGTTAATCAGTTTAAAGGCAATATTAGGATAGGATAATGCTAATTTGACTAAAATATTGTTAATATAGGAACCTTCGGTCGCAACAGTTTTTAAGAATTTTTTACGGGCGGGCGTATTAAAAAACAGATCTTTAACTACAATAGTTGTGCCCACATTCCCCCCTGCTTCTCGTATATCGGTGGTAATCCCCCCTGCGACTTCTACATAAGTTGCAAGGGACTCATTTTCGTGTAAACGGGTGGTTAATGAGAAGTTCGATACAGCCGCAATACTTGGCAATGCTTCCCCCCGAAAACCCAAAGAATGGATAGTTGATAAATCTTCTGCTAACCGAATTTTACTGGTGGCATGGCGAAGTATGGCAAGCTTGGCATCGGCTGGGCTCATGCCACTGCCATCATCGGTGATACGGATAAAACTAATACCCCCATCAGAAATTTCAACTTCGATATGGCGACTTTGGGCATCAATGGAGTTTTCGACCAATTCCTTGACGATGGACGAGGGACGTTCTACGACTTCCCCTGCTGCAATTTTATTGGCCGTATTTTCATCCAAGACATGAATAATATTCATAATTGACCCGACTCCTGTTTAGCCTGTTTTTGTAGAGTATATAAAATATTGAGGGCTTCTAAGGGCGTTATTGTCATAACGTCCAGGGTTAACAATTCATCAACAAGGGATGAGGTAAATAAAGATATCGGCATGGACTCGATTTCCTTAACAGTAATTGTACTTTGCGGTTGGGGTGACTCAGGATGCTTCTGTTCTAATTCTAATAATAATTCTTGGGCTCGTTCAATGGCTTTTTTGGGTAAACCAGCCAATTGTGCAACATGGATTCCATAACTCTTATCAGCACTACCAGGAATAATGCGCCTTAAAAATACAACATCATTGCCCCGCTCTTTAACGGCTACGCAGTAATTTTTAATTGTTTTGCTATGATCGGCCAGTTCGGTCAGTTCATGGTAGTGAGTGGCAAGTAGTGTTTTGGCTTTAATCCGCTCTTTAATATATTCAATAACGGCCCGCGCAATACTCATACCATCAAAAGTACTGGTGCCTCTGCCTATTTCATCTAATATAATAAGACTATGTTTGGTCGCATGTTTTAAAATTTGTGCCACTTCATTCATTTCTACCATAAAGGTGCTTTGTCCAGTGGCCAAGTCATCACTGGCTCCCACTCTGGTGAAAATGCGATCAACAGGGCTAATGATCGCCGTGCGGGCGGGAATAAAACTACCAATTTGGGTCATGAGTACCAGGAGTGCAACCTGGCGCATATAAGTGGATTTACCTGCCATATTAGGACCTGTAATCACGATAATTTCATTACTATGATGGTTCAGTTCTGTGTCATTAGGAACAAATAATTGCTGATGCAAAAGCCTTTCCACTACCGGATGTCGTCCATCTTTAATCGTAATTTCCTGGGTTTGAGTGATTTGTGGCCGAGTATAATTATAACGGAAAGCCACTTCGCTTAAACTAATAATAACATCCAATTGGGCTAATTGCCGGGCTGTTTGTTGAATTTCTTTCATTTGGGTTTTAATATGATCGCGAATGGTGGAAAATAAATGATATTCGATGGTGACGATCTTTTCTTGGGCACCCAAAATTTTACTCTCAAAATCCTTTAATTCAGGAGTAATATAACGTTCTGCATTGGCAAGGGTTTGTTTACGGACATAGGTCAGGGGCGCTGAAGCCGTATGAGAATGAGTTATTTCTATATAATAGCCGAAAACACGATTATAGCCGACTTTTAGTGATTTGATGCCAGTGACCTCACGTTCGCGGGTTTCGATATCTTGCACAAATTGCTTGCTATCTCTCGATATGGCATGGAGTTCATCAAGTTCTAGGTTATAACCTGGTTTGATTAATCCCCCTTCTCGCACGGAAAAGGGCGGGTTATCAACAATGGCAGTATCAATGAGCTGTACAATTTCAGTATGTGTTTGCAGCAGCCCAGTAAGGTCCTTTAGAAATTTAGTGTTGGCAGCTTGCAAGGATTCTTTTATCCCAGGCAGCACTATGAGAGAGGATTTTAAAGCAACTAAATCTCGGGCACTGGCAGTAGCAACTTCAATGCGGGTTAGAATTCGTTCTAGATCATAGATACTAGCCAGTGTTTCATGAATTGTTTGCCGTAATGATGGTTTTTCTAAGAGTTCAGCAATGGCATCTTGGCGCTTAATAATGTGGTTGGTATTGAGCAATGGATATTCTAACCATTTTTTCAGTAGACGTGCTCCCATGGCAGTTTTAGTATCATCCAAAACTGCCAGGAGGGTATCTTTTTTACCCCCATCTCGTACATTACGGGTGACTTCCAGGTTGCGCATACTTGTGGAATCAATCACTAGATATTCAGAGGAGTTATATTTGACGAGACGATTAATATGTGACAAATTAGTTTTTACTGTTTGATGGAGATAATATAATAAATAACTAATTCCGGTCAGGGCCACCTCATGTTCTGGCAAATCTTCACGACTAAAATGCTTACGAGGCAGTTCATTGGCTAATTTTAAATTATCCACTGTCAAAGTGGTATGTGTGCAATTAGGAATACGATTACTAACAAAAGCATTTAGCTTATCAATATTGTCGATGTTACTTGCGAGCAGCAGTTCTGTGGGCATAAGCCGGAATAATTGATCGAAGAGGGCTGTTAGCCGCCCAGGGCCAGAAAAAAGTGCCCATAGACATTCCCCTGTAGAAATATCTGTAGCGGTGAGAACTAGTTCTTCCTCTTCTTCATAGAGTGCTACGAGAAAGTTATTGCTACTACTTGGTAGCAGGTTTTCGGCAATGATGGTACCTGGGGTAATTATTTTAACAACTTCTCTACGCACAAGACCTTTCGCCAGCTTTGGATCTTCCACTTGTTCACAAATAGCAACTTTATAGCCTTTATTGATTAATCTGGCAATATAGTTATCTGCTGCATGGTAAGGTATACCACACATGGGTACACGCTTACTCTGACCACCATCACGAGCCGTGAGGGTAATTTCAAGTTCCCGGGATGCTAGTTCAGCATCAGTAAAAAACATTTCATAAAAATCACCCATGCGGAAAAATAGTATTTCGTTGATATGCTTACTTTTGATATCTAGATATTGTTCCATCATGGGAGTATAGTGTACTGTCATAACTGCATCTCCTATTCCCTATCTATAATCAATTGATAAGCTGGCCTTTTAGTATCCACGTTTGTGCAGTCGTGATAGTTACCTTAGCAAGTTGTCCGATTTTTTCAGTACCTTGTTTGTCCCATAAAATAATTTTATTCGTAGCAGTGCGTCCCACTAACCGACTTTCATCATTTTTACTAGGTCCTTCCACCATGACAGTGACGATTTGACCTGTTAACTGCTGGTTAATCCTTAAACTAATCTCGTTTTGTGCGTCCATTAAGAGCTGTAGACGCTCTTTTTTCACCGACGCAGGTATTTGGTTAGGCATTGCGGCTGCAGGCGTTCCTGAACGTTTTGAGTATAAGAAGGTATAGGCCGAATCAAAACCAATTTCTTTCATAAATTCTAAGGTCTCTTGAAAAAGCTCCTCTGTCTCACCAGGAAAACCAACAATAATATCGGTGGTAAGACTGGCACGGGGAATGGCCTTACGAATTTTTGCCACTAATTCTCGGTAATATTCAGTGGTATAACCACGATTCATGAGTTTTAAGATGGTATTACTGCCAGATTGGACGGGCAGATGGAAATGTTCGCAGATCTTGTGGCTGTTTTTAATAATATCAATTACTTTATCATTAATATCACGAGGATGTGAGGTCATATAACGAATCCGCTCAATTGTTTCCACTTGATCGACAGCCTCTAGAAGATCGGCGAAATCACCGTACGTAGACCTATCCTTACCATAAGAATTAACATTCTGCCCCAGCAATGTTATTTCTTTAAAACCTTCCAAGCCTAATTGATGAACTTCTTTTACAATATCTTCTATCGGCCTGCTGCGTTCTCTACCACGTACATAAGGCACGATGCAGTATGTACAAAAGTTATTACAACCATACATAATCGGCACCCATGCTGAAATAGTTCCTTTGCGGATAGTGGGAACGTCTGGGGATAATCGTTCAGCGTGATCCCACACTGATAACACATGATCTTTCGTTTGTTCGAATTGCTTAACAAGCTCGACCAGTTGATGAACATTATGTGTACCTAGCACCAAATCGATATGAGGAGCTTTTTTAAATAACTTTTCTCGATCTTTTTGCGCCATACAACCAGTAATACCAATAATTAAATTGGGATTGCTGGCTTTAAGGGTCTTTAGCTCACCAATTTTGCCATAGATTTTTTTTTCTGCACTTTCTCGCACACAACAGGTGTTCACTAAGACAAAATTGGCTTCACTAAGTGTCTCTGTATATTCGTAGCCAATACTTTTAAGTTGGCCGGCTAATCGCTCGGAATCGTGTTGATTCATTTGACACCCGTAAGTAACAATCGTAAAGTATTTTGTATGTAACATATATATCAACTCCTGAAAAATTCCTTATTATATGCTAAACATTATAGCCTAAATGAGTATGTTTATCAAATATCCCTCTGAATGGTTAGTCGATACTAAGACGTTTTACTGAGATATTCACCTCTTTAACCACCAATCCTGTCATATGTTCTACCATGTTTTTAATACGTCGTTGGGCCTGATAGGCAATATCCCATAAAACATTTCCGTACGTTATCGTTATATCCAAATTAATCGAAATTCCTTTTTCCGTATCATTAGAATTTTTTACGTTAATCTGACTAACACGAGGAATTTGTGGATCATTCGTAGTTACATAATCCACAATAGTAGCGATAACGGCATCAGAGATAAGTAATTTGCCATAATAACTAAAAATTGGACGTACAATTGATTTTTCACCAATTTTACGACGACGAGATTTAGGTTTCTTAAAAAATATCTCTAGTGGATCAATCAAATAACCTGAAAAATGTGGTTTTAATTCAATCGTTGGCACGGGAATGACATGTTTACCTTCTTTTAATCGACTTTCCCGCGCTTTATCAATTTCTTCGGGGGTGGCAATATCCTCAATCATAATAATCTTGCTCACCTTAGGTAATTCTAATATTTTGATGATTTTTTCTATCATGTTGATTGAAGTTCCCAACACTAAGATGCGATGGGGTTTTACGTTTGCGATGGCTGTGCGAACTTCCTCAGCATGTGTTTCTTCCATAAAAATAGCGCGCCGGACAGCCATTATTTTACTGGATTCGCTTTTTGCTGAACGACCAGCGATAATCTTACAATTCTTAATTAATAAACCATCATCGATAATGGTGTCAATATTATGTTCATGTGCAACAACAAGTGCACGGTGACTTTTTCCTGTTCCACTAGCCCCTACTAATGCGATGATATCCATCAGGTAACCTCCTGCTTTTTGTATAAGTGTAATAAGGGTACATAAATAAAAATAAACACCTTTACAGGTGTTGTCAAGTTAAATCAGAAAATAATCTAATTTTCTCTTCTAATTTGGCAATTTGTGAGTTTTGAAACATAATGGTTTGAGCGTAATGATAATTGTTTTTTTGCAGTTTTCCATTTTGATTTTCTAGGATTAATAATTGTTCCCGTTTTTCTTTTTCTACATTATCTAATAAATTCATTAATACTCGTCGACTGACCCGGATAGCTGCTAATTTATCTTCTAATTCTTGAATTTGTCCACGTAATTCACCAATCAGGCTGATGTTTTTATCCATTAATCATCCTCCTGAGCTAAAATTATTTCTAAAATCTTTTTGAGTAATAGATTTTAGACCGCAAAGTGCCAACGCAGGCACGAAGTGATAAAAAGAATCGTAAGAAACCTTCATCATCTTCGTACTCTTTGCATCCTCGCACTTCATTTTTTTCCTCCTCTGTTGCAAAAGGTGGGATAACGTCTTTTCTATAGTTTATGCTAAGTTAGCAATTTTCATGCTTTGATAATTTATGTAGTTGACAGGCTAAACTTCCAGGAATCGTGAATATTCCTAATTTAGGTGGAAAGCGAGCAGGAATGGCATGAAAATCAGAACCGCCGGTTAT
>Ga0209123_1000488_pt1 | contig 51131 bp, 49 predicted proteins | sample BarGraIncu00431A_FD_184500 | JGI IMG/M metagenome (GOLD analysis project Ga0209123, IMG submission 184500) | Arctic peat soil microbial communities from Barrow, Alaska, USA - Barrow Graham LP Incubations 004-31A (SPAdes) (version 2) | ecosystem: Environmental > Terrestrial > Soil > Wetlands >...
TCATTACATCAAGTAGGATCAGGTCCGGTAGTTCTTCGCTTTTCACAAGGAGTTCTATTGCCTTTTCCCCGCTCAGGGCTACCTGGCACTTGCAGTTATTAGGGAGAACACTTGAAAGGATCTCGATGCTTGCTTCGTTCTTGCAATACTTGTGACGTTCCGAAAATTCAAAATACAAAAGGGATCCTTCTTCTCATTATTAACGTCTTATAAACACATCATACGATATGTTATCTCTATTCCAACAAATAAACACCGATTGATATGTAAATAATTTGAACGGAAATCGGTTTCTATTTGACCAGAACAGTCAGCGCAACAAAAAGTGCAATGAGCGGTTTCTTCTGATCAAGATACTGACGTATAAGGGGGTCTATGTAGCAATGGAACAGAAAAGTGCAATTAGCCTGTGCTCCGTCAACTTTAAAGCTGTAATAGTTGCACGGAGTGGATACGCTAAATCCAAAACATTTGATTAGATACAATAAATTGTTCTTTTTAAACTAAGCATATAATGAACATTATATAATGTCTGTTTCCATCTTTTTTATGCTTTAATGCCTGATTATAACTCTGCACACAAGTATTGTAAGCAGTAAAGTAAACTGCACATATTTTCGCCAAAAAGTGCACAGTTTTATGTAAACGATTTACGATGTTCAAGACGCTATCTGTTTCCGGCCATGCTAAGGATTTCACAGTGGTGGATCAGGCGATCCAAAATAGCGGTTGTAATGGTTGCATCACCTAAGAACTCGGTCCATTCATCAATCACAATGAGAGCTGCTTTGTGCAGGTACTTCATGCGGCGTTTGCTACTCTATTAGATCAGATATCCATGTCAAGCTCCGGAACCCCTGTTAATCTCAAATACCTGGATAGACACTTGACAATAAACTCATGATCCTTAACATGTGGCAGATTAGAAACGGTAATCACAGCAACAACACCCATTCCTTTAATTCTGACAGGGAACCCTCCGCCACAAAAGATGTAATCTTTCTCGCTCAAACCATGGGTGATAACTACCTCTTTAGTTATTTTCGAAACCACGGTTACACCTAGAGAGCTTCTTTCCATAAGTGAAACCGTATTAAATTTCCTGTTCATCCATAGCTGATTACTCAGGTTTGTTTTCTCTGTCGCATACTGAAAGATAATATTTCCATTAAGTTTACGAATGCATACGGCCAATTCAATGCCATTCGCCTGTATTTCTTCTACAAAGAGTTTTCCTAATTCCCAGGCATCCTGATTATTAAAATGTTCGAATAGCAGCATTTCTTCCTGTTTCATAATTAATTCATTTGCTGCATTATAATCCATTTGACTCATTATTATTCTCCTTCATGCTAACTCTATAGTGTTCCCCATTTTCAAGACATGATTTTAGAATCTAAATATACCTGACACTCTCGTCCGAATTTTGGACTATGGCAATCGTTCCGGTAGATAATATCATACTTCAAACTCCTGAACCAGTGCTCTATTATCACATTGTCGACCCGTCGCACCTTGCCGTCCATGCTTTGGCGGATGGAACTGCTCTCCATACAACTTACATACTCCCGAGTTTTGCAGCAGATAAGAAAGCAAGATACGGTTTGATGAGGCAGTACTTTGAATCTTGGCAGCTTGGACCAGCTTTCCGCGGAAAAATGCGCTGCTATTTTGCCTGTTCATCTTCATCCAGCATACATTGCATTAAGACAAGTATATATTGTATTTTTTATAAAAGTCTTAACTATCTTCCTGGCAAAGTCTTAGTAAAAGTCTTACAAAGAACCACTAAGTCAAAAAGAAAACCCCGCAGGAGCCGTTCTAAAGGCTCTTGCGGAGGGCTATTGCTAATATAAAATGCCTGAAGTATTTAATTGCAAATCTTAAAACATGCGTACTTCATCCGGATACACAATGTCATACCAAACAACCCGGCGGCTTTTTACTGGTTCTCCCTGTTAAGGTTCTTGTCATAATAATTTAAATCGGTTCTCTGGACCCAATCCTGAGATGTCCAGAATGCATTTCCATTATCATTATCCTTGTAAATCAGCAGGCCCATTTTATTGATGCCTTCCTCTTTCATCGCACTGTAGACGGCCTCAAGCAATGCTTTGCCTATCTTCTGGCCGCGGTGGGATGTCCTGACTGCTGTATGGTAAATGTAACCGCGGCGCCCGTCATGGCCGCTCAGTGTGACTCCTACTATTTCATCCTCAATCGTCGCGACGAAACTGGTATTGGGATTTCTGTCAAGAAGCTTCACAAGTCCTTCCCGCGAGTCGTCAAGAGTTCTCAGACCCATACCCGCCGTGCTGAACCACAACTGGTATACGGCTTCATAATCCTCAATCGTCATTTTTCTGATTTCCATAGTTGTATCCTGGCCTTTCTTTTTTGCTGTCATCAGGAAAAGCGAATCGTACGTATCGCCGCCTGCTGACACTTTGGTGTCCGAAAATATAGTATTGATACTGGATCCGTAAAGCGGATCTCACGGTATGAAATCCGCCCTGACAAGATCAATAACGTTGCTTTTTACTGCTACTTCTTATCCTGGGCTTTTGCAGCGGATCTCTCGACCGGCAGTACACCGGACATTTCGCCGATGACATTAATCAGCTCCGTATTGGAAGGGACAACGATTTTGGCGTTATTCCGAAGCGAAGTCTCGGTCGTCTGCAGTTTACGCAGCAGTTGGGCGTTGCCGATAAAATACTTGTCAGCCGCTTCATTTACAAGCTTTATCGCCTGTGCCTCACCTTCCGCTTCGAGGATCTTGGCCTGCCGAATGCCCTCTGCCTTCTTGATCTCGGCTCTTTTGATACCGTCAGCTGTTGTTTCTGCGGCGGTCGCAAAGTCAATCGCAGCTACTTTCTCATTCTCAGCCTTGACGACCTTGTTCATTGTCTCCTGCACATCTTTCGGAGGATCTATTTCTTTGAGCTCCGTGCGCACAATATCAATACCCCATTTACTTGTCTCATCCTTTAAGGTCTGGTACAAGTCGGTATTGATCTTGCCTCTTTCACTGTTGGCAGACTTCAGAGTCATTGTACCTATAATATTCCTGAGTGTCGTACGTGCCAGGTTCACAATCTGATAACGGTAATCATTGACATTGTAGATCGAGTTCTTGACACTCTCCTCATCAAATTTAACGCGGAAATATACCTGTGCATCGACAGTTGCATTCAAATTATCATTTGTAATAATTACCTGCGGTTCTGCATTGAACATCTGCTCGGTAACATTCACCAGATAGATTTTCTGTACTTTCGGGAAAACCCAGTGGAAGCCCGGCTGAGCGAACTTGGTATATTTTCCCAACGTCTCAATCAGCCCGCGGTTTGTTGGACGGACGATTCGAATCCCTGCCAAAAATATTAGAACGACAATACCGACTCCAATCAAAATATAAGCCCATTTGTCCATATTCCTGCACTCTCCATTCACCCTATTCTATTTTTTTAAATAGCATCCTCCGGAAATCATTTCACAGATTATTATATCAACAATCAGGATGTACGGCACATGAAAATACCGATTATGACTATTCCCAATATAATTCTGTACAAAGCAAATATTCCAAATCCTTTAGTCTTTAAGTAATTCATCAAAAATTTAATGCTTACTATGCCGGCAGCCGTTGCTGTCAGCATTGCCACGAGAAACGGTGTTATTTCAATCGGAACATTTTTTAAGTCTTTGGCATGATACAGGGCGTCCGCCAATATGATAGGAGCAGAAAGCAGAAATGTAAATTTTGCGATACCATCTCTGGTTATTCCTAACATTCGACCTGTTGAAATGGTAATACCGGAGCGCGAGACACCTGGAATAATTGCAAGAGCTTGTGAAATGCCAACGATCAGGCTTCTCTTTGTGCCTATGATTCCGAGATCAATCTCTTTTTTCCCCATTCGGTCTGTCACGTACAGGATGATACCCATGATAATAAGCATAATTGCTATTAATACAGGATTTCTGAAATTTTCCATATACTTGTCCAGCAAAATTCCTGCCAACCCTCCTGGTATGGTAGCCAATACTATCCACCAGAACAGCTTGCCGTCCTGTGTTTCAGGTTTTGTAAATCCTGCAGAAATCAGCCGCAGCCAGTCTTTATAAAAAAATAAAATAACAGCGGCCGCAGTTCCCAAATGCAGCGCAACGTCAAAAACCACTCCCGGGTCCTGCCAGCCAAACAGCCAGGGGATTAATACCAGGTGTGCTGTACTTGATATCGGCAGAAACTCCCCGATTCCTTGCACAATTCCATAAATGATTGCCTGAATGATGCTCATTCTATCTCCTCAACACTTGCGGCCTGCTGTTTTGTTTTGCTTTTTATAAATGACAATACAGCCGGCATTACGGAGATAATCACAATTGCAACAACAACCAGACTGAAGTGATTCTTAATATAGGATATGTTTCCGAATAAATATCCGATTCCGAAAAGTGCGCTTACCCAGGAAATTCCGCCGATCACATTGTAGCTCAAAAACCATTTATAGGGCATCTTTCCCACGCCCGCAACAAAGGGCGCAAAGGTTCTGATAATGGGTATGAAACGTGCGATCGTAATTGTTTTTCCACCGTTTCGTTCAAAAAATGCCTGCGTTCTGTCTATGTACTCCATCTTGATAAATCGAATTTTCTTCCGTCCGGTTATTTTTCCGCCAAGTATTTGGCCGATATGGTAATTCAGTGTGTCGCCCCCAACGGCTGCGATATAAAGGATCAAGAGTAGAAGCGGAACAGAAATTGGTGCTCCGGAAGCAGCCAGTGCTCCGGTTGCAAACAAAAGGGAATCTCCCGGCAGAAATGGCAGTATAACAACACCTGTCTCAATAAATATGACAAGAAAAAGAACAACGTATGCCCATATGGTATGCTGTCCGACAAGTACATTCAGATACTTGTCCAAATGAAGAAATATATCAATGACTATTTGTATGTTCAATCTAAAAACCTCCGATTGTTGTGGCCAGAACCTTAAAGATCCAGAAGAAAATTGTGATTTCAGGAACCTTGTTAAGCATGCTGCTTTTGGGTAGTGTCAGTACTTCTGCGTTAGCTGCATTATCGGGGTCGATGCTGTTAACATGATGTCTCATCCGGCGAATCCTCCAAAAATGAATTTAGTTATCTATAATAATGAGTATGCGATACCGCTATTAAACGATACTTAGACGAAGATTAAAATTTCCTCAGAAATATATCTGTTAAATTATTTTCTATTTGAAAAAAAGACTAATGAAGCATTATTGCAGGACCGGAATTATAATTGTTACCGCCGTGCCCTTACCTTCGATGCTTTCAATTTCTATTTGCCCCTCATGCGCCTGAACAATCCATTGCACAATCGACAGACCCAGACCGCTTCCCCCGGTTCTTCTTTCTCTTGCCTTATCCACCCTGTAAAAGCGTTCAAAGATGTGTTCCTGATCTTCCTGAGGAATTCCCATTCCGGTATCTCTGAGCGTAAAAACAAGATGATCTTTCTTGTTTTCGCAAATCAACTCAATCCGTCCTTCTTTGGGTGTGTACTTGATACTATTATCCAGAATAGCCCTCAGCATTTGCTTGATCAATTTTTTGTCTGCGTGCATCGGCATTGGATCTTCAAACTGAAAAGCAATATTATTTTCAGGAGCCAGCAGACGGGTTTCCTTTTCAAGTTCTCCCATCATTTCTCCTACGTTAAATTCCTCTTTTTCCACAATTTGAGAGCGGTTATCGCCTCTGGCAAGGAATAGAAGTCTCTCCATAATGTAGATCATATTGTAAGTCTCACTCTGAATCGCATCGATTGATTCCTGTAAAATCTTTTCATCAAACTTACCCCAACGGTCCAGCATTCCAACATATCCCTGTATGACGGTAAGGGGCGTCCGTAATTCGTGGGATGCATCTGCTGTAAATCGACCCTGATTGATAAATGAATCTTCTATTCTATCAAGCATTTCATTAAATGTTGTAGATAACTGCGATAATTCATCATCTGAAAGAGGCACTTCAATTCTGTTTGAAAGATCGGAACTTTCAATCTCACTTGCTGCACTCATGATTTTGTTGATTGGTTTGAGCATATTTTTGCTCACCATCCAACCAACCAAAAAAGATATTGCGATACCGAGTGCATCGGAAATCGCCATCCATTTTAAAAGTGTCTCCAGAAATCCATATGAAACCTTCATGTTCTGTGCAATCTGGACGCGCGCAATAATCTTTCCATCTTTTTCCACCGGAAAGTTCTTAACTAATACCTCATCCGAAGTTTCAAAAATATCTGTCGAGTTGGAATCCATATTATCAGGTGTCACAAAATTGTCGGAATTATTCACAACGGTTCCGGATGGATCCGCAATTTTGATGTTTATGGTAATGTCCTGGTCTGCGCCCGATACAATTTCTTTATCATAAATACTGGTCTTATCCCCATTGATTCCCAGTATAGTTTCTGTCGTTGCCCTGGATATTTCTTCCATTCTTTGTGTCGCCTGATTATCAAGGTAGTACTTAACACCGAAAAACACAACAACTCCCAGAACGACCAAAACCAGAGAAAAGAGCAGCACAAAGGTTCCGGCTATTTTCCATGACAGCTTAGTCGGTCTTATCCATTTAAATTTCATGTGCACAGCTCCTTATGCTATAACCCACTCCCCGGACAGTCTGGATCAACTTTTCATCAAATTCATCGTCTATTTTCGCGCGAAGATACCGTATATATACATCGACAACATTTGTATTTCCAAAAAAGTCAAATCCCCAGACATGCTGCAGTATTTGTTCCCGGGTTAGGATTATGCCCTTATTTTCGATTAGAAATTTCAGCAGGTCATATTCCTTTTTCGTAAGATCGCGTGTTGATGAAGCCCTTGTCACCGTGTGATTTGCCGAATCAAGTTCAAGATCCGCAACACGGTATACGGTAAGATTCTGACTGATGATTTCTTTCTTCCTCAGTGCTCCGCGAACCCGCGCAAGAAGTTCTTCTATAGCAAAAGGCTTCGTAACATAGTCATCGGCGCCTAAGTCCAGTCCCTTAACTTTATCTGTCACATCATCCTTTGCCGTAAGCATAATTACTGGAATGTCTTTATCCTGGCGAATTCTTCGCAGAACCTCAAAACCGCTTATTTCAGGCAGCATCACATCAAGAAGCACAAGGTCGTAACCACCGGACATAATCATTTCCAATCCTGTTCTTCCGTTGTAAGCCGATTCGACTTCATAACCTTCGTGCTGCAGTTCAAGTTCCAGAAACCTTACTATTTTAGGATCATCTTCTATGATCAGAATTCGAGTCTCTTTCATTTGTGTTCCTTTCGATTACTTCAAAACATGTAATCATGTTGTGACAGTTAACTTTATTATATTACCGAAGGAATCAAAAGTGATTAAAATTGCAATGGAATATGGTTAGATCATGATTCGTGTTTCTTCGCGAATGACGTAGATTCATTTATAATTTATATCCTGATCACCCATACACCAATTTCAATAAAGTTTTACAGTAAGATTGCCTCGGAATTCATACATCCTTCTAATGTTTATCTAATGTTCGAATGTGATTATAGACGCAAGGCAAAAGTTCAGAACAAATTCAGGAGGTATTACTGCAGTTCAAAAAGTCAAATTAAAGAAAGACACAGATTTATTGATTGCAGGCATTCTATTCACAGCTGGTTTTCTGGCGAACAATACTCATTCATTTTGCACAGACTATAAGCAGACTATAAATGGAACGAATTTTTGTCTCTGACCTTGCATTAATTCAAGGAACAATATCCGTCAGCAAAACCAGATAAGACTGCCTTCTTTCAGGCTCTGGATAATCACTGTTCTATTTCAAATCAAAACATCAGGAGGATTACACAAAAATGAAAATTAAACGTATTCTTTTAACTTTAGGGTTAACCCTTGTTCTTGGTATCGCTATGACAGCCTGCACACCGCCCAGCACAACAGATGCCACTACAGCGGCGCCTGCTGCAACTACTAAGGCTGTAACAACTACAACAAAGGCTCCGGCAGCAACCACCAAGGCACCGGCTTTGACTACAACAGCTCCTGCTGCAACCACCAAGGCACCGGCTGTGACTACAACAGCTCCTGCTGCAACCACTAAGGCACCGGCTGCGACTACAAAAGCTCCGGCTGCCGCAACAACGGCTGCTGCAACTACAAAAGCGGCTTCTTGAATAAACAGACAATTCCCCTCGAAAATGCTTAACACAAAAAGCTGTCACCCGGGGATTTTTCCCGGGTGACAGTTGTTTTTGCATTCCTATCCGTTTATTGCATTTGTTTCGCATACTGCGGCTCAAATATCACTTTACTAATCCGATGTTTTCAGTAAATTCAATTTCAAAATATAGCGCAAAGAAGGTACTAATGAAAAAGCACATTCACAAATTCCGGCCAGCAAAATTGTATAATCAAAATATCGAAGCACTTATACATCAAATAATAAAAATCCCTCCACATATATCCGGATCTATCGCAGTAATTATCGTCGCTGTGGTGATGGCGGTCACATTGCTCCCAAATATCAAAGTGGAAGCTCAGCAACCAGGCAGCGTCGGACCGTCAGCATCAATCACAACTTCCGAACCGGCAGCTGCAATTACACCCGCAGCCACTCCTGCCCCCAAAGTTGCCGATATATCATCGAAAGAAACACTGCCGTCTGTCAATACAGCCAGCGCTGTTGAAAGTGCTGCCCGGATTCAGGAATCACTCAGAAGCACCAACATAGATACCTTTCTGAATGCCGCAGAAAACCAACTCGGAAAACCGTATATTCACGGCAATCAGGGACCCCGTTCTTTTGACTACTCCGGACTTGTTTATTACTGTTTAAAGCAGGCAGGTGTCTCGAAAGCCCGTAATACTGCAGCCGGTTATTCGCAGGAGACGGATTGGGAGAAAATTACATCCATGGATAATTTACAGAAAGGCGACCTTCTGTTTTTCCATGTAAACGGCAAAAAAGTCGGGCATGTTGGTATATATATCGGAAACGGCGAAATGATTGACGCATCTTCATCAAACAGGAAAGTTGTTAAGCGTTCGTGCTTTACTTCATATTGGGAAAAAAATTTCATAACCGCACGCAGACCATTATTCAGTTAAACAGCTGTCCGGCTGAACAAAGCATTTGTGATGCACACAAAAAGAATTCCATGCCGAACCTTTCGTATCTATATCCGCCTGTTATCGGAACTGCTATTTAATACTGCCGGTATTCTTCAGCTGATCGCGGATAGTAATGGCATCATTGCATTTGTTCGTGATAACACCACCCGCCCCTTCTGAGTATACTTTTTCAATTGTTTCTTCGGCGTCAATTGTCCATATATAGATGGGTTTGTTGGTCACATCCTTATGACTGAGCAGATCTTTTGCCACATCATATACCGGAATAGAAATGAAATCGATACCTGCATTATTAATATCAAAATCTTTATTCAAAGCAATAAATCCCGCCGAAATTTCAGGGGCCAGTTCGTTCACTCTTAGAACGGTATTCCAATCAAGGGATTGAATCAAATACTTCTTATCAACATTTTTGCTTATAAGCAGGTTGACTACATTTCCCACAAAATCTTTTGATTCCTTTCCATAAATCTTAATTTCAACATTCAAATTCTGATTGAGTTCTATCGCTTTATCCACAAAGTCGTTCAATGTCGAAATGTGACTTTGCACTCCATTTTGTTTCAACACAACTGCTTTGACTTCATCTTTGCTCATTTCACGTATATTTTTATTCAGACCCGCCAGCCTGTTCAAATTATTGTCATGTATTACAATCAGCTCACCGTCTGCGGACTCGACTACATCCAATTCAACATAATCCGGCTTAAACACTGCGGCCGCCTCAAGCGATCCCAGTGTATTTTCAACAGCATTTACATGATAGCCCCTGTGGGCCATGACAACCGGACTGGTATTAACCAGCATGTTATTTACCTTGTCACTCTTCTTCGTGTTGAGCCAAAAAATGAAAAATGAAATTACAAGAAAAACAATTACTGCAATAATCACAATAATCTTCAGATTTTTTCTGATCCCTGTTTTACTCATTTTGCCACCTTTCCCAACCAACTCTTCCGGTAATATAATCATTGGTTCGCTTATCCCACTAAGGCTTCCTGCAAGGATAAAGTCATGTAATTTTTATACCGAATATTTTCTGTGCATACGAGCCGACGACAATCATATCATTGTACGCCGAAGGCGAAGCTTCAACATTCAGTCCGAGGGAAATCACATCGAGATCCGCACCCGTCCTCGGGTCGAACAGGTGCATATCCCCAACAGAATCACAGAAAATGCCATAGGTTTTGCCGTCGTTCCCTTTGATACTGATGGGAGAACTCCAGCTGTATGCAGTCAGATCACGGGACCAGGCTGCTTTGCCGGTAACCTTATCCAAAGCCACGAGTGTTCCGGTACTGCCGTTTTTGGTTTTGCAGACATTGAAGATAACCAAATCGCTGATATCATCTTTTCCGACAAGCGGTGTGGCCAGCATTCCGCCATGAAGGACGGAATCAAAAATACATGGGATACTGTACTCCCATATTACCTCTCCAGTCAGTGCATTGAGCTTTCTTAAGTTACAGTCGTCACCTGTCTTGGAAGTTCCCTCGCAGCGCTGGTCTACCATATTGCCGTGATACAGGAAGACTCCATCCGCCGTCTCTTCGAGTACGACCGTTGCATCGGCGTCATCTTTTGTGTTGTACATCCAGACCGGTTCGAGTGTGTTGATATCCAAACAAACAATCGTGCCGCCATTATCAGAAAAATAGAGAAGATTCCGGTACATGGCCGGCGAACTCTCGATCCCGTACCACTTGTGATAAGACAGCTTATATGCAAATTTGGTAACTTCCGGGTTGATGGTAATTGTCTTGTCCACAGGATCGTATATTGTATTGAGCCTGGTTTTGTATAGAACTCCGTTTTCTCCCGGTTCAATCAGGGTGTCGCTTTGTCTGTCAATGATTGCTGACGGGTCGAAAGCACCCCAAGTACGGTATGCCACGGGATCCGCTCCGGGAATTCCGTAGATTTCCTTGTTCTGAATCAGGTCAAACATGCGGTATTTGAACGTTCCGATTTTCCCGTTCGTATCATTAAGGCCCTGGCCTGTATAGAACAAAGGATATCCCCGGGGATCCACAGAACCGGTGCCTTTAAACCCGTAGCCGACATGAATCGGGTCACGTGTCTGTTTGCCGGTAGCCAGATCCAGAAAATAGATATTCCCGTCAAAAACCGGATAGATAACTTCCACCAGATCCGTGTTTTTAAATTCATCTTTGATGCCCATGATCTGACGGGTCTCCGCAGGCCAGTGCACTAAAAGCGGCTGCCCTGTCCATCCGGATCCCGGCCAGTAGCTCCCTGTGCCGCTGATCGCTCCGTCTGCCTGGGTCCAGACGATTTCCAGCTTCTTCTGCACAATATCCGCCGAACCGAAGCTTGGTGCGTTGCGGAAATTATTACCGCGGAAGGTCAGTACGCCTTCAACATCCGTGAACCCTGCCGGAGAGGGAAAAGCAATTGTGGTATCTGATTTATAGTTTTTTATCAGGTCCGTACTATTTTGGAATATTTTCCAACTGATATTTCCGTTGTCTGCAGCAAAAGTCTTCGAAAACGAACCATCTGCTTTGGCTGTGGCCGGAATATAACCGGGAAGGCTCTGGAATGGAATGAGTAATTTGGCCGGATCTGTTTCGATCACCGCAGCGGTAGGGGTTGCGGCTGCAATTGTCGTCTCTGCTGAGGATACAGGCGGCAAGGCTGTAGATTCAGATGACACACTCACAGAAGAGGAAGCATTTGCGGTTCCCAGTGGTTTGCCGCCAAACAAGCCCAGCGTATAGGCTGCGAATATTGTCACAGCAACAAGACCCCCGATAAATATTGTTAATTGAATAAGCCTCCTCTTTTGCCTTTTGACGCTGTTTCGTGTCTTCATAAAATCCTCCTCGTACCTCATCTATGTTTGACAAAAAATGTCCTCATACATGTTACTCCAACATATAGCGTAATAGTATCAGTGCATTATTTAAATTATACAACGATTCATGTGGCAAACAGGAAGCTAAATACGATGAATAATGATAGTACAACAAGAATTTGATCGTACAGAATAGAATAATTCTCATATTATTTGTGTTTACTTATACGTAGTATTGAGCGATTCTTCCGGGAAAGCATTTGATTTTATACTTTACCTGGGATATATTCAATACGCGGACAGTATGATTTTCTGTGAAATCATATCTTCTCATTCATATAACATTCTATAAAAGAGGGGTCTCTTCCTATATGAAAAAGTATTTTGAAAGCTGTAAAAACCATATTCCCGGTATGTTGCTGTGCCTTGTCATTGCAATAGCCGCCTGGCTCCTGGGAGAACGGATTACTATTATCGGAGGTGCTGTTTTCGGTATTGTCATCGGTATTATTGCTGCACTTTTTAAACGACCTGCAAAGTATGATGCCGGGATCCGCTTTACTTCCAAGAAAATTCTGCAGTATTCCATCATACTTCTCGGGTTTGAAATGAATATCGGTAATATCATCAAGGTTGGCGGACAGTCGCTCTTTGTGATCATTTTCACGTTGACTGCATCCTTTGTCACTGCATTTCTTGTCAGTAAAGCCCTGAAAATACCCGCAGATATTTCAATTCTTATAGGTGTAGGCACATCAATCTGCGGCGGTTCTGCAATCGCGGCGACAGCACCTGTGATAAAGGCAAAAGACGAGGATGTAGCACAGGCCATATCCACTATTTTTCTATTCAATATCATTGCAGTTTTCCTGTTTCCTGCAATTGGCCATCTTATCGGGCTGAGTGACACTGGATTCGGCATGTGGGCCGGCACAGCCATAAATGATACATCATCCGTCGTTGCAGCTGCATCCTCCTGGAGTCAGCAGGCAGGCAGCAGTACCGCCCTTGAATTTGCAACAATTGTTAAACTTACAAGAACTCTCATGATTGTTCCCATCACGCTCGTTCTTGCCGTATACATTTCACGCAAAGCAAAAAAAGAAGCAGCCCAATCCAAGGGAGCCTACTCATTCCGAAAAATCTTCCCCTGGTTTGTACTTGGATTCATTGCAGCTGCCCTGGTTTATACTTTCCTTCCGATACCTGCATCCCTTTCATCCTTCCTTGTGAAAGCCGGAAAATTTTTAATAGTCATGGCCATGGCTGCCATAGGTCTGAATACGAACCTGAAAAAACTACTGACCCAAAGTATCCGGCCGCTTCTTCTCGGACTTTGCTGTTGGGGTGCTGTTTCTGTAGTTTCACTTCTGGTCCAGCTGATTACGGGAAGTATATAGATTATCAACTTATTCCCACTGTCCCTTGAAATCTGACGCGGATATTAATCCGGATCGCAACCAATAAAAAAGACCACCCGCACTTCAAATGTACGGGTGGTCTGCAAGTAATGAAAGGTATTACTTTCTAAGTTCTAGCTTTTTCCTTGCATATTCTTCTTCGTTAACTTCGCCCCGGGCATACCTTTCATTCAAAATATTCAGAGCATTTCCGATATCCTGATGTGCGATGCTGCTGGTCACCGGTTGGTTAGACTCTCTGTGTCTGGTCAAAATAACGATTCCATATATAAACAACCCGAGAAGTATTAATCCGCCTATCATCATAAAAGCGCCTCCGCCCCAAACCATGTGACGGCTTAAACCGCCAAATCCATAAAACATATTTTCCATCATAAAATCCACTTTCCTTTCGAAAACCCTTTGTCCAACATATATATCTTGCCGTAATCATGTGAAGATATTATGTGGATCCTGAAAGCACCCTGCGAATTACGACTAATCCTGATTCGTGCAGGATCCGCATCCCAATCCTGTTCCAGTTCCGTTACCGGCTCCGCGGCCCATACCCATTCCTGCGCCGTTTCCTCTTTCAGCATTCAGGCCTGCTCCGGTTCCGTCGCAGCTTTCCATGCGCAAAGTCATTTCTTCAAGAAGCTTGTCGGCTTCTGCCTGTGTTAGTTTTCCGTCCAGAACAGCCTGATCCAGATACTGCCCGTATAATGCCAGTCTTTCAGCCTGGAATTCATCGAGCTTATCAGCCTCCTGTGCCTGCGCACCATATGAGGTTCCGGCCTGACGGTCCGCGGTTGCTTCGTCTACCGTTTTACCGGTCATCCCGGCAACAATTTCAGCTGGTGTCTTGTAATCTGCTGCTGCAGCAAATGCTGCGGTTGACATGCCGATAACAAGGATCATTGCAACACTTAAAATGAGAATCAATTTATTCTTTTTCATAATATTCGCCTTTCTTTCTGTTCCATCTATTGGTTGTGCCGTCTGGCATAGCCTGTAATTTAATATTAAAATTTAAATGTACGGAAAATGTGAGAGAAAAAAACAGAATTGTGTTCTTTCCCTGCCTGCTGCTCAATATCTTACTTCATGATTTCAACACATCTGGCTAATATAATGTACTTATAAAGCAAAGTAATATTAAAGATAAAAATATTCCTGTTATACTTTTACTTAAGTGAGGTGAACCGCTGATGATTACTATTCTGTTGGTTGATGATGATCCGCATATCCGGGCGATAATCCGCGAATATGCGCAGGCTGAAAACTGGCAGTTTTCCGAAGCCGGCAACGGCGAAGAAGCGATGAAGCTTGTTTCTGATGCGGATTTTTCCCTTGTAGTTTTGGATGTAATGATGCCTAAGTTGGACGGATGGGCTACATTGAAGCTGCTGCGCAAGGATAGTGCCGTCCCGGTAATTCTTCTGACTGCCCGGGATGAAGAATATGACCGTTTGCTGGGATTTGAACTGGGTGTGGATGATTATATAAGCAAGCCCTTCAGCCCACGGGAACTCATTGCACGTATGAAGGCTCTTCTGAAGCGGTCAGGGGCGTTGACCCAGGATCTGCAGACACTTATTTTCGGAAGCCTGAAGCTCGACCTTGCCGCACACACGCTGATGATCGACAATCAGCTCATTGCCCTGACTCCCAAAGAATATGAATTGTTTTCGTTTTTCGCCTCACGTCCTGGTGTTGCATTCACCCGGGACCAGCTTTTAAACCATGTCTGGGGTTATGATTATTTTGGTGATGCCCGGACCGTTGATACTCATATCCGCAGCTTGCGTGATAAGCTCGGAACCTGCCGCTCACTCATAACAACAGTCTGGGGAACAGGTTACCGGTTCGAATTCGGAGGATGCAAATGAAGCATATCGGCATAAAATTATTCCTGGGATTTATCAGCATGGCTATCCTGACCATTGCTGTCCTTTGGATCGTACAGGCCGGATTCATGAACAATATCTACCTGAATTCCCGAATTGCATCGGTAAAACAGGCACTTGGCCAGGCCGCGCAAACCCAGGAGATTGATTATGCTGTTTTGGCGGAGAATATCAATGCCAGTCTGATCGTTCTTGACGATCAGGGATCCCCTGTTTATCGTTCCCAGGGACTGCCCATGATGATGATGACCGTCCGGACTGCCCAATCCATGGTGCCGAACGAAGCAGCCGGTACCCCACGCTATATCAGTTCCATGCCGGGGGCCGCCAGATATGCCATTATGGGACTTCCGCTGCAGAGCGGAGGGTATCTGTTTGCCGTCTTTTCCCTTGCTGACCTTGACGGGGCTTCCCAGATTCTGCAGAGGCAGTTATGGATAGTCACTGTAATACTGATTGTATTGTCTGTCCTTCTGGCAGTATTCCTGTCCGGTAGAATGTCACGTCCGATCCGCGCCGTGACCCGCGCAGCACGGGAAATGTCATCCGGCAAACTTGATGTCCGCCTGCCCGTGAAATCGCAGGATGAAATCGGCCAACTTACAGAAGCACTGAATGATTTAGGCACAGAACTTGGACGCACAGAAAAGCTGCGGCAGGAATTAATTGCAAATGTCTCACATGAATTGCGTTCTCCGCTGACGGTCATCCAAGGGTATGCCGAGACAGTCCGGGATGTTACGTGGCCAAATGAAACCAAGAGGATAGAGCAGCTTACCATCATTGCAGAAGAATCTTCCCGACTGACGCGGGTAGTTAAGGATATACTTGATTATTCCCGGCTGCAGGCCGGTGTGGAACATCTGAACCTGATGTCATTTCCCGTTTGTCCCGTTTTTGAACAACTTCTTAAACAGTATGAATTGGAGGCCATCCGGCATCACGTGACTGTTCAAATTAGTTGTCCTGAGCTGACAGTTGTCTTTGACAGGGACCGGTTTGACCAGGTTATGCATAATCTGTTTAACAATGCTCTTAACCATGCCCGGCCGGATTCCGTCATTGAGATAAAAGCAGCCGGTAAAAATGGCAGCAGCCATATTGAAGTTATAAATCAAGGTGAAACCATTCCGCCCTATGCCCAATCACAAATATGGGACAGGTATTACCGGGCTGATCAGATAGATACCGGCAGGCCGCTTGGGACAGGTCTGGGGCTTGCAATTGTCAAAAGTATTTTTGACAGGCATGGCGTAAAATACGGCGTGATCAGTGAAACCGGCCAGACAACATTCTGGTTTGAAACATGCAATCCGGATCGTATTCCTTAACCAAAGATAATCTCCGTATTTTCTATTTAGTGCTGTCTATTGCAGAACGCAGCTCATTTTCAACTTCAAGGGCAATGACGGATAATTGATTATTCTCAATCATATCGATTAATCCGGTCGGCCGGGGCATCCCGATCATGACAGAACCTTTTTCTTCATATACAACTATTTTGCATGGCAAAAAATATCCGGCCTCAATATGCATTTCAAGCACCCTTTTAGCCTGCCTCGGATTACAAACTTCCAACACCTTGAAATTAATATCAAAATCCAGTCCCTTTTCCTGCAGCTTATCTTTGAAATTCAACTCCCATAATACGCCGAAGTTATGAGCGGCCAGATTCTTTTTCAGGTCCTCTACAGTATTTTCAAAACTTTTATTTGTCTGAACTTTATAAAGTATATCCATTGTGCAGCTCCTTTACGCAAATCGATCATCAACAACCTGCAAAAATACACTAAAGCGCAGCTACTTCCAATTACATTATAACAACACACATCAAGTGTGCAAACCCTGCAGTAGTACGAAATGATTCCGATGATATTCATTTGATCGTTTTAACAAGAAGACCGCCCGGACGATTGCACGGGAGGTCTTTTTGTTAAAACTGCAGTTGTAATGGTTTCAAAAATAATAATATAGTTATCTTAAATAGATCAGTGGCTGCAGCCGCATCCGCATGATGTATCACTCTCGCTGTGGCTGTGTCCTTCGCCGCCGCAGGCATGCTTAACGCCATCCTCAAGCTTTGATTTCTTCATGCTGCCGCACTTCGGGCATGCAATTTCATAACCATGCTTTCCGCCTTCAGAACAAGGGGCAACTTCCCATATTTCTTTACAGTCCGTGCACTCAAATACTCTGTTTTTCATCTGATAATGTCCTCCTCTTATTTCTATGGAGCGAGCTTCTACCAAGGCCGTTGCTATCTTTTGGCGTGCAGATGCCAGAACTCGTTGAAAAGTCGGCCGGGTTAATCCCATTTGCCTCGCACATTCTTCCTGATCATATCCTTTCATGTCCTTAAGGCGAAGTGCCTCCATTTCTTCTATGGCAAGCTTCATAACCTCCGGTTGACAGGGTTGATCAGATATAAATCTGAGGCAGATCGGATATTCTTCGATCAGTCCGCAGCAGCGTTTTCTTGGCATGTTCCCTCCTGTATTGAGCATATGCTCAATACAATTATACACGAAATCGTATAAAAAGCAACCAGGAACATCCGTTTGTACGTCTTGCCGTGAATGGCCGCTTATTCAGGAAACATTTTCGATTATAGTGACTTTGTCACTGTAGACTGTTATCTTTTGCGTTATTGTTAGGATAGAATTAGTTAAGGAGAAACAAATGAATATTGCGATAAACGAAAGACGATGCCCTCAGAATCACCGCTGCCCGGCTATTAACCAATGCCCGGTAAATGCCATAAGTCAGGAAGGTTATGGACTTCCCGTTATTGATCAGGAAAAGTGCATTCACTGCTCAAAATGCGTAATGTTTTGTCCGATGCAGGCAATTTATCAGACGAAATAGATACAAAAGTATATACTGAACTTAAATCCATTTTATTAAAGAAAGAGGTGCTTTTTATGAAAAACTTGAAGAACATGGGAAATATCGACCGGATTATCCGCCTTGTTGTCGGAGCAGGTTTGTTCAGCCTTCTTTTTGTTGTGAACAACAATTGGAAATATTTAGGAATTCTCGGCATCATTCTTCTGCTTACATCTGCAGTAGGTGTCTGTCCGTTGTATATGCCCTTCAAAATTGATACCAGAAAAAAGTAATAAGCGGCATGTATATTTGCTGAAAAAAGAAATGTGAAAAGTTGGGAGAAATAATGCTGCCCTGGAAAAATAAGGGAATGACAAAATTACAAAAGACGCTCTCCATTCTAAGTTACATTTCACTTGCTGCGGGTTCAGCAATCGGACTATATGCACTGGTCAATACATATTTTTTGTATAAGAGTGTGCCGGCCGGGGTTTGTCCAATCGATTTGAATCGGCCCTGGATGTATACGGCAATTGTATTTTTAGGTCTGTCCTTTATTCTTTCTTTCTTTGAACCAAAAAAGCAAAATAAATAAAATAAGGGAGATGCAGTTTTTTGAATTGCATCTCCCTTTTTTAAAATCCGAGTATTTGATCATTTTCCGGCAGTTATTTTTGCCTGGGAAGTTTGTTGTAGAAACATATCAGCAGGTCATTTATGCTGTTTTGATTTTGGCTTCTATTTCACTCTTCAGTGCCTGCTTGGATTTCACGCCTACACTCTGCATAATTACTTGATTGCCTTTTACCATGTTGACTGTCGGGATACTGGAAACACGGAATGCCGAGGCAAGCTCAGGCTGCTCATCCACATTGATTTTACCTACTTTGATTTGTCCGGTCATATCATCTGCCAGGCTTTCAATGGTTGGTGAAAGCATACGGCAGGGCGCACACCAGGATGCCCAGAAATCAATCAGAACCGGAACATCAGATTGAATAACCTCTTTTTCAAAATTTTCTTTGGTAATTGTGAGTACATTATTGTTTGCCATAATATTAATCTCCATTCATTTATTTGTTTGATGTAACTTGATTATAGAATGAAGTTTCAATTACTACAGTGACCATGTCACACAATAAATTAACCGGTCAAATCAAATTCACCAGTCATGTCAAAACCATAAGTCCCGCATATTTCGGCAACTTCTTCTTTTTTGTTTATGGTCCATGATGCCGCTCCTTTTCGTATTTGAATTTTCACACGTTTAGTTTTTTGAATATGTTGTATTTTATAAAATCTATACAGAGCATAAAGACAGCAGCAATTCCGAATACAATAAGCACTTGATTAACGGGAAGACCCGGAATAATCAGTCCAAGAATTCCGATTAATCCAAATGCCAGTAATGTTGTCGTAGTTACCACCAGCAAATTTCTGCCGGGTATTGATGACCAGAAATGTCGTCTTTCCCTTACTAACATCATTCTGAACTGAGAATTGAACACAAGACTCATGAGCACCAGGGTACGAAGTTCATTCAGTCCCAGTTTAAAGAATTTTATTCCTATAAATATAATAAGCAAATCTTCAAAAGCAAATAACAAACCAAGGATTGCCGAAGCAGCCGTTAAATTTTTGACATTCCACTTGTTCGGCGAATCTGTTGATTTTACACGATCCGTTGCAATGGACATGGTCGCAAAATCATTGGCAAATACCAGAAGCGACATGCCCAAAAGAGATATAACCATATCGTGAAGCCAGAAAAATCCTATCGTCAGCAGGATTACAATTTCGACTACCTTTGTTATTTTGTTTATAACCCAGGTTAGCATTCGCTGATATGTCTGCCTGCTTATCTTTACAGCGTCGATTATTTCTCCTAGTCCCGGCTTGGTTAATACGATGCTTGCCGAGGCCTTTGCTACATCGGCCGCGTCGCTGACAGCCGTCCCCAGTTCTGCCTGCTTTAATGCCGGTGAATCATTAACACCGTCCCCGGTCATTCCGACCATATGGCCGCTGTCCTGCAGAAGTTTCACGATTTTGTATTTGTCTTCAGGATACACTTCCGCAAAGCCGTCACTTTCCCTGATTAAAGCAAGCTGTATATCATGGCTTTTCCCCTCAAGGTCTCCGGCCCGCATAATATTATGACCGATTCCAACCTGCCCGGCAATTTCCTGTGCTATAGCCAAACTGTCTCCGGTGAGCATGAGGCATTTTATTCCAAGATTTCTTATTCCTTCAATCATGCTTTTCGAATCATTCCTGGGAGGATCCGCAATTGCCAGTAATCCGACAAGATTAATCTTCTTCTCCTGTGTTATTGCAACAGCAATTGTTCTGGATCCTTTCAGCGAAAATCCATCGATGGCCTTGTTTACTTCAGCCAGCGTCATGCTGTCCGTTTCCTTACATAACTCCAAAATTGTCTGTGAGGAACCTTTATATATTGTAAAAGAAACACCGTCAGATTCAACGGCAGCCTCTGTCTTCTTATCTTCCGGGTTAAACGGGATGTATGATATCTGTTTGTATCCTTCAAAGTCCGTCTGAGTGGATTTGGAATAATTGATAATAGCTAAATCAATCGCGTCCATGCCTTCCTCTGCAGATGCGAGTGCGGCAAATCTGACAACGTCGTCCTTTTTGTATTTCCCAAAGGAAATGCTGTCAACTACTGACAATTTGTTTTGCGTAATTGTTCCGGTTTTATCAAAACAGAAAACATCAATCGATGCTGCATCTTCTATGGAATCAAGACGGGTAACCAACACACCCTTCTTCGATAATTCCAGTGCACCGACCGCCTGCACAATTGTCAGAACGGCCGGAAGCGCAACGGGAATAGCACCTATTAGAAAAATCACAACAAAGGACAATATAAAAAGAATATCCTTTTGAAGATAGAGGGCAAACAGGGAGACAATGACTGATGCTGCGATTCCCAGATACATCATATATTTGACAATAGTGAGCATCAGTTCCTCTTGCTTTGATTTTGGCTTTGCAATTTTAACCAGTTCAACCGTTTTCCCGAAAAATGTATTGGTTCCCGTATTTACTATCACACATTTGCTTTCTCCACGCTTAATAATGGAACTTGAATAAATAATGTCTGCCTGGTGCAAATTTTTCGGCAAAGATTCACCGGTTAATGCAGATTCATCGGCGGAAACCTCACCGCTTATAATAACAACGTCAGCCGGCACCAGATCACCTAACTTAATAGTGATTACATCCCCGGGCACAATGTCTTTTGCTTCCAGCAGAATCCATTTCCCGTCGCGTAATACCTTTGCATTTATCTTCAATTTTCTTTTTAGTATTTCCACTGCCTTCTGGGAATTCTGCGACTGAAAATATCCAATGACAGCATTTATGGTAAGAAGTACGAAGATAATTACACTTTCAACGTAGTGCTGCAGAACGATCGTAAGAATAATGGCAAATTCCAGGAGCCAGGGCATCGGACCCCAATATCTTTTAAAAAAATCGAGAAACGCATTTCTTTTCATTTCCGTAATTTCATTAAGTCCATATTTTACAGCACGGGCAGAAGCTTCCTCTGAAGACAGTCCATCTATGGATGTCTCTAAAAAAAGAAGTGCATCCTCGGCAGAGATTTTTTTATATTCGGAAGTACTTCTTAGTTTCACATCCATGTAAATCTCTCCTTTTCCCTGGTTCAACAAAATCTAAACTTTTTTTCTATTACGTATGGCAAGGATAATCAAAAATACGATCCAGATGACAACTCCACATAGACTAACCAGTTGGGCAATTCTGAATGGTCCCAACATTAAACTGTCTGTTCTTAACCCCTCAATTATAAATCTTCCAATAGAATAAAGTCCAAGATATGTGAAAGCCGCCAAACCATCCGCTTTATTTTTTCTTGTGATCAAAATAAGAACGACAAATACACAAAGATTCCACAGGGATTCATATAAAAATGTCGGGTGATAATAGATTCCGCCTATATTCATTCCCTTTTGTATAAAAGTAGGAAAGTGCTTTATATAGTCGTAGGAAACGGGTCCTCCATGAGCTTCCTGATTAAAAAAATTCCCCCATCTGCCAACCGCCTGGGCTAATATGATTGAAGGTGCCGCAACGTCTGCAATTTTAAGAAAACTGATTTTTTTAATTCTTGCAAATATGAACGCAGTCAAAAGTCCAAAAATTATCCCGCCGTGAATGGCAAGTCCACCCTCCCGAACGTTAAAAACATCCAATAGATTATTTCTGTAGTTTGAAAATTCAAAGAGAACATAATAGAGTCTTGCCCCGACAAGTCCAATCGGAAGTGCGACAAGCACAAGATCAGTAAAAGTGCTGTAATTGAGGTCTTTTTTTTGGCACGAATATTTGGCAGCCAGAATACCCAGCAGGGCCCCCAAAGCAATGCATATTCCATACCATTTAATATCATAGCCCAAAATCGTAATGGCTGTTGGATTCATTTGGTCCTCCCATTGTTGATTGAATTGAGGGTATAGCACGAAAATTGCTTCCTCTACATACTAATTATCACGCTTGCGTTTCAATATACATAATAGTATATTTGTATAAAGTTCATAATGATTTCGTTATGCAAGGAGACTTTCTATGACACTTAGGCATTTGCGGATATTTGTGGCCGTGTGCGAAACAGGCAGCGTTACAGCTGCCGGAGAAAAATTATATATCGCACAGCCCTCTGTCAGTCTTGCAGTCTCGGAACTTGAAGATTTTTACGGACTCAAGCTGTTTGACCGGATTTCTAAAAGAATGTATATCACAGAATCCGGCAGGCGTTTCTTACAGTATGCGACTCATATTGTGAGTTTGTTTGATGATCTGGAATCGAAAATAAAAAATTACGATACAACCGGAATATTACGAATCGGAACAAGCATTACGATTGGGAACTGCTTACTCATACAGTATATAAAAGCCTTCAAGGAGACACATCCCCATATAAAAGTACAGGCTGTCATAAATAATTCTTACTCCATTGAGCAGGAAATATTAAATAATCATCTCGATATCGGCTTAATCGAGGGCGAAGTCCATAGTACGTACATTAAGACTGAAGCTTTCATGGATGATGAATTGGTATTGATCTGCGGTACAACGCATCATCTTGCAAAAATTGGAGAAGTTGATATTGATATACTGAAATCAGAAGATTTTATCCTTCGCGAAAAAGGCAGTGCCGGCAGAGAAATTTTCGATGGGATTATGGCCGCATCCGGTATTGAAATTGTTCCGCTTTGGGAAAGCATCAGCACGCAGGCTATTCTTAAAGCTGTCAGTGCCGGTTTAGGTTTATCCATTTTACCGTTTCTTCTTGTCAAGGATTATATTGAAAAAAACGAGATAGAAACGATAAAAATCAAGGACATCTCGCTAAAAAGGAAATTCAACATCATTTATCATAGGAACAAATTTATAACACAAAGTGCACAGGACTTTATGAACCTGTGCAAATAGTGCACTTCTGCAAGATTATCAGTTGCCGCAGACAGTTCTTTTCACGCAAAACTATGAGAAGAGACATATCTTTCCGCCATAATTCCCGCAACAGCGCCGTCAGATGCAGCGGTGACCACCTGCCTGATAGCCTTGGTACGGACATCACCCGCGGCAAAAACACCTGCGATATTGGTTCGGGTATCTTCGGAGGCAATAATGTACTGATTTTCATCAAGATCCACCTGACGCTGATACATCTTCGTCAACGGTTCCGCCCCAATATATACAAAGGCACCTTCCGTCGGGAAATCAGTCAGTTCACCTGTGTTGACGTTTTCAAGCTGTACACTTGTTAATGCATAGCCTTCTCCTGTGACCCTTTTCACTACTGTATTTGTAATAATATCAATCTTGGAATTCTTACGGGTGAGTTCTACGTCAGCCGTTGTGGCCCGGAAATTTTCAGAGCGATGGATGATGGTTACGAGTGATGCGAATCTTGTCAGGTAAATTGCCTCCTCCATTGCAGATGTTCCTCCCCCGACCACAATGATTTTACGGTCCTGGTACATGGCTCCGTCACAGGTCGCACAATAGTGAACCCCACGTCCGTTGAAATGTTCGGCATCTTCAGCAGGAAGTGACCGCGGCCTGGAGCCTGAAGCGAGTACAACAGTCTTTGCTTTGTATATCACATCTTCGGTTCTAACGAACTTTGTATTTCCGATTAATGAGACTTCAAAGACTTCTTTCAGGTCATCGATTCTGGCTCCAAACGACTCGGCCTGATTCTTCATGTTATTTACCAGGTCAGTGCCCTGGACAACACCGGGTGTACCCGGATAATTAGCAATATGAAATGTTGAGCCGGCTTGTCCTCCCGGTACGCTTTCATCAATAACGACTGTGTTCATCTTAGCTCTTGCTGCATAGATCGCTGCAGAAAGTCCGGCAGGACCAGCACCCATAATCAGTATGTCGCAGTCGACTTCTGTCATTTCTTCTTTTGGAATGACATCGCCGAGAATTTCCTCGATGGCTATGCGTACCTGCGGCTTATTCAGGAATCCTCCCAGCCTTGTTCCGACCTCCCTGCCGTTGTGGTAGAAAAGAACGGTCGGACTTCCTGTAACTTCAATGCTTTTTGCGAACTCCCTGTTATCCTGACGGAAGATTTTGACAAACTTGATATGTTCGCCATATTTATCAGCCATTTTTTCAAAAATCGGAGCAAGAACTTCACAGGGAGGACATTCGTCCGAGTAGAAGTCTACAATAACCGGTATCGGGCTTTCAAGGACAACGGACTGAAAATCAACGGCATTTATGTGCAGAATTTCGTTATTCATGGATTTGAATCTCCCTTTAATTTCGTTTTAATTTTATGCTGGGCTGCAGGATGGTACGGACATGCTTTCCCCATACAGCTTTTATTTACGGCAAATTGCTTACATGTATATTTATCATACGGCCTGTCTCTAAAGTAGGCTGTCGTGTCTATAAAGGACTCAATAGATGTAATCGCATCGCGTTTGCAGCAGCGTGGTCCGGCATTTCCGCTGATAGCCAGAAGGGCAAGAGCTGTGGCACGGTTGGCAGCGCTGCGCGGTAAAGAAGAAAGCGGATTTGCTTCCTCCAGGATAGACACGGCAATGCCCGCTCCGACACCTGCGCCGCAATTCCCATGGAGTCCGCAGCTGCCGCCCTTAACAGAACGGCCTCTCTCAATTGCTTCACGGATAGCCGAAACATTGCGCTCCTTATTGATATTCTGATAGGCAGTGATCAAAATCGACGGTACAATACTATGGTATTCGGGTCCGTGCATATTGAGACCGGGGATCTCAAAAATTTTGAGGGCAAGTTTTACAGGATCCGTGTCCTGACTATTCACAAGCAATGCTTCGACACGTTCAAGAGTATCTTTGCTGTGGCAGGAATCACAGACATAATGACCCTGCGTACACCTTGCGTGAGTCGGAAATGACAGTCCGCAGATTAGACAGGATTCTTCTGTTTTTTCCTTCAGATAAATCAAATCCTGTCCGCAAACCATACATCCTTTGGTCTTTTTTTGCTCTGCTTTCAAGAAGATGACTGTTCTGGCCGGATGAATTTCTTCCCTTAATGTCCTGCTATACATCTGTCTTTTGCCTCTCAGCCGCAGCAGCAGCCGCAGTCAGCGGGTGCCTCGCTGCTTTCTTCCGGTTCAACCATAGCAAGAAGTTCATCAGCATAGTAGTTGACGCCTATCTCCAGGAGTTCCTGAATAGGGCGGCAGTCTGGTGCAAGGAGATTGCCGTGATCACGGTTTGCAGCTACAACTCCGCACCCTCCGCCGCAGATGGCGTCATAGGAACAGCTTGCACATTTGGTGATGTGTCTGGTATCACGTGTCTGCCAGGTACTTATTACATCCTGCTTCAGATTCACTTCAGGCCAGTATGTTCCCAGAAGATATTCTTCCCGTCCGCAGCTGGCGGTACAACCGTAAATATTACCGTCAAGATCAAAGACCCATTCCGTTTTGGCAGCCGGGCAGGTGTCGTAGGTTGCCATGTACATTTCACCTGTCTCAACAATGCGACGCATCCCTTTGAAATCAGGGCGGTGGAATTTGGCAAGAACGGGGTACTTTTTGCTGAGCTCTGCAAACTGACCCCATAGTTTGACCTCGGTCATAAGGTGCTGGGGCTTGGAATAACATGCAAACAATTCATAATTGCGGCCAAGCTGCGTTTTGAAAAGCTGAGGCGGCAGGTCCAGCCAACCCCTGGAGTCAAGGAATTCAGCAAGGTTGACCAGATCCTGAATATTTTCCAGGTCGACTACGGAACGCAGGTTAACGGGTATACCATTATTAACCGCTGCTTCAATGCCGGAGACCACCTGGTCAAAGGTTCCTTTTTTATTGGCCGTGGCCCGCCGCGAGTCATGAATGGCTTTCGTTCCATCCAGTGTAAACTGCATTTCCTTAACCTTTACTTTTTTCAGCATATCGACAAAATGGATAAAATCGTAACCATTGGTAACAGCAGCGACTTCATAGCCTTCTTCAGCGCATTTATCAATTATATATTCGATGATTGCCCGCTGTGCAGGCGAATTGACCAAAGGTTCTCCGCCAAATAGCGTAATGAAAGGCTTGGGTGACCGATTACCGAAAGTTTCTCTCGCATACTTGAAGAAAGCATCTACCGTCTCTCTGGTGATCAGTACCGGTCTGTCATCTATCCCGTGTTCATAACAATACGTACAGGAAAGATTGCAGCCATAAGTAGGGACAAGCATAAGTTGTACCTGAGACTGCCCGATCTCTTCATTAAAGGCTTTGTAAGCCTCTTCTATAGCTGTATCCTGACCGTTTTTGTTTATATATGCATACCCGCGTTCCAGTAAATATCCGGTAAATTCGGAATCAACTTTTTTCCCTGCAGAAAGATCCTTCAGCCACTGGTTCTCACGTTCTCCCATGATGTCAAAGCTGCCGGAAACCGGATTCATAATTGTATAGGACTGCGGATCGGATTTTTCAATTTTTACAATAATATTATTTTTAGCCAAAATCATTTTGGACCTCCATATTTAAAAAGTAGATGAGGCGGCTGGGGGAAGCCGCCTCATCTTTGATCAGTTGTGACAGCCAGCCACAATTTTCGAGGATTTGGAACAGCACTGAGCTGTAGTAAAGGATGCGCTGCAGCATGTAACTCCAGCTCTTTTTGTTACTTTTTTCAAAATCTCACCTCCTGTCAAAACTAAAATATCTATATCAAGATCCGTTCGCTGTGGGAAAACACCAAACGGATGTCTTGGCTTTCATTTGCGTGCAAGAATTGTCAGACTGATGAAATCATATCCGTTTTTCAAATACTCCCTGCGATGAAGAATGGTAACTGTTTCGAAACCGGCCGCCTGAATACTATCCATGTATTCCTTCTCCGTTATAGCTCCGCCAAAACAGTCCGCCCACGCCTGCGGGTCATTTTTGACAGAATCCGGCAGGGGTTCTTTGGTGACAGCATCTGAAATTACAAAACGGCCGCCAGGTTTTAAGATCCTGTGGATTTCTTTGTAAGCTGTTTTTTTACTGCGGGCGTGATTCATTACACAATTACTCATGACCGCATGAAAAGCCATATCATCAAACGGGAGGTTTTCAATGTCACCATGGACAAAATCAATATTACTGATACCGGCAAAATGTGCCTGAGATCTGGCTTGTATGATCATAGATGGTGTGATATCCAGACCGACAGCCTTCCCGTTCTTTCCGGCAAGTCGGGCAGCCTCGATTGTTTCATTGCCCCGGCCGCATCCAAGATCCAGAACAAATTCTCCAAGTTCGATATCCATAAACCCAAGGTTGCTGCCGCAGCTAAGATTGCTGCACTTTGCGCTTTCTTTGGTGTATCTTTTTACGATTACTTTTTGCATTTTTCCTCCTTCTGGCCGTGTCACAAATCTGTCAGGTATTGATTTGTATATTCCCTGACTTGGATGTATACACCTGATATTTCATTTTTTAACTACCCATTCAGTTGTCAGCTACATCAAGATACATCTTTCCTGACGGGTTTTCTGTGACTTAGTTACACTACAGCACGAAATCCTTTCATTATAAAAAGCAAAAACCAATGCGTGATAAACTTTTCAAAGTTCATTATGCATTGGTTTCGTTATCATGCCGTCATTTCTGATTTTCTTATTCTGCGAATTTAAGAGAGATGCCTCTTCACACTTGCTGTGATAGTATTCCATTCCATTTATAGAGGATAAGTGGAAGACAACAACTACAAAAGTAACGGTAACCATACAGATCAGATCTTATATAATTTATGCAGTTCATCTCATCAATTCACTGAGCCGCATTCCGTCCCTGGGTATATATTGTCTCCAATAGGCAACGGATTGCTGCAGTTCTTCGAGTGCATCATAGTTATTTCCTGCTGTACTGATAAACGGTTCCAATGTCAGTACAATTTCCGAGCACTTGTCAGGCATACCTGCCTCGCTTTTCTGTTCATACGAAGCGGCAATGCCCTTCAGTATTTTTTCCGGGACAATGACTCCGTGTGCATTATATTCCGGACTAAAGGGCCAGTGCGGAGATGATTTGCCGTCACTTTGCTGTAAATGCATAATCGGGGAATAGCAGGCCAGTTTCTCTACCCAGTTATTGATCGAACCGTCTTCCGGTGAAGCAAATAAGTGGGGATTCTGTTCCACATCCTGCATAATGCGGGCAACAGCCTGACCAACATGTATTTCTCCGTTAATGGCGGCATAATACATATCCATTGCTTTCCTGCTTCCCAACCAGGTGCGTTTGCAGGACTCCCCGTTTTTTCTCTTTTCGATACACTCTACTATATATTTTTCCGTCGGTTTCTGAAAATACTGCTGACCATTTATATGTCCAAGGTCGATCGTAATATAAAAGGGAGACTTAGCCCTGGCATAGGTTTCTTTTATCAGGGTTCTGGTACCGGACACTGTCCAGGGAGGCTGATGCGGGGAGTACATCTGTTCAACTCCGATATAATTCAAGCCGATTTCAGCTGCGTATTCGGCCAGCTCTGCAAGGATGCCATACAGTTCATCCAGCTTATTATTATATTTATCCCGGCTCTGCAGGACAGCATCGTTAAAGGCATGTGCATAAAAGCCAAGCCCCGCCCCGAGTGCATTTGCAGTATTTGCCTGTACTTTGATCCATTCATCGCGAAAACGCGCCCGCACTCGCTGATCAGTGTGTGAAAGACCAAGCGTTGTATAAGTTCCATGACCGGAGTAGAGGTTTTTGACCACAACACCCGTCTTTTCAGAACTGCGCTTAACCTCATCAATCCAGTCCTGCATGTACTCCGGACCCATGTACAGCGGATCACATTCAGTATCTGCGCTGGCTTCCGCATACATCAGCCCCAGATCTTTGATAATATTCATCCAATCCAACGGGGCGGTCCAGCGCTTTGAAGCAAAACAATTGTCAATTCCAAGATAAATGAGCGGATCTGTTTTCATGAAGCTTGTTCCTCGCAGTCTGTCACCATGTTCTATCCCCACATTGTACCAAAGAACTCTCCATTTAGAAATTTATCTCGCATCCCGGCATGGATTCTCCTGCATCGTCGGACGCAGTATCAATCCTTGTAATATTCAGAACGGAAATCGCATCCGATATTGTCTTTTCCACAGCACTCTGCCCGAACGAATCGACAAGGAACTTATCCTTGGAACTATGGGACAGGCAGGCAGGTCCTCCGATACAGCCGAATTCACATGCCATGCCCTCAACAAAGTTCTCTTTCAGCACTCCTTTCCCGGCTTTAAGAAGCGCTGTTTTGCATTCGGTTATCCCGTTGCACGAAATCGGGCGGCATTCACATTGTTCCTGCCCGATCTCCTGTTCAAGGAGCGCCTGCTGAAGGGCACTGGCGAGTCCGCCGGATCTTGCGAAAATCCGGCCGAAGTAGGATGCATTGTTGATCGGCGTTTCTTCAAGCTGCGGCAAATCCAGGTTCCTGGCGTGAAACATAGCCTGCATTTCTTCAAATGTCAGCACACAATCAACTAAATCCCTTACATCCGCCTGCATGCGCTCGCCCTTTTTCGCAATACAGGGGCCGATAAATACTGTTTTGCAGCCGGGATCCATCTCCTTTATGACTTTTGCCATCTGTGTCATCGGGGAAACATTATGGGAAATGAATTCCGTAAGTTTCGGATGATTCAATTGGATGTATTTGACAAAGGCCGGGCAGCAGGATGACGTCATGAAGCCCCTTTGCGTGAATTCACGGGCTTCCTTGAAGGCTACGATATCCGCACCGAGGGCAGCTTCGACTACCGAGTGGAAGCCAAGCTGCTTAATTGCCGTTATGACTTTTTCAAGTGTTATTCCGGGGACGTTTGCGTATTGGCTCGCAAGGGACGGCGCAACAATTGCATATACTTTATAGGTCGTATTGTTTTCGGATGTATTGATCATGCTGATGACATCCGTGATATAGGATTTATCAGATATGGCACCGAAAGGACACTGGTACACGCAGGCGCCGCATGAGATGCATTTCCCCTGGTTGACAGCCGCTTTCCTGTCCTGAAAATCAATAGTTATGGCGCTGGCTTTGCATGCATTTACACAGGGGCGCGTATTTTTTACGATGGCTGAATAAGAACACGCCGAGAGGCACCGCCCGCATTCGACGCATTTACTTTTGTCGATGGTCGCCTTACGGTCGATGATCGAAATTGCATTTTTGGGGCAGACGTTCATGCAGCGGTGGGCTATGCATCCCCGGCAGGATGGCGTGATCAGAATGCCGTCAACCGGACATTCATCGCAGGCAATCGGCAGAACCTCCACAACATTGGGGTTGCTTTGGTCGCCTCCGAGGGCCAGCTTCACTCTTTCACCGACAATTGCCCTCTCTTTATATATACAGCATCTCATTTTCGGTCCGCCGGCCGGTACTATTTTAGCTGCGATGTCTATCAGGTTCCGGGGAGTCAGGTCATTTGCATACGATAATTTTGCGACTTCACACAGGACATGGTACTTCAATTCCTGAACATCCGTGTCAAATAAATTCATATATGTACTCCTATTTGATCAGCAGTACAGAAAACTCAGAGCAAAGACCTGTCCGGCGTAACGAGTATCTTAACCTGGGCTTTCTTGTCAGGACCCGTCAGTGTTCCAAATCCTTCTGTTACGATATCATCAATATAGATTTTTTTCGTGATGTATCCTTCCGCTTTGATTCTGTTGTCCGCCATCATGGCAATCGTTGACGGGAAATCATTACAGTAACAAATGCTTCCGATTATTTTCTTCTCGCTCATCACAATTGTATTGGGATTATATTGGATTTTGCCTTCCCATATACTGGTTACTACGAGTGTGCCGGCATATGTCAGGCCGTCAAGAGCCAGCTGGTAGCACTGTTCTGAACCGGTTGTCTCGAAAGCAATATCTGCGCCCAGTCCGCCTGTCATTTTCCTGATTTCTGCAACCACGTCGACCTCGCCGGGATCCAGAACTGCGTTTGCACCGGCACGCAGTGCGTATTCCTGGCGCATCGATTTTCTCTGAATGACAAGAACCTGTTTGGCACCGGCGGCTTTCAGGCACTCAATGGTTGCCAGCCCGATCGGACCTGCCCCTGTTACAACAGCACTCTGGCCGATGAGAAAGCTGCCTGCTCGCAGGGAATGCAGGGCGACAGACATCGGTTCAATAAGGGCGGCTTTCTCATAACTGAGGGAATCAGGAATCTTATGTACAAATTTGGAAAGAAATGTTGTGTACTCGGAGAAACCTCCGCCGCCGCCTGCCAGTCCGTGGAATCCTAGGAAAGAACAGAGATTGTATTTGCCGTTTAAACATGCCGGGCATTTGCCGCAGACATCCATTGGCTCCACAACGACCCGGTCTCCGATTTTGACGTTTGTGACGTTTTTACCGATATCAACAACCTGGCCGGAGAACTCATGGCCCATGATAACGGGCGCTTTCTCACCGGTAATGGGATGAGGCTGATCAACCGGGATAAAAATAGGTCCGGCCAAATATTCATGCAGATCGCTTCCGCAGATTCCGCACCATTTTACTTTAATTTTTACGGTGTCTTCTTTAACCTGAGGCTCTGTAACGTCCTCAATTCTTACATCTCTTTGTTTATACCACAATGCAGCTTTCATACGAAATACCTCATCTTTCTTAATTTGTTGTGTTTACCCATTAACCTTATCATCATTTCCGGGCAGTCAAAACAAACAATTATCCGTGAGGAAAGCGTACAAAACAAGGTATTCATTATAGATATGGTTAAATTATTTATGGGCAGGATTCATCCGGGCGCCTGTATAGTAATCTATCTTTCCTCCGCTGTCCGCTGAAGTTCTGCAATGTCAAACTTTTTCATTTTGAGAAAAGCTTCCGTAACCCTTTTCATTTTTCCGGGATCGCCTTCTGCCATGAAATCCTTCATGACAGAGGGCACAATTTGCCATGAGACTCCGAATTTGTCCTTGAGCCACCCGCATTGTTCAGCTTCGGGGACAAAAGACAGTTTTGCCCAATAATAATCTATTTCCTCCTGCGTATCGCAGTAAACTACAAATGACACTGCCTCGTTAAATGTAAATGCATGCGGATAGGCGCTGTCCATTACGGCAAACGAAAGTCCGTCGAGCTTTACAGCTGCCTGCTTAATCGTGCCTTCCTTATTCGGGTCTTCATCCGCCTTGTAACGAAGAATCCCACCGGCTTCAGACCCCGGAAAAACAGAAGCATAGAAACGGATTGCCTCTTCTGCCCGCCCGCATTGAGCGCCGGTAAACATAAGCGCAGGGGAGATCTTCTGCATGACGGGTTGTTCCCCCACATACATGACCTGCCATGAAAGTCCGAATTTATCGGAAATCCATCCGTATTTGTCACTGAATGGGTATGAATCCAGCGGCATGAGTACTGTGCCTCCCGCGGATAGCCTGTCCCACAGGAGAACCACTTCCTTTTTGGTACTGCAGTCAATTCGAAATGATACGGCAGGTGTGAATGTAAAATAAGGACCCGCGGAAAGCAGCATGAATTCCTGACCGGACAGGCTTACGGTGACCATGCCCGCCGTACCTGACGGAGTGTCTTCTATTGATGTGCGGCCGTGAATGACTGAGTCCGCAAAAAGTGACGTGTAGAGCTGCGCTGCTTCAAATGCCTCCTGATCATACCAGAGATGCGGAACAATTTTCATAATAACACCTCCTCATAAGAACACCGGATTCATATCCTGTGTGAAATTGCCTCAACCCATTGTGCAAACGAATCCATAAATTGCTGCAGGAATTCGGCGGTTTTCCCGTTGACCAGAACTCCCTTATCATCAAAAAGTGCGGCGGCATTTCCGATATATGCTTCGGGCTGCGGCATCACGGGCACGTTCAGAAAGACGAGCGACTGGCGAAGGTGATGATTGGCGCCGAATGCTCCCATCGCCCCCGGGGATATACTGACAACGGCTCCGGGCTTGCCGTTCCAGGCGCTTTTTCCGAACGGTCTTGATCCGATATCCAAAGCATTCTTAAGCACTGCAGGAACAGACCTGTTGTATTCCGGTGTCACAAACAGGACAGCGTCAAACGTTTTCACACGATCCCGAAAGGCCGTCCAAAATGCCGGCGGATATTCCTGATCATCCAAATCCTGATTGTATATGGTAAGTTCACTGAGTTCCACAATCTCCATCGCAAATGATGCCGGAGCAAGCTGTATTAACGTTTTCGCCATTTTCATGGAAAATGATTCTTTGCGAAGGCTTCCAACAAATACACCTATTTTTCTGGTTTCCATATTTTCCTCCATGTATGCCAAAACCTCATTTTTTAATATCACGGTATTGTTCGTGATATAATCTATTCTATCATTTTCACCGCTGCTTTTGCTGTTTTGCAGTATTTACCTGTCAGTTTATGCCTGGCTTACGATATAAAATAGATACAATGTGCAGAGGATATTTTATGATCACAACAGTAACAATGAACCCGGCCATTGACAGGACAATTACAGTCGGACAGTTTGCCTTTGGTTCGGTAAACCGTATTGTGTCCAGCCGTGAAGATATCGGCGGCAAAGGCATCAACGTTGCACGGATCCTTTTAGCTCTCGGGTCTGATGTCAAAGCTGTCGGGTTTATCGGCAGATTCAATTTTCCTCAGGCTGACTCCTATCTCAGGACAGATGCTATTCCGTCTGAGTTCGTTTTTGTTGATGCGCCCACAAGGATGAACACCAAACTGCTGGACAATTATTCGCACACAACGACCGATTTGAATGAGGTCGGATTTGCTGTAAACAGCAGGGAACGGGAATCTCTCAGGCAGCTGATTCTTCGCTGTGCAGCCGAAAGTGAATACATCGTATTCAGCGGAAGCGTACCTGAGGGACTTCCCGTTTCCATCTATCGTGAACTGATCGCGATGGTCCCTTCGACCTGCAGGGCTGTACTTGACGCCGACAGTCGTTTTCTTATGGAGGGCTTGCATGCCAAACCGTTTCTGATCAAACCCAATATCAACGAATTGGAAAGTGCGCTTGGGCGGACACTCGGGAACCACCTGGAAATCGTTGAGGCGGCACGAGAATGGATCCGTCTCTTTGAAATCAAGTTTGTCCTGGTCTCAATGGGCGGCAGCGGAAGTATCCTGGTTACAGAGGATCAGTCCCTCTTTGCCGCTCCGCTTCCTGTCGATGTCAAAGGCACAGTCGGCGCCGGTGATTCCATGCTGGCCGGCTTTATCCATGGACTTGCACAAGGCTGCGGCATTTCGGCCGCACTTGCCCGGGCAACGGCATGCGGGGCACTGGCTGTCAGTCAGGAGGGCACACAGGCCTTTGAAAAAGCCGATGTTGAGCGGCTTGCTTCACTGGTAACTATAACAAATATCATAGAATAAAAATCGGGTTAAATGGCTGATTTCTGGTTATGCGTCTGTTTTAATGAGTTCCGCAATTCTCCCGTTGGGATTATCCGTGAAAAGACCGCCATGGTAGCAGATAACTGCCTTAATATCAAAAGCTGCAAGCTTTTTCAAGGATTCGACATATTTTTCTTTGTCCAGACGGGTAAATTCGGGAGCCTGGACAAGATTGCCGTCTTCCACATTCAGGGCGTCCCCGGCAATAAGTGTCTTGCTCATCTTATGATACAGGCAGATGTGACCGGGTGTATGTCCCGGTGTAAAGATGACAATGATCCCTCCGCAAAGGACAAGTTCCTCACCATCTGCGAGTGTTCCGTCGACAGGCGCTTTCAGTTTCGTATAATTCGCCTTCAGGCTTTCATACATATCCAACATTTGCTTCCGGCGGTCTTCCGGGATGGACTGCACCTGTTCCCCCATTGCTTTGAGTCGAAGCGGGGGAAGATCCGCTTCGATATACGGCCTTTCATTTATATGGGACATCACGGTGATTTTCTGAGGGGATTCCAGAAGCAGACCGGCGAGGCCCCCGACGTGATCCGTATCGGAATGTGTGAGGATAATTCTGCTTAGCTTTTCAAACGGTACCCCTGCTTTGGCAAATGCATCGCGGAAATTCTGGACCTGCCGCGGAAAGGCAGTGTCAACAAGTACTGCCTCATCTTCGTCCCAGATAAGAGTCGGGTTAACAAATCCATGTCCTGTCATCAGGTTAGCCGGTATTTCAAGCATCTCAACTCCATCAGCTACTTTCATAGTTATAACTCCCTTATTATTCGTTCGTATTTCTTCTTCGGTTCAGCCAATAACCTGTTTCACTTTCTCAACAACATTTTGAGCCGTAAATCCGAATTTGCCGTACAGGATTTCGGCCGGTGCAGAGGCGCCGAAGTGATCTATGCCAATTACTGCACCATCTGTCCCGACATATTTGTACCAGGGCATGGAAGCCCCGGCTTCGACCGAGACTCTGTTCCTGCAATTCGTTGGCAGGACGGATTCCTGATATGCTGCAGGCTGCTCATCGAAAAGTTCCATGGAAGGCATCGAAACCACGCGTGCAGGTATTCCCTCTTCTTTCAGAAGCATCTGAGCCGCGACAGCAATTTCCACCTCCGACCCTGTTGCGATAATAATAGCCTTAAAATCAGCCTGGTCGGAAATGACATATCCGCCCTTCATGGCATCCGGACCGCTCTTTTCGTAAGTCGGCAGATCCTGACGGCTTAAAACCAGGCACATCGGATGATTCTGCTTTAAAGCAGCGAGATAACCTGCCGCAGTCTCTTTACCGTCTGCCGGCCTGAAAACATACATATTCGGCGTCGCACGCAGTGCCGCAAGCTGTTCAACCGGCTCATGCGTCGGGCCGTCTTCTCCCACTCCAATGCTGTCATGGGTCATAATATACAGGGTCGGAATATCCATAATCGCACTGAGGCGCATAGCACCTTTCATATAGTCGGTGAAAACAAAGAAAGTGGAGCAGAATCCCCGGAGTCCTCCGTGGACTACAATTCCATTGGTAATTGCCCCCATAGCGTGTTCCCTGACACCGAAATGGATATTCTGTCCGGCAGGATTATCCTGGCTGAAAAACCCTTTGCCTTTGAGTTCTGTTTTGGTGGACGGAGCCAGGTCCGCGCTTCCTCCAAACAGGTTTGGCAGCCGGTCAGCCAGATAATTCAGTACTTTTCCGCCTGCTGCACGTGTTGCGGTGCTGCCTGAGAAATTCCAGAATCCGGAATCGTTTTCCAGATCGGGAAGGTCCTGTTCCAGGCTGCTTCGCAATTCCTCCGATAATTCGGGATTGTTTTGTTTCCATGCGTCAAAAAGGAGATTCCATGCATCCTCCTGATCAGCCAGTTCCTCCTTTTTTACAGCCATGAAATCCACAACATCCTCCGGCACTTCGAAAGCATCCAGGTCTTCCGGCCAGCAGTAGAATCCTTTTGTAATTTCGATGTTCTCCCTGCCAAGCGGGGACCCGTGTGCTGACGCGCTTCCCTCCAGCGGTGAACCATACGCGATTTTTGTATGTACAGCAATGAGGGACGGCTTATCCGTAACTGCCTTTGCCGTCTCAATTGCCCGGGAAACGGCATCCATATCATTGCCGTCGACGACATCCTGCACGTGAAATCCGTAGGCTTCATGACGTTTCAGGACATCCTCGCGGAAAGCCGCGGCTGTATCACCTTCAATGGAGATCTCATTGTCGTCATAAAGCACGATGAGTTTACCGAGTCCCAGCGTCCCCGCAAGGGATGCCGCTTCACCGGAAATCCCTTCCATCATGCATCCGTCACCGCATAAGACATATGTATAGTGATCAATAATCTTCTGATCCTTCGTATTGTATTTAGCCGCCAGATGCGCCTCTGCCATTGCCATGCCGACCGCATTCGCATACCCCTGCCCCAGCGGTCCTGTCGTCGTCTCCACCCCTATGGTATGCCTGTATTCCGGATGCCCCGGGGTCCTGCTGCCCCACTGCCTGAACTGCATCAGGTCCTCAGTTGTCAGACCGTAGCCGAACAGGTGGAGAAGCGAATATAACAGCATCGATCCATGTCCTGCACTCAGGACAAACCGGTCACGGTTGATCCAGTCCGGATCGGCGGGATTGTGATTCATATGATTAGCCCATAATTCAAAGGCCATCGGAGCTGCGCCCATGGGAAGGCCGGGATGTCCTGAATTTGCTTTCTGTACGCCTTCCATCGATAAAACGCGAATCGTATTGACTGCAAGTTGTTCGATTTCCCTGTTACTCATACAAATCCTTTCCTGGAGCAAAATCCGTACCGGGAATTTTGACGGTACATTTCCTGCCTCCCCCGGTCCGCAAACCGGATTGTTCACTGCTTCCCATCACAACACAATCATGTACTGTACTGATACTCTACACCGTTATATACCCATATTTTCTATTGTCAGGCTTTTCCTTTGTAAAATCAATTTCCCTGGCTCAACATTAACAAAATTTTCAACACTTGATCCATTTGATATGCAACAATGACAGCTGAAATATTTATATTGATCATTCCCGCTGCCATATGAGACAATAGCGAAAGTACATCCATCCCGGATCCGCATGGAGACAAATTATGACAAAACGCGTGCTGCCCATTCTTATGTGTTTGATTGTGGTAATCAGCTTATGCGGATGCAGTAACCCCGGCGGCTCAAAATCAACCTCATCCCCGGCCGGCGATATTGCAGAAACGAACCTTCCTATCCTGCTTCCGGATTCCACTGCCGGGATTCCTCATCCGGAGCCGCCCGTCGAAACGACGGCTGCGCCGACCCTGCCCGCATATGAACAGGAAGTGGATTTCATATGGAAGCCGTATGTAATGTCCGAAATATATTCAGAATTATATGGCGAAGAATTCACCGTTGATTTCCAATCGATGGTCAATGCATTTCTTTCATACGAATTAACTTTTTCATGCAGCAGTGCCGAACAGGCCGATGCGATCAATACGGCTGCCGGCAATTGTTTCCCGCTGCTGCGCATGGATGTTTACTTTGTAGAATATGATTCCGTAAGGAAAACCGGGGTCCTCAATTATACCTGGCCCAAAGAAGAGCATATGGCCGGAATCAAAGATTTTCAAAATTCCATAACCGGCTTCATTACATCCTGTGTCAGAAAGTCCGATAACGGGCTGACCGGGGCACTTGCAATGTACATGGCCTATTCCGGCAGGATCACTTATGACTATTCGGCGCTTGAGGATGATTCCACTGCTGACTTATCCTCCTATGCCGGGTTGACCGATTACAAGGGTATTTGCCAGACTTTCGGCCCGGCTTATGCTTATCTGTGCCTGCAGATGGGTATTGATGCCGTTAATGCCGGAGGTTTGAATTCCGATAGCCAGGCTCATGACTGGACACTCGTCAAGCTTGACGGAGCTTACTATTATATGGATACGACGTGGGAAAACGGTGACGGGGGCTTTGGCCTCAAGTATTTTGGCATGACCTCCATCGACCGCGCGAATGCCGGAAACTATATCAACGAGACCACCAACGTAGGAAATACCAACGAAATCTGGGGTGATGATATTGATGTCAGCAACAGCCGGTTTGCCGTCCTGCGCAGCGCTGTCTATGCCTGCTTCAATACGGAAAGAACACAAGTGGATTGTACCGGGGCAGATGGCTCACAGTGGACTTTTCCGCTGGAATGATTATAAAGTATTGACTGCTGTTTTTCCGGAAATATATTTTTCCAGTATGAATTCATGAATGATGCCGCCGGTCAGGATTGTCATACTGCAGAAGTAAAGCCAAATCATCAGGATTATTATACTCGCGAGACTTCCGTACAGTTTTGTAAAAAGTCCGAAATTATTCACATACCAGGAGAAGCCTACGGAGAACAGAATCCAGCAGGCTGATGTACAGGCAGCCGGAATGATGGCCCGGAAAAATCCGCCTCTTCTATAAGATGCCAGATAATAAAGCAGTGAAAAGACAAGCAGAAGAAAGACAAAAGATACGATATAGCGGATGATATGGAGATAAGTCCCCGAAAAAACAGTCAGTCCGCTCCAAATCGCTATTTGCCGAAACAGCAGATCGCCAAATGTAATAAGGACAGCAGAGACAATGAGGGACAGCACAAGAAGCAGTGCAAACCCCAGACCCAAAATCCTGAGCAACACTGCATTAACCGACTTTTTGAAGGAGTATATCTGATTAAGGCCCTGAAGGATTACAGTAAGACCTTTTGATGAAGCCCACAAAAACCCGAGCATACTGACGGACATAAATGTGATGTTATGGCTGGATGCAATCTCATTGAGGATATCCGAAATAAACCCAAATACAGGTGCCGGCATGATATCCTGCAGAACTAAAAGTACATCGGTACGGAATGGAATGGATTGGGAGAGAAGTCCAAAAAGGCTGATGAGAAAAATCATAAAAGGCACAAGCGCCAGAAGCAGGTAGAATGATATTTCGGCCGACCTGCTGCTGATGCGATACCGGTTCAGACGAATCTTTATCTTTTGCGAAACAGCAAAAATAGGCCTCTTTGACAGTCTCCGGTATCGGGACTGCCCGGATTTAGTCATTCGGGACATATAGGCAGAAACGCGGTTTTGCACCGAATTGTTTTTCATGCTTTGATACTATCATGACCGGCTGCCGGCTGCAATCAAAGGAACGGGCTGCTTTCACCATAAAACCGTATTGCTTCCCCGCTGTTTTGATACGCGTATTGCATTGCGCTCGAAAAAGTATGAAAATGTAACAAATAATACCTTTACGTTCCGGGGGGGATATCAGTATGGAAAAAATAAAACGACGATTCGGTGATAGGAAAGACGGCAGAAAACTGAAGTCCCTTGATCCTTTAGAGACACTTTCGCCCTATATCATGGTCAACAGAGATGACGCCCAGACATTTATGGCAGATAAATTCGAGACGACTGAGGCAGACCGGTATGTCCGGCAGAAACGCAGGAACGGACTTGAAGGTTTTGGCATCCTGCATGTCATTCTTGCTTCTTACGTCCGCATGGTGTCCCAGAGACCGCGTATCAATCGTTTTATTTCCGGCCAGAAAATTTTTGCAAGGCAAAATATTGAAATTAATATGGTTGTAAAAAAGAAGCTTAGCGCTGATGAGACGGAAACCGTAATCAAAGTAATTTTCGAGCAAACCGACACGGCGGAAGATGTTTACAACCGTTTTGAAGCCGCCCTGTCCAAAGCCTTTGCAGACGGTGAAAATGAACTTGACGGAACGGCAAGGATAATAAACAATATCCCCGGACTGATCAAGAAATTTGCCATATGGTTTTTGAAGATGCTGGATTACTTTGGACTGGCTCCCTATTCCCTGATCAAGGTCAGTCCTTTTCACGGATCGATGTTCATCACATCACTGGGGTCGCTGGGCATCCCTCCCATATACCATCATTTATACAATTTCGGTAATGTTCCTGTTTTTCTGGCTTTCGGTGCCAAGCGATATGAGAACCAGATAGATGACGATGCGCGGGTCATCCGCAAAAAATTCATTGATTATACTTTCGTTACGGACGAACGGATATGTGACGGTTTCTATTATGCCTCCGGACTAAAATTGTTCCGTGCCTATCTGGCAAGGCCGTCTGTTCTGGACATTCCTCCTCTTGAGGTTGTCCGCGACGTCGACTAAACTTTCCATTTGTCTCTATTTTGCAAATTCTTTTGCAAGCGCCGCCTTCATTACTTCTACCGGAGCTTCTTTTCCGGTCCAGAGTGCGAAGCCAATTTTCCCCTGGTTAACAAGCATGCCAAGACCGTCAAATGTCAGGGCTCCTCTTGCTTTGGCTCTTTTAATGAATTCCGTCTGCGGCGGATTGGGTATAACGTCACACACAACCATGCCGGGAAGAATCGTGTCATAATCAATGTCCGGACAGCTATTGTCCGGGTATAGTCCGATACTCGTTGCCTGTACAAGAATGTCCGTGCCGCGGGGAACATGATATGTATGATCCCAGGGTATAAAGTCAGCTTTGACCTGTGTCTTTTCATTGAGAATAGCAGTGAGCAGTTTGCCTCTTTCCGCATTCCTGTTTACAAGCGTTATGCGTGCAGCCGACGCCTGCGCGAGCTCGACTGTTATCGCACGTGCAGCACCGCCCGCACCCAGTACGACAATTTTCTTTCCTTCGATTTGAATGCCGCCCTCGCGAAGGGATACGATAAAGCCTTTTCCATCTGTATTTTCGCCGTAAGTCTCCCCGTCTTTGAGGTAGATCGTATTCACTGCACCGATTATCTGCGCATTGGCCGCAATATGATCAAGATATGGGAGAACTGCCACCTTATGGGGAATCGTGCAGTTTGCCCCTCTGTAACCAAGCGCCTTAAGCGACTTAACTGCAATTTCGAGATCCCCGGGTCTGACTTCCATCGTGATATAACGGAAATCAAGTCCAAGTTCCTTAAACCCCGCTTCGATCATAACAACCGTCGGATTCTCATCAACAGGATATCCGAAAAGTCCAACCAGTTCACTTCTGTAAGATTTGCCAGGCATACTTTGCGCCTCCTTCTGATTGCTTATCCCGGGATGTCACTTTCGGGATAAAATTTTACTGCATTTGATTAAGATAAGAATAATCCTCTTGTAAGAAGAATACTCTTTCCGGCATCTGCATGGCAAGAAAAATTTGCTTATGTCCCTCTCGATAGCCAACGAAGAAAACACAAGTACTGCGGGTGTCATCAAAATGCCTGAAAACCCGGGCAAAGTACAAAGCATCTGCAAATGATTGCTGCTGGGGAATGATGGCTATTGATGACTGCCCGGCACCGTGTATGCTTGTTCTTCATACACATAATCTATCTTGCGGCATTCGACACATTTTATCGATTTATACAAATCCTGAAGTTCCTGCAGTGTATGTTTGTCAACTTTATACCGCTGGCTGTCTACAATAATGCAGTTTTCGGTGAAAATAATATTACTTGAAGACCCGTTGGTTTTTGTTACTTTGATTTGCATCTGAAGCCCGGAACTTGCATCCACAAAAGGGGGGCTCGTAGCAGCAGCATTGATTGCATCGACTATTTTTGATATATCGGCCTTTTCCGTGACTTGCTTTTCCTTCGGCATCGATATAACCGTCGAGAATTCAATCATTTGAATTGTACTCGCATTCAGTCTGGGCTTATCCGTTACTGAACGAAAAACACATACAGCCAGGACAACCATAATAACCGCAACTAATAATCCTTTGACTTGAATTCTCAGCATGTACATTCCTTCTTCCCTGAATCGCTGCCCCGGCCGTCGCTGTATTGCTTTTTGCCTTCATAACATATAACGTTGCAATCGTGCATATTGTTACAGTTTTACCGGTAAGATTTTCTTGATAAAAACGGCGGTCCTTGTCTAAGAAGGGGAACGCGAAAATTCGAAGAGTACATGAATCGGATGTGTCCGGAGGAAATGTTATTTGCGGAGGAAAGCTCCATTCATTGCTGCGAAAATACATTTATTCATGTATGGAGTTCCTGTATTCATTGGGTGACATCTGTTTGATCCGTTTGAAGATCCGTGAAAAATGAGTAACATCATAATACCCGAGCATCTCGGAAATCTCCTGTATTTTGAGCGAAGAATCATCCAGAAGTTTTTCCGCTTTCTTAATCCGGGTCTGATGCAGCAGATCTGAAAAGCTCTTATTTGTATATTTGTTTAATAGTTTGCTTAAATACCAGGGGCTTACGTATACTTTTTCTGCTAGTTCCGTAAGAGTAAGTTTCTCAGTATAATGAACTTCCATATACTTTAGGGCGCTCCGTACAATGTGGCTGTTTGCCGGATTATTATCCTGCAGATCTTCCTCCTGCCCCTCCTCCTGTGCTTCCTGTACCTGTCCGGGATTATCCGAATGAATTTTTGCAAGGTTATCCGTCATTACGCGTAAGGCTTCCTGAATTTCATTCATCTTGGATGGTTTAAGCAGGAACCGGGTGACGCCGATATGGATGGCGCGTTTGGCATATTCGAAATCCCGGTAGCCGGTCAGAACCGTAATCTGCATGTCGGGGTACTCGCCTTTGAGTCCGGCAAGCATGGTCAGGCCGTCCATATTCGGCATTTTGATATCAGTGAATAAAATATCGGGATTCATCTCCCGGATGATACGGGCGCCTGACTGCGCATCGGATGCCGTACCGACAACTTCCGCGTTATACTTCCCCCAGTCGACAACCTGCTTCAGGCCTTCGACAATCATGTCTTCATCATCAATGAGAACCACTTTATACATGGCTTTTCCTCCGGCACTTCTGTTTTCAGTTTATCATAAACACTTATGGGCAGATACATGATGCTGCAGCAAAATGCATCTGCCCTGACGTGCAGAAATTCGATTCCGGCAGTACGTCCGGCTAACGCTGCCAGCCTTTCAGCCTTTCAGCCTTTCAGTGCTCCGGTAGTAAGTCCCTTAATAATATTCTTCTGCAGTCCAATGTAAACAAGCAGCACCGGCACAACCACCAGGACAACCGCAGCCGCCATCAATCCGTAATTCACCCCGGCGATTGATGTGATTTCATTCAGCAGGCGTGTAATGGTAAATGTATTTTTGAACCGGAGGAAAAACATTTGAGTGAACAGGTCATTGTATGACCAGAGGAATGTAAAGATCGCCACAGTGGCAAACGAAGGCTTGGCAAGAGGAACGATTATTTTGAATATAATCTGATATATATTGTATCCTTCCAGATATGCCGCCTCTTCAAGCTCAATGGGAATACTTCTCATATATCCCATCAGAACTACGATTGCAAAGGAAAGATTGCCGGCAATCTGAGGAAGAATCACACTGAGCTGTGACAGGCCGACGCTTTCCGTATTGACAATATTCCATCCGAACATCATTCGAAACACAGGAATAATGGTGGAAAAGGCCGGAAACATCATACTTGCGATAATCAGGCCCCGCAAGATTTCCTTGCCGCGAAAGGTGTAGCGTGCCATGCCATATGCGGCAAGAGCGGCCAGGATAAGAACGATAACAGTAACGGAACATGAAATGATCAGGCTGTTCTTGTATGCTCCTAAGATATCTACCCGGCTAAAGGCCGTCTGATAATTATCAAAAGTAAAGCTTACGCCCATGGGCAGGGAGAAAGAATCGGAGCGGATTAATTTCTTCTGTCTGAAGGAATTCACTATTACCCAGAAAAAAGGGTATATTGTCGTAATCGCCCAGATGGAAAGGAGAATGTAAATGAGGATTCCCCGCGGAGTGATTTTTCGCCCACGCAGTTTGCCTTTTTTCAGCATGGAGGCTTTATCTTTATTCATCATTTTCCCTCCCCCCTAATAATCTTTTTCTTTGAATATTCGATTTGCAATCTGCGAAACGACAACTCCCAAAACAACAATGACGATTCCGATTGTCGAGCCGTAGTCTACGTCTCCCATGCTGAAGGTCTGATGATACATATACGTACCCGTAAGCCAGGATTTATCGAGGGGCATTCCTGAGCCCATCATGATCCAAGGCAGATCAAACACCTTAAGTGCGCCAGTAATGGCCAGCGTCAGGCAGACGCAGAGCACGTTGCGCAGGAGCGGCAGTGTAATATAACGAATGCGTCCAAGGCCGCTTGCTCCGTCAATTTCCGCCGCCTCATAAATATCGCGGGAAATATTGTTCAGGCCGGTAACAAGTATTACAAAGTAAAAACCGACATACTGCCACATAACCGGGAAGAACATGGTAAACAGATAGTGGGTTCCATCCTTCCAGTCAATAGCCCCGCTTCCCAGCTTTTCCAGCAACTGGTTTATCATGCCGCCGTTATAAAGGAAAATCAGGTTGAACAGAAGACCCAATGCTGTTGCTGAAATGACAATCGGGAAGAAGTAGACCGTACGGAAAAACTGCGTGCCCTTTCGAATACTGTCTACCATCAGGGCCAGGAGCAATGCAATTCCTACCTGGAAAACAAGCGTTGCAAGCATCAGCAGAAGTGTGTTTTTCAGTGAAGTACGCATGAGCGGGTCATCCAGCAGATGGACATAGTTGGCATACCAGGGGGTGTTATATCCCTCTCCGGAGGTGCCGAGGCCAGTGATTTTTGTAAAGCTGTTAAAAATATTCATGACAAACGGATAATACAGAAACAGGGTCATAAACAGAAAGGCCGGTATAAGGAGAACCAGCAGCGGCGTCTTCCTTTTATAGATTACGGAATTCATAGATGCACCCTCCTTTAAATAGAGTCGGAGAACAGTTGCGCCGTCCCCCGACTCTATCAAGAATTTTTCGAGTTTGATTGTTTTCTGCGGACTTATATTATTCTTTGATCGCAAGAGCTGCATCTATTGCTTTTGCCGTATCCAGGCTTCCGGTTACAATATTCTTGATGGATCCGCTGAAAAGCTCAGTACGGGCGGTCTGGTTCAGCTTGTCCTGTACAGCAGGGGCAACTCCAGTGGCGCTCTTTGTCATTGCAAGGGCTGCAATTGTAAGGGAGTCTGCATCAGCAGGTGCGGTTGTTCCATTCTTAAGGGCTGTAACTGCTGTAGCTCCGAACAGAGAGACTACATCATCCTTTGTCATTGCTTCAACAAATTTTACGCAGGCTTCGCGCTTGGCAGGATCGTTCCATGCTTTTTCCGTAATGTAGTAACCCATGGAAAGGCCGCCGATCAGGTCCGTTGCTTTTCTTTCGTTCTGAGCAGGCACATATGTAACAGTGAAGTCATTGATGTCAGCTGCATTCTCCTGGAACCAGCCGATCTTCCATGAACCATCAATAGCAAAGGCCGCCTTGTTGTCAGCCATCAGCTGGAAAGTCTCTGCATCGGTGGAAGTCAGTGTGTTTGTCGGGAAATAGCCTTTGTCAAAGAGGGTCTTGATGTCGTTCAATCCGGCTACCCATGCTTTTCCGGCTGTATCAGTCGAGGAGGCCGGGAGGGTGGCATGTGTGGCAACTGTGTCATGGTTAAAGATTGAGTATTCAAACCAGTAGTGAGGGACTTCAGCAAGGGAGCAGGCAATCGGGGTATATCCCTTAGCCTTGATTGTCTCGCAGTCAGTAAGGAACTGTGTCCATGTATAATCGGCACCGGGAACCTTGACTCCGCAGGCCTCAAGAACGGACTTGTTAACATAAAGGGCTTCCCAGTAACCATTTACCGGTACGGCATACTTTTGTCCGTCAGCCGGGGAAGCAGGAATTAGATCATCCTTCATATTGCTTGCAAAATCAGGATAGGCAGCGCGGATGGTGTCAATGCTGACAACTTTCTTATTGTTGACAAGATCGTTGGCATCGGCTCCGTTGAAGTAGAAAAGAACATCCGGCTCAGCGCCTGTTTCAAAATCTGCCATGATCTTGGCTTTCCACTCTTCGTTGGATGTGCCGGACGCATCATTAACAGTATTTCCGGTTGCCTTTTCATACGCAGCCACGGCCGTCTCATAATTGGCTCTGTTGCCGTCGTCACCGCCGTAAGATGTAACGACTGTTATTTTGGCAGGACCGGCCGCTGCCGTCGTTTCTGCTGTTGTCGCCTTGGTCGTAGCCGGACCAGCGGCAGTAGTATCCGTTACAGACGTTTTGGTCGTGTTTTGACAGCCCAGAACCAAACTTCCGCATACTGTCAGAGCAAGTACAAGAGCAATAACCTTCTTCATAATTTCCTCCTCTTTTTGTGAACACTGTTGGATTAACTAGCAAAATCATAGTACTCTTCCATGCAGGATCACATAATTGACAGTCTTGCCATTTGCCGTATATTATTGCTTTTCTTGTTCAATTATGATAATAATCCTCGCCAAAATGCGGTTCTCTTTGTTCATTTTTATAGTTAGCCCACTTTTTTCCCCGTAAATGATCTTTAGTCTTTGATTTACATTCCGTATTCCAAGGCTGTGTGCAATTTCCTGATCCATGTCTGATTCATCCGATAATAATTTTTCGATCTGCTGCGTGTCCTCTGCGGTCAGGACTCCGTCGTGCTCCACCTCCAGGATAAGGTTCTGTTCCTCCCTGAATATCCGGATAACAATTTCACCTTTAACATGTGATTGGATGTCATGTTCGACAGCATTCTCAATAATCGGCTGCATAATGAGGCGCGGCACATAGAGATCAAGAAGTGCTGCATCAATTTCTTTACTGACAGTCAGTCTTTTTCCGAGACGTTCGGTAATTATATGCAGATAAGCATCCACATACATCATTTCTTCAGAGATGTGTACCATGGGCTTCCCTTTTCTGTCCATGGCCGCATCAAGCATCGTCGAAAGGGCCTCAATCATTTTGGATACCTTGGTATTGTGCTGCAGTCGAGCCTCCCAGTTAATGATTTCGAGGGTATTATTGAGGAAATGCGGATTGATCTGCGATTGAAGCGCCATAATTTTAGCATCCCGAAGTGCAAGTTCCTCTTTATAAATCCTGTCGAACTGGTATTTGAGTTTATATGACATACTGTTGAAAGCATCAACAAGATACTGGAATTCTTTGCTGCCGAACTTATCTTTGACCTGAACGCCGAATTCACCCTTTTCAATATTGCGGGCCTCAGTAATCAGCCGGTCGATGGGACGTGATACACTTCTTGAGAAAAACACAATGACGGCGGCCAGCAGCGGGATAATCATAATGGCAATCCACGTGAGCTTTGTAGTTACCCCCGAGAATTCCTGCATCAGGGAGGAACTGTCCACCCCGATGATATACTTGAACCTGCATGAACCTGCGTCACTCATACCGTATGCGAAAGTGTTTCCGTCCATGTTTTTCAGAGCCTGGCTGTCCCTCGGAAAAGTAATTCCCAGATTCTGCGGATTGATCGCTTGTCCATCCAGCACTGCCTGGGTATCATCCAGCCAGACGGTAATGTCTGTTTCCCAGACGACGTTCTCAATACCTGCAAACATGGTGTCCGTGTTCAGCTGCATGGTAATGACCGCATATGGCTGATAATTGCTGTCAATAATATTGCGGACCATGTATAATTGGCCGTCAACATTCAAAAATCCGATATCGGTACCCAGATTTTTCGAAAGTTCCTGAACCTTTGCATATACATTATTCCTATATTCCTTTACTCCGAAATAAGTAGCGTTGTATGTTTCATTATAGGTGAAGTAAATATTCTCCGGCTTGCTGCAATAATACAGCGTCGTGATAAGAAATTTATCGTCGTATTTATACTGCTGGTTTAAAAAAGTCGTAATCTTCCCGTAAAGGGCCATCGCATCCTCATCTTTCCGATAATCTGCCCAGGCGTTTTTAACGGTTGGATTATAGGAAGCATAACGGGACGAATTGGCTGCAAAATCAATTTGGCTCACCGCCATTTTGACGGAATTACTTGCCGATGACTTAATCGTCCTTTCAATCTGGTCATTAATATTCTGGGTAATAAAAAAACCGGTTGCCGCACTGAATATGGATACGGGAACAATCCAGCAGGCGACAACAAGGAGAATCAGTCCCCATTTAAGAGAGAACTTTCCGCGAATGTTCCGAATAACCATAGGGTACATCCTTCCGTGCATTTTATTAAATCAAATAGCTTGTGCATATGGTTTAACAATAACATATGGAAACCAAAAAGACAGCCGATCATCGCAGCTGTCTTTTTGGTGGGAGGATATCAGGAGAGCACGAGAAATTTCTTGAGTATCTCAATATTTTCAAGTGCTGCAATGCGGGAGGACATTTCACAGAAGATTCGAAGGAGTGGTTCCGTACCGGAGAACCGGGCAATAATCCAGCCTCCGTTTTTGAAGTACACCTTACACCCGTCCATATAGGAGACTTTCTCGATTTGATCCGAAAAATCCGGAAGAAGCTTGTCTTTGAACAGGGTCTGCTTAATTTCTTCCTTCTTTTCATGGGAAAAGGAGAAGTCAGCTTCTTCCATCTCATATATCCCGTACCGGTCAGTTATTTCCTTATAAATTTCGGATAGTTTCCGGCCGGTTGTTGCAATCATTTCGACAAGCAGTGCTGCCGCATAAATACCGTCCTTACCCTGGATGTGTCCGCGGACAGTCAGTCCGCCGGATGACTCCCCTCCGATAATCGCGTTTGTTTCTATCATTTTCGAGGAGATATTCTTGAATCCGACAGGAACTTCATAGCAGTGTTCGCTGAAGTCATCGGCGATCCGGTCCAGAAGATGCGTTGTTGCTATATTCCTTACGGCTGCGCCGTGCCAGCCTTTGAATTTCATCAGGTAATAGTAAAGAAGCACAAGAATCTTATTCGGGTGTACAAATTCGGCTTTATCATCAACAACACCAAGCCGGTCTGCATCACCGTCCGTTGCGATGCCAAGGTCACTATGGTTCTCTTCGACAAAATTTATCAGCCCGGCCAGCGTCTTATGGTTAGGTGCCGGCAGCCTTCCGCCGAAAAGCGTATCCCTTTTTTCGTGAATAACATCGACTTCACAGCGTGCCGTCAGAAGAATTGTCTGCAGGGCTGTTTTGCTTACCCCATACATAGGATCAAGAACAATCTTCAGATTGCGGCTTCGTATCGCGTCCATGTTGATGGAGCGAATGATGCTGTCGATATACTGGTTCATCGGATCGATAATCTGAATCATCCCGCTCATGACGCCGTCTGCAAAAGGAACGGATTTGATTTCAGACAGATCCGTGTTCAGGATATATTTTTCCAGTTCACCGGTAAGTACCTCATCCGCGTCACGCCCGTCCTTCATAAACACCTTGACGCCATTGTATATGGCCGGATTGTGGCTTGCCGTCACTGCCATTCCGTATGGAAGGTTATAGTATTTTACAGTAAACATAATCAATGGCGTAGGAGCTTCCCTGTTGATAAGACGGCACAGGATCCCCTCCCCCGCCATGACCTCGGCAGCCCATTTTGCGGCCTCTTCCGAGAGGAACCTCCGGTCGTAACCAATGACAAAGCCATTGGAGACTTTGTCTTCATCCTTAAGTTTTTTCGCAATCGCGGCTGTAAGGAGCTGAACATTTGCCTTGGTAAATTCGTCCCCGATAATTGCGCGCCATCCGCCTGTGCCAAATTTAATCATCTTTATCCTTCTCTTTTCTCCATGCACATTCTCATGCCCTGCACGGGGAGCCGTTGTTTTTATCCCATTACCACACGGATTTCGTGCACGGTCCCGGATGGCTGTACCGGAATCCCGCCTGTTACATCGATGCCATCCATGAGGATGCCTTTGATGCCCCTGCTGACATGATCCGGATTTACAACCCGGATCCGATAAACCGCATCGCGCCAGACCCGGACAGCTTCGAATCCTTCCCATTCTCCAGGAATACACGGATCAATGGTCAGTCGGTCATAATCCGGACGTATTCCCAAAATGTACCGAGTCGCTGCGAAGTACGCCCAACCACCCGTGCCTGTCATAAACGGGTGGCGTGCCTGTCCGAAGTCACTGTGATCTTTACCCATGATAAACTGGCAGTATGAATATGGTTCCGCTTTCCGCGTCTCGATCGAGTCATTCTGATTATAGGGAAGAAGTGCGTCATAGAGATC
>Ga0209123_1000489_pt1 | contig 51125 bp, 56 predicted proteins | sample BarGraIncu00431A_FD_184500 | JGI IMG/M metagenome (GOLD analysis project Ga0209123, IMG submission 184500) | Arctic peat soil microbial communities from Barrow, Alaska, USA - Barrow Graham LP Incubations 004-31A (SPAdes) (version 2) | ecosystem: Environmental > Terrestrial > Soil > Wetlands >...
TATACTAGAGCATTCAGTGCTTTGTGGTTCTAGGAAGTTTCCAACAAAGGAGCCTTTTGTTGAATTAATAAAGGGATCTTTAAATACATTTTTAAATGCTATGACTTTTTCTGATAAAACAATATACCCTCTAGCTAGTAAAAATGAAAAAGACTTTTTTAACCTTATGGATGTATATCTAGATGCTGTTTTTTATCCGAATATATACTCTCAGCCAGAAATATTAATGCAAGAGGGATGGCATTATGAATTAGAAAATAAGGAAGGTAAACTAACTTATAAAGGTGTAGTTTATAATGAAATGAAGGGTGCATTTTCCTCTCCAGAAGGGTGCCTCATGCGTAAGATTCAAGAGTCCTTATTTCCAGATACTTCATATGGCGTAGAATCCGGTGGAGATCCAGAATTTATACCAGATTTAACCCAGGAGGAGTTTATAGAATTTCATAAAAAATATTATCATCCATCTAATAGTTACATTTTCTTATATGGTGATGGAAACATTGATAAACAATTGCAATTTATCAGTGAAGGATATTTAAATAACTTTGATAAAATTGTGGTAGAGTCAGCTATTGCGCTTCAAAAACCATTTGATAAAATGGAAGAGATTAAGATGGATTATCCTATTTCATGTGATGATAATGAGTTAGGAAAAACATTCTTAAGTTTGAACTTTGTATCAGGGGACAATATTAGTCAGCCAGAACTTCATTTAGCTTTCGAAATTTTAGAATATTTATTATTAGAAAGCGCAGCAGCTCCTTTGAAGAAAGCGCTTATAGACTCTGAAATAGGTAAAGATGTATTCGGGAGTTTTGATAATAGCATATTGCAACCAGTGTTTAGTATAGTCGTAAAAAACTCTAATGAAAGTGAAAAAGAAAAATTTAAAGAAGTGGTATTTACAACTTTAAAGAATTTAGTTAAAGAGGGAATTGATAAAAAGCTAATAGAGGCTTGTATAAATATTACTGAATTTAAATTGCGAGAGGCCGATTTAGGTGGTTTCCCAAAAGGATTATACTACTATATAACTGGTATGGACAGTTGGCTTTATGATAAAGATCCAACTATGCATTTAGAGTATGAAAGTTATTTAAGTAAAATAAAAGCAGCATTAACCACAAATTATTTTGAGAAACTTATTGAAAAGTATCTAATAAATAATACCCATAGTTCTATGGTTATCTTGAATGGTAAAAAGGGCCTTGCAGAGCAGAAGTCTAAGGCAACAGAAGAAAAGCTAGCAAAATACAAAGCAAGCCTATCAGAAGAAGAAATAGATAAAATATTACAAGGGACAAAGGCTCTTAAAGAAAGACAAATGACGCCTGATCCTGTAGAAGTGCTTGAAACTATTCCTTTACTTGAACTCTCTGATATTGAAACTACTGTAGAACATTTACCAATTACAGAAAAGGATGAGCAAGGAGTAAAGGTATTATCTCATGATATATTTACTAATAAGATCGCTTATATAAATATATTATTTGATGCTAAAAAAATAGATATGGAGTTACTACCATATGTAACATTACTATCAACTATTTTAGGACGGGTGAGTACGCAAAATACTAATTATTCTGATTTATCTAATGAAATTAATATTAATACAGGGGGAATTCATTTTGCTACAGATGTATACGGAGAAAATGAAAATTTTGAAAAATATAGCCCTAAATTAGTATTAAAAACTAAAGCTTTATCTACTAAAATTCCTAAACTATTTGATATTATGGCAGAAATAATTAGTAAAACTAAATTTGATGAAAAGAAACGTCTCAAGGAGCTAATTCAACAATTAAAATCAAGATATGAAATGAAAATTGTTGATAGAGGACATATGGTGGCGGCTGGAAGGCTAACCTCGTACTTCTCACCAGCTTCAGCTTATATAGAAAAAACTTCAGGAATAGCTTTTTATAAATTTATTGACGAAATTGAGAGAGATTTTGATAATAAAGCTGAGAGTATTATTGAAAACTTAAATAAGGTATCAAAGCTTATATTTAACAAAAATAATCTTATAATAAGTGTTACAGGTGAAGAAGATATTTATACTGCTTTTTCCGCTGAGTTACCTAAGATTATAAATATATTAAGCGTTGAAAAATTGCCAGATGTTCAGTATGATTTTAAGTTAGATAAAAACAATGAAGGATTATTAACTTCATCAGATGTTCAGTATGTAGCTAAAGGTTATAATTTTATTAAGCAAGGTTATTCTTATTCAGGTAAGATGTTGGTACTCAAAACTATAGCAAGCCTTGATTATTTATGGAATAGGGTTCGTGTGCAAGGTGGTGCCTATGGCGGTTTTGCAAACTTAGTTAGAAGTGGTAATATAGTTTTTGTATCTTATCGTGATCCTAATCTGCAAGAGACTTTAACAGCTTATGATGGAATATGTGATTATATAGGAAATTTTGAAGCCTCTGATAGAGAAATGACTAAATATATTATAGGAACAATCAGTGAACTGGATTCACCACTAACACCTTCTATGAAGGGTGAGAGGGCAACAGCATATTATATAAGAGGTATTACAGAGGAGCAAAGACAAAAGGAAAGAGAAGAAGTATTAAATACAAAGTCAGAAGACATTAAGTCTTTTAAAGCTTTATTAAATGATGTTATAAAAGAAGATTACTTTTGTGTACTAGGGAATGAAACTAAAATTAAAGATAATAAAGACATATTTACTAATTTAGTAAATGTATTTAATTAATGTTAAGGTGCCTTGTGGCACCTTTTTTTGAAAGAAAAAAGTGCCACCCACATGATAAGTGGCTTCTTTTAGAAGGGGGAAATGAATGGCTATTAAATCACTTTTCACATACAATTATGGCGGAGAGAAAATGAAAGATATAGAAGCTTTTGGATATGATATAAAGGTAACTCCAGAAAGTAATTTAATTTATAGTAAAGATCTTGCGGACATAGAGGTTTTAGTATGTTATGATCCATTTAAAACGCTCCAGATAGAGAAAATGAAAAATCTAAAATGGATTCAATTATCTAGTGTAGGCGTTGATCAGTTGCCAGCAGAGTATATTAAAAACTCATCTATTATAATTACAAATAATAAAGGTGGATATAGCATACCTATGGGGGAGTGGATTGTGTTAAAAACCCTAGAGTTGTTTAAGAATAGTAAGGGTTTATATGAAAATCAAACCAATAAAAAATGGAGAACAGATACAAGTATTATGGAGTTATATGGTAAAACAATAGGATTTATAGGGACAGGTACTATAGCACTAGAGGCAGTTAAAAGATTTCAAGGCTTTGGGGTGGAAATATTAGGGGTTAATACAGATGGTAGGGATATTCAATATTTTGATAGATGTTATGCTATGAGTGAGCTTAACTTCATGCTTAAGCTTTGTGACGTGGTGGTTGTTACGTTGCCGTACACTAAGTCTACATATCATTTAATTAATGAAGATAAATTTAATGATATGAAAGACGGAGCTTTCTTTATAAATGTAGCGAGGGGAAATATTGTTGATGAGAGTAAACTAATTAAAAATTTAAAAGATGGTAAACTCGCAGGAGCTGCAATAGATGTGTTTGAGGAAGAACCCTTAAATGTAGCTAACCCATTATGGGATTTAAATAATGTTATATTAACTTCTCATAACTCCTGGATGTCAGAGATGAGAAATGAGAGAAGGTTTAAGACTATATTTAAAAACATGAGAAGATATATAGATGGTGAAGAATTAATAAATATAGTAGATTTTAAAAAAGGGTACTAAATGGCACTAGATTCAAAAGGAGGAATTTAATATGAAAGCAGAAATATTAGCAGTAGGAACGGAAATATTACTTGGGGATATAGTTAATACAAATGCACAATATATGGCCAAGAGACTTGCAGATTTAGGGATAGAAGTTTATCATCAGTCAGTTGTTGGAGATAACCCAGAAAGACTTTTGGAGGCATATAGATTAGCATTTAGTAGAGTTGATTTAGTTATAACTAGTGGTGGACTTGGACCTACTAAGGATGATTTAACTAAGGAAGTAGCTTTTGAGTATTTTGGAAAACAGAGTGTGGTTCATAAAGCTTCTTTAAAAATCATTGAGGATCATTTTAAAGACATGAATAGACCAATGGTTGAAAGTAATAAGAAACAGGCATATTTTCCAGTAGATGCAGTGGTGCTTCCTAATAATAATGGCACAGCACCAGGATGTTTAATAGAGGAAAATGAAAAGAAAATTATACTTTTACCTGGACCACCTTGGGAAATGAAACCTATGTTTGAGGAGGCTGTTGTTCCTTACCTTCAAAAATTTCAACAGGGTGTATTGGTTTCAAAGGTTCTTAGAGTTATTGGAGTGGGAGAAAGTAGCGCAGAAAAAATGATAGAAGATATAATGGAGAATCAAACCAACCCAACTGTTGCGCCATATGCTAAAGCTGGGGAAATGACCTTTAGAATTACAGCAAAGGCTAATACTCAGGAAGAAGGTATAAATCTTATAAAGCCTATGGAAGCAGACATACGTAGTAGACTAGGAAATAACATTTATGGGGAAGGAAACACAACCCTTGAAGATGTGCTTGGTAAAATGCTAGTAGATAGGAAGTTAACTATAGCTACAGCTGAATCCTGCACAGGGGGAATGGTAGCATCGTCACTTATAAACTACCCTGGGATATCTTCAGCGTTTAAAGAGGGCGCTGTAACCTATAGCAATGAAGCCAAAATCAATAGATTAGGAGTTATGAGAGAGACCTTAGATAAGTATGGCGCTGTAAGTAGTGAAGTAGCAGCGGAAATGGCGAGAGGTATAGCAAAAACTTCAGGTACTGATATTGGAATTTCTACCACGGGTGTTGCAGGACCAGATGGAGGAAGCACGGAAAAACCAGTGGGACTTGTATATGTAGGTTTATATATAAATGGAGAAGTTAAAACTAAGATGCTTAAATTATCTGGTGGCAGGCAGAAAATACGTGAAAGAGCAACTATGCAACTATTGGACTTACTAAGAAGAGAGTTACTATAGTTTGTAATTATTAGTCCTAAGATCTAATTGAAAAAGGGTGGGGTATTTTTGCAAAACAAAGAAATAAATATATGTTTAGTTGGATTTGGGAATGTAGCGCAGGAATTTTGTAGAATGTTAATAGATAAAAATGTAGAGATTAAAGCTAATACTGGATATGATATAAAAGTGACAGCGATTGCAGGCAGATCTAAAGGGGCAATTGTTAATTATAAGGGGATAGATCTTCGTAAAGCATTGATAGATGTAGAGAGCAGTGGTAAATTTGATGTTAGGACACAAGGCATAGTGAATATGGAAACAGTGGAGGTTATTAAGCAATGTAGAGCTAATGTATTAGTTGAGCTGAGCACTTTATCTATTTATGATGGAGAACCGGCTATAACACATATAGAGAATGCATTTGATAGAGGTATGCATGTTATAACCGGTAACAAAGGTCCTGTAGCATATAAATATCAGAAGCTTCGTGATAATTCAAAAGAGAGAGGGCTGCAATTTTTATATGAAACTATAGTAATGGATGGCACTCCTATTTTCAATTTAGTTAAAAATACGTTGCCAGGATGCACTGTGATATCATTTAGAGGAATACTAAATTCGACAACTAATTTTGTGCTAGGAGAAATGGAAAAGGGAAATAGTTATGGAAATGCTATTAAAGAGGCTAAAAGGAGAGGATTTGCTGAAGAAGACCCTTCAATGGATATGGATGGATGGGATGCAGCAGCAAAAACTTCAGCCTTACTAAATGTATTAATGGACACAAATATAAATCCTACAGAAATAGACAGGCAAGGTATAACACATATTACTTTAGAAGACATAGAAAAAGCTAAAGAAAAAAATTGTAAAATAAAACTTCTATGTGAAGGGTATATTGAAGACAACAAAATAAAAGGCAAGGTATATCCAGCTTATATAAAAAGCAACGATATATTAAGTAATATAGATGCAACATCTTCTATATTATGTTTAACCACAGATTTAATGGGAGAAGTGCAAATAATAGAAAAAGATCCTGAAATTCAGCAAACAGCTTATGGTATATATAGCGATTTGCGTACACTTATAATAAATTTATAGAATCAATATAACTTCTAGATGAAAAAGAAAAATTCAGAACAATTAAGGCACATATCAATATTGATATGTGCCTTAATTGTTACCTAACATAGAATTTTTGGACAGTGATTTAAGGTAATAATTTTTCTAAATTCAGTATACCTGAACCTTGTTTGTATTTTGGAGAATTTATTAAGCTTGAAGATACCTTAAGTAATGCCAATATATCTTTGAAACATAAATCTCCATTGTTCTCATAGAGGAGAGCACAAATACCGCTTATAAAAGCAGCAGAGCAGGAAGTCCCTGTGTAGTTGGTATATAGATTAGTTATTTTCGTAGGGTAAAGCTTGATACCATTTTTTTCAGAAATAAATTGTGTGTCGGTTATTATGGAGCAAATATCAACACAGGCAGAAATCAAATTTGGTTTATCCCGTTTTTGAAAAGGTCCACAAGAAGAGTATTCATATATTTCTGGATTTCCTAAGCTATTATACCCACCTACAGTTATACAATTACTAAGTGTAGCTAATCCTCGTATTGAACTCTTAACACTTTTATTGCTTCCGCTAGGAACAATTACAACGATACGCTTTGATATTGCAATGTCAACAAGCTTTGAGAATAAAGAAAGTACAAATTCATTAGTTTCTAGGGTTTCAAAAGGAAGGCAAATGATTTTAATATTAAAGTCATTACTTTCGCTAATTAGAGTTTCTAATGAATATAAAATATCAGATATATAACCCTTACCTAATTTATTAAAGGCTTTAATCATATAAAGGTGGCTATTTTTTGCAACACCTTTATACATACCTTTTGAGCCATAACCACTACCACAAATCAATCCACTCATAAAAGTTCCATGACCATTATCATCATAAGGATATTTTAAATTGTTAATTAAATCCACAAATTTTTTGATTTTATTGCTAGGATTTAATAAATCGCAATGTGGATACACGCCACTATCAACTATTCCAATGCCAATTCCTTTACCAGTTAAATCATAGTTAGTTTGAAAGGAAATGCCATTAGACGCGAGTACACTACTGCCACATAAATGTGCATAAGAATCATAAGTCATATATGTTATTTGAGGATATTCTAGTAATCTATCTATAGCATTAGAGGTTAAAATAGCACAGATACAGTTTATTGATGGAATATGTCGTAGAATATCACATTTTAAAGATTTGATTTTATTAATAGTTTTATCTTCAAGGGATTTGTAGTGTATTATTACCCTATAGTTTTCATATTGGTGACTTAACAAAGCATTTCTTAAACAAGGGTCTAACTTATTTTTGAAGGAAAACATGTATGCCTCCTAATGTATTGTTGCATTATAATAGTATATGCAAATTCTCAAAATATGTTAATACATTAATAATTATTAACATTTCCATTTAAATATTATTATGCCTACAACCATTACACCAATTCCTACAAATTTAGAAAGTGCAAATTTAACTTGCTCAGCGCCAAACATCCCAAAGCGGTCAATAATACCTGCTGCTAGTAATTGAGCAACTAAAATAATTGCAATGGAACAGGTTGGTCCCATGCTTCCTATGCCTAGCATAACAGTAAATATAATAATAGCTCCTAAAGCTCCTCCTAAAAGATATAATTTATTTACATCCTTTATTGCTTTAAAATTACCATTACCAGCTATAAAAAGTATTAAGATGGTCAAGATTAATCCAGTGCCCTGAACAAATACATTAGTTTCCCAAAGCCCAATTTTTTCGCTTACTCTTGTATTAAAAACACCTTGAAGGCTCATACAAACACCCGCAACTATAGAATATATTATCCCCAATTACAATCACACTCCTTAAATGTAGTTTACCCAGAATGCGACGTTATATTTAAAAAATATAAACCGCTTTTCTTAAGAAAAGCGGTTAGATGTATTAAAGTATTCTAGTATCCATTATCTTGACGTTCATGATTAATTTTGTTTTTATATAAATATGCGTTTTCTATTTCTTCATCAGAAAAACCTAAACTATTTCCTAAACCTAAAAAATTGTTGAAAATATTCAAATAGTTATCAATAGAAGAAGAAGTTATGAAATCTGCAACATTTACATACAAATTTAAAAATTGCTGTGATAATTCTTTATTAATATTTTGAATGTTAAGTGTGATGTTATCATAGCTTTTTTCAAGTCCTAAACTTAAAATGAAATGAAGACAATCTACATACTCTTCAAGAATTACATCGTTTGCTGATGGTTTTTTTGTACTCCAAAATTTAAAACAACGAGTTTCATTTGCGAGTTCGCCTAGTTCAACTTGAAGAGCTAGTATTTTTTTATTTAACAATGGTACTCCTTCAAGATGATGTTCGGATTGAATTCTATGGTCTAAAGTATCTTGCATTTGAAATAATTTATGTAAATTCATAATTGAAACCGCCTTTTTTCTTAATTATGTATATTTATTTAATACTTAAGTTAATAAAAAGTACATTCTATAATTTATAGAATGTATTTTTTAACAACCATTTCATCATTATTATTTATAGGTTTCCAAAGTTCTACAGAATTGATTGTGATAGTTCTAGAAATTTTTTCATCTTTAGCTAAATGGCAAGCTGCTAAATATTCGCTATTAGGCCACTCTCTATCAGCAAAATTTGTATTAGCAAGTGATATATGCATATTCCAATTTTCAATATTTTCTCTAACTTTAAAGCTCTGTGAATTTAAAATATAATTTATGCTTTTAGATAATTTATATACTGTACCTTCATTTTTAATATTTAAGTTAACAGATTTATAGGGTGGATCAAAACATATTACACCATTTAATTCAACTTCAAATTTAGTATAATCCTTTATAATATCTTTTAAAGAAATATCCAAATCGTCAAGATTGGGATTAGTTATTACTTCTAGAGTTATATGAAGTTTAGGTAAATTAGTATTAGAGCTAAATAAGTTGTACTTAGTGCAGATCGATTTCTGTAAAGATTCTATGTATTCATAAGAATCTTTATCAATCAAGCCAACCAAATAGTAAATCATAGTCATCCCCCTTAAACCTAAAATATAAATTTATGCTTTTTTAATATTCCCTTAGCTCATAGGTTTTAACTAACATTTCTTTTTTATTACTAACTTGTTTCCATAGTTCAAGTCTACAAACTTTTATAAACTTAAAAAAATCATCCGCATCTAAAGTATCATCAATAAAAATTGCGCTTCCGTTACATGATTTTTTAATAATATGATTAGCATTAGCAAGCTGAATATGCAAATCAATTTTATCATCATCTGTTTTAACGTTAAAGCCATGCAAATCTAAAGTGTCTATTATATTTCTCGCTATACGAAAAATATATCCTTTATCATAAACCTTGAGATTAACTTGACTTAAATTTTCACTTAAAGTAATACTATTATTTATGGCTACTTTAAAATTTTTATAAGGAACTAAAATTTTAGAAATAACTGCATCTAATTTTTCTAAATCAGGGTTTGTTATAGCACTTATAGGTATACAAAGATTAGGGGAGCTCTTATATAGTTTGTATTTTCTACAAATATCTCTTTGAATATTTTGAACTGTAGAATTCGATAGATCATCAAATAGAGCAACTAAAAAATATTTCATATTTTTCCTCCAAGTAAAATTAATAACCAAGATATTGGTTATCATTATTATGATTAAATTATAAATGTATTATAACATAATTTTTGAGTTTTGTATTTTCTATGTAAATTTATGTATTCAAATTTATGAAGGAAAAGAAATGTAGCTATAATAATATAAATATTTTATTTTATTAGTATAATTATTTTTATTACGGTAATAATAATTTTATAATTGATAAAAGGAGGTGCTTTTTTTATGAAACATAATGATAGTATAGGTTGTGCAGTAAATGAATGTGAATACCATTGTAAAGATGATAACTTTTGTACTTTGAACAAAATTGATGTTGTAAAACATGAAAGTGTTGCTAAAACAGCACAGTGTACAGACTGCGGAAGTTTTAAAACAGTATAATAACATTAATAATATAGAAAACGCCCGTGGGAACATGGGTGTTTTTTGTGTTTTTTAAAAAAAAATTACAAACTTGCAAAAAAATCTATTAAATAAAATAATATAATTACATTCTTAAAATAAATGTTAGAATACAATGCATGTATGGTATAATTCAATTGTATGTATAAAAACAATAATACTTAATACATAATGTATAGTGAGGATGATACAAATATGGATAAATTGATAATTAACGGTGGACGCAGTATCCTTGGTCAGGTAGAAATAAGTGGTGCAAAAAATGCAGCAGTAGCAATTTTACCAGTAGCTATAATAGCAAGCAAGGGGAAATGTGTCATTGAGAATATTCCCAATATAGAAGATGTAAATTGTATTGAAAGAATATTAGAAAATTTAGGTTGTGAAATTAAAAGAGAAAAAAATTCTGTCTCCATAGATAGTACAAATATAACTAGCATAGATGCGAATACAGAAGATGTAAGAAAAATGAGAGCTTCCTATTATTTAATTGGCGCACTTTTAGCTAGGTTTAAAAAGGCTAGAGTAGCATTGCCAGGTGGATGCCCAATAGGGGCTAGACCAATCGACCAACATATAAAAGGGTTTGAGGCACTTGGGGCAACAGTGACTATCGAGAATGGAGCAGTAAATGTTCAAGCTGATAGGTTAATTGGGACTAGTATTTATTTTGATGTTGTTAGTGTAGGAGCAACAATAAATGTAATGGCTGCGGCAACACTTGCCGAAGGTACAACTATTTTAGAAAATTCAGCAAAAGAGCCACATGTTGTTGATGTAGCTAATTTCTTAAACTCTATGGGCGCTAATGTAAAAGGTGCAGGTACGGATGTTATAAGAATTATAGGTGTAAAAGAATTAACTGGATGTACCTATAGTGTAATTCCAGATCAAATTGAAGCGGGGACCTTTATGATTGCAGCCGCTGCTTGTGGTGGGGAAGTAACTATAAACAATGTTATTCCAAAACATCTTGAATCAATTTCTGCAAAGCTTATTGAAATGGGCGCAGAGGTAATTGAAGGTGGAGATAGTGTTACTGTTAAAGCACAAGGAAGATTAAAGGCTGTAAATATTAAAACACTGCCTTATCCAGGATTTCCAACGGATGTTCAGCAACCAATGAATACGTTGTTATCTGTTTCAGAGGGTAGAAGCATAATAAACGAAAGCATTTGGGAATCTAGATTCAAACATGTTGGTGAGCTAAACAAAATGGGTGCTAACATAAAAGTTGAAGGAAGTGTTGCTACGGTTGATGGCGTAAGTAAACTTATAGGTACAGTGGTTGTTGCATCAGATTTAAGGGCAGGGGCAGCTTTAGTAATAGCTGGCCTTATAGCTGAAGGTACTACGGAAATCTTAGGTATAGAACATATTGATCGTGGATATCCAAATATTGAAGAGAAATTCAGAAATATAGGCGCAGATATAAGAAGAGTTACTGTATAACAATTTATAATCAAAGGAGAAAATTATGATTTTTTGTCCATTATATAGTGGAAGCAGTGGAAATAGCATATTTGTGGCGTCACAAGACACAAAGATCTTAGTTGATGCTGGTATGCCAGGGAAAAGTATTGAAATTGCGCTTAAACATATAAATCAAAATCCTAATGATCTTGATGGTATTTTTATTACACATGAACATTCTGATCACATAAAGGGTGCAGGAATTATTTCTAGGCGATATGATATACCAATTTATGCAAATGAAAATACTTGGAATGCCATGAAAATAAAAATAGGCAACATAAAAGAAAAGAATATAAGAGTTATTAGTAATAATTCTGTGGATATAATGGACATGCATATAATAAATTATAAAATATCACATGATGCGGCAGATCCTATAGGATATGCTATATATAGTGGAAACAAAAAGGCATGTATAGCTACAGATTTAGGATATTTTTCTGAGGAAGTAAAGACTATAATAAAAGATGCAGATGTAATTTTACTCGAGAGCAACCACGACGTAGAAATGGTAAAATTCGGGCCATATCCATATCCGCTAAAAAGAAGGATATTAAGTGATGTGGGTCATTTATCAAATGAAGCGTGTGGCCAAGCTATAGTAGAAATAATGAATGATAAACGAAAACAAATTATTTTAGGACATTTGAGTAAAACTAACAATTTTCCTGATTTAGCTTATCAAACAGTAATTAATATACTTAGAGAGAATAATATTGAAATAGGAAGGGACATTTCTTTAAATTTAGCTAAAAGAGATATGCCAAGTGATGTAATTGACTTTTAACGACATTTCAGGGGGGGGGCCAAATATGAAAAAAACAATTAAAATACTATTAAGTTCATTGCTAATTGTTTCGACAGTAGCATTTTTTGGGTGTGAAAAAAAAGATAGTCAAAGTGTTACAAATAAGGAAAAACTCGAAAATCTAAAACTTCCACTAGAAAAAGATGGATTTATACAATTAGGTATTTATTTTGATGGTTCTAAAGATGGTACTACAATGCAAGTTGTGAAAGATGAGAGACTTATTAATAAAGAGGAACTCATTGGAGAAACAATAATGCAAGAAATTATAAAAGGACCTACCCTGAAAAGTGAGCTAAAACCAATACTTCCTAAAAAAACTAGGCTACTAAGCTTTTCAATTACAGATAATATTGCTTATGTTAATTTAAGCAAAGAAGCTAAAACAAAAATGACAGAGTTAAGAGAAAAAACCTGCCTAGAAAGCATAGCAGCATCATTAACCCAATTGCCATCTGTAAAGAAAGTAAAAATTACAATGGAGAATAAGGATATTGATACTATAGGTGGAAACTATGATATATCTAAACCCTTTGGTAAGGGCGAAGTAGTTAAAGTTAAGTAATATAAGTTTGGTTATAAAATATGAAAAAAATGTATTAAATTTAAGAATTTCAAACATATATGTTGAATACTAGTGGAATTTTTATTATAATAATATAATAAAACAAAATATATAATGATTCGGAGGAGAATGGGATATGAGTTTATATCAGGAATGGACAGATATGGTTGTTGACTATGTTAAACGTAGAGGAGAACCTGCGTTTTGGCATGATTATGGAGAAATTGAAAGACGTATTTATACTAAATTATTATCAAACCATAAAGATGAAATTAAGGGTACAATAGACGAACTTGCAAAACACTTTGAAGTATCTAACATATATTTCATGGGATTTACTGATGGAATAAATGATAGTCTTTTAAATTCTGTAGTTTTAGAGGAAACACAAGGTGATACGCAAGTAGAATTTAAAATAGATTTCGAAAGACTTTATTTTAATATGTTAGACGCAAAAGCAGATTATCTTTATGAGCTTCCTCAATGGGAAGGTATTTTCTCAAAAGAAAAAAGAAAAGAAATTCAAATAGCGTATAGAGATTCAAAAATGGTAGTTAATCCCGATAAAATTGGAAGAAATGACGCTTGCCCATGTGGAAGCGGGAAAAAATACAAAAAATGTTGTGGAAAAGAAAAATAATCTTATTATAATTATATAAAACAATAAATGGATAGAGAATAAAACTTTGCTTTTGTAGCAGGGTTTATTTCTTTTTGTAAATCTTAGCATATTACTCAAAATACATATTGACCAAGATGGTCAATGGTGATAGAATATTAATAATATATATTATAATGACTTTTAAAAAAATAATAAACTAAGAAATAAGGTGAAAACATGTTTTCAAAGTTCTTAAATTTAAAGAAAGAAAAACAGGAAAAAATATTGGAAGCTACTATTAGTGAATTTGCAGATAAAGGTTTTGATAAAGCATCTACAAACGAAATTGTTAAAGAAGCAGGAATATCAAAAGGAATTTTATTTCATTATTTCCAAAACAAGAAAAAACTTTTTTTATTTGTTTTTGATTATTCAGTAGAACTTTGCATGGATGAATTTTATAAAAAAGTTGATTCAGATGAAAGAGATTTTTTTAAAAAATTGCGCCAAATATCATCTTTTAAATTGGAGTTAGTGCACAAATATCCTAGAATTTTTAAATTTTTTGAAGTAGCAATGGGTGAAGAATGTACTCAGGTAAAAAATGAAATAGAAGAAAGAAAGAAAAAGCTAACTGAGAGTGGCTACAGTAAAGTATTTAATAATATTGATGTATCAAAATTTCGTGATGGAGTTGATGTAAGTAGGGCTATCAATATTATAATGTGGTCTCTTGAGGGGTTTGGTACTAGTGAACTACAAAAGGCAAAAATGTCAACTTCAAGGCAAATAGACTATGAAAAAATGTTTGAGGAAATGGATATTTATATAGATATATTTAAAAAGAACTTTTACAAATAGCATTAAGGCATATAAGAAAATATATAGAACTGTAAAATTTTACGTAGGGGGCTTAATAATGAATGTTATTGAAATCAAAAATCTGACTAAAAGTTATGGCAGGGCAAGAGGAATTACAGATGTGAGTTTTAATGTTGAACAAGGAGAAATTTTTGGATTTATTGGACCTAATGGTGCGGGAAAATCAACAACGATAAGGACATTATTAGCTCTGATTTATCCAACTAGTGGTAGTGCTACAATTTTCGGTAAGGACTGCATAGAATTTGGTCCTGAGATAAGGAAGAAAATAGGATATCTGCCTTCAGAAATTTTTTACTATGACAATATGAAGGTTATAGATTTACTAAAGTATTCAGCTAGTTTTTACAAAAAAGATTGTAGCAAAAGAATTACAGAACTAGCTGAAATAATGGATCTTGATCTTAATAAGAAAATTGATGATTTATCTTTTGGTAATAAAAAGAAAGTTGGTATTGTTCAAGGACTATTACACTCACCTAAACTTATTATACTTGATGAACCTACTAGTGGACTGGATCCACTTATGCAACAAAAATTCTTTGAACTCCTAGAGGAGGAGAACAAAAAGGGTGTTACGATTTTACTTTCTTCTCATATTCTATCAGAGGTCCAAAGGTTATGTAATCGTGTTGCAATCATTAAAGAGGGTAAAATCATAAAGCTTGATAAGATTAGTACATTACAAGAAAATAATCATAAAAAATTCAAAATTGAAATGAAATCAAAAGTAGATGTTAAAGCAGAATTAAAAGATAATTACTTTAACTTCAGCGGGGTAACCAACTTAGATATAAAGGGTAACATAATAAACTTTTTATTTAGTGGTGACATTAATTTTATTATGAAAAAGATTTCAGAAATAGAAATAGCAAATCTTTGGATTGAAGAGCCAGACCTAGAAGAAATCTTTATGCATTATTACGAAAAGGAGGACTAAAAGCTATGAATATGTTTGTTCATGAATTGAAGGCTTATAGAAAATCCACAATTATTTGGACTTGTTCTTTAATAGCACTTGTTGTTCTTTTCTTATCAATGTTTCCTGCTTTCTCAAAGGAAGCTTCGGCATTTAAAGAAATAATGAAAGGATTTCCAGAACCAGTAAGAAAAGTATTGGGGCTCTCTGTAGATAGTATGTCTTCTATTTTAGGGTTCTACTCATACATATTTTTATATACAACACTCTGTGGAGCCATTCAAGCTATGAATTTAGGAACCTCCATTATATCAAAGGAAGTTCGGGGGAAAACAGCAGATTTTCTTTTAACTAGGCCTGTTACTCGCGGTGCGGTTATGACATCAAAGCTAATGGCTGCATTAACCTGTCTTGTAATTACCAATGTAATCTATTTGGCAGCTACTAGTATTATGGTTTCTTTTGTAACAACAGAAAAATATAGTTATAAAATATTTTTTATGATCTCTATTACATTGTTTTTCGTTCAACTTATGTTTCTTGCTTTAGGGATTATAATTTCTGTTTTAGTTCCTAAAATTAAATCTGTGTTACCTATTTCTCTTGGAACTGTATTTGCATTTTTCATTATTGGTATGTTTGTAGCGACTACGGGAGATGATGTTATGCGGTATATTACTCCATTTAAGTATTTTGACACAAATTATATTCTGAAAAATTCTAGCTATGAAGTTTCATTTATTATAGTAGAGATAGGGTTTATTGTTGCAGCAATTACTACCAGTTATTTTGTGTATTCTAAAAAAGATGTTCATTCTGCTTAAGGATTGTAAGAATCTATAGTTATTAACGGATAATAGGGAATATAGGGAGGTTAGTTTATGAATGTATTTATTGTAGAGATGAGGGCCCATAGAAAAAGTCTTATTATATGGGGATTTGGTATAATATTTATGGTTGCCGCCGGCATGGGGAAATATGTAGCATTATCATCCTCAGGTCAGTCTATGAATGAGGTATTTGCGCAAATGCCAAAATCTATGCAAACAATTTTTGGCATTGCTGGTTTTGATGTGTCAAAGGCCAGTGGTTACTTTGGAATGCTCTTTTTATACTTAACGATTATGGCAACTATTCATGCTGTTATGCTTGGAGCTGATATAATTTCAAAGGAAGAGAATGATAAAACTGCAGAGTTTTTACTTTCAAAACCTATTTCAAGAAATAATATCATAACATCAAAACTATCAGCAGCCCTTGTGAATATTATAATATTTAATATTATAACTTTGGTTTCGTCTATTGTTGTAGTAGGTAAATATAGCAAAGGTGAAGCTGTAAGCTCAGAGATAATAATCTTGATGGGTGGAATGTTTATTTTGCAGCTTATATTTATGTTTATAGGTACAGCAATAGCTGCCGCATGCAAACATCCGAAGAATGCAACATCTATATCTACAGCAGTTCTTTTAATTACGTATATATTATCTATGGCTATAGACTTAAGTGGCAAGATTGGAAATCTTAAATACTTTACACCATTTAAATACTATGAAGCTAAGAATTTGATTTCTGATGGTGGTTTTCAATGGAATTTTGTAATATTATCAATTGTAATTATTTTAGCAATGCTAAAAATAACATATGTGTTTTATAAGAGAAGAGACTTGAGCATATAATGGTATTAAAGTTTTGATTATAACATGGAGGTTTTCTCCATGTTATTTTTTTTAGTTTATGCGTTTGAAATATACCATGGTATAGTATATTATATGTATGACAATCTTAATATAAGTGAAATAAAGGGGATTTAGAATGAACATAACTATAATTTGCGTAGGGAAAATAAAAGAGAAGTATTTAAAAAGTGCAATAGAGGAATATACAAAAAGACTATCTAGATACTGTAAGCTTAATATTGTTGAATTAAATGATGAGAAGACTCCAGATAATGCTTCTGAAAAAGAGGAGATTTTAATAAAGCAGAAAGAAGGGGAATCAATACTTAGAAGTATAAAGGAGAATATGTTTGTAATTGCTCTAGAGCTTAAGGGAGATATGATATCCTCTGTGGAGCTTTCAAATTATATTAGAGATTTAGGAATAAGGGGAGATAGTAATATAGCTTTTGTTATTGGAGGTTCATTAGGGTTATCAAATGCTGTTTTAGAAAGATCTAATTTTAAATTGTGCTTTTCAAAGATGACTTTTCCGCATCAATTATTTAGAGTAATGTTACTGGAACAGGTTTATAGAGGCTTTAGGATAATAAGTGGGGAACCATACCACAAATAAAAAAATATATAACAGATAACGGCCTAAAGCACCATATAAGGTGCTTTAGGCTAGGAAATCTCAATTATATTTATTTCTTGATTTTTTTCATCTGTTGAGATGGTCTGGATATACATGCCTCTATCACTTTATATTGTTAACATCCTTTAGAATTTTCTCAAGCTTTTCGATTTCTACAATTCGTTCGTTACACTTCTTGCTATCTAAACATAGATCAAAGCCTATTGACCTATAGGCACCTTCCCCAGTTGTTTTGCAGATAGGTGAAACAAAGTCTACTTCATTTTCACCAGCTGAGTGATTGCAAAGCACACATCTATGAGCGTTATTGGTACCACAACTTGAAGTCCTACATACCATACCTATAAGTTTACCATCTATATTATAAGCAATAAATAATTTTTTATGGATTTATCAATCCAACCTAAATATACATTCTTTGGATCCTGTGCATTTAGGCTTGGTAATTTAAGTTTCTTTTCCTTTTTAAACAATCTATTAATTTGTGCATTTGTAATGTTTGAAATTCCATATACATATTCATTCAATTCTAATAAATACTTATCGATATGCACGGGGGTGGTTATTTTATTAATATCAAGTAGTTCTTTTTCTTCCTCGGATAAATTTGTGAAAATATTTAATATTTGCTGGTGTTTATATGCTTTAGTAACTTCAATAATATTAGGATCTAAACAAACTTTGAAAGCATTATCTAAATCATATAAGCGCTTTCTTATATAATTATACTCATGTTTTTTAATAAAAGCTTTCATAAAATCTAGTACCTCTTTTCTAAAAAATTATTTTTATTATTCATGTTCATTGGATTGGCACAATGAAATCATAACATAGTTTAAAATAAACATTCAATCTAATAAATAATTCTGTAATGATTATGAGCAAAGAATTTTTTATTCCTAGATTTTATGTTTTATTTGAAATTTTTAAAAAAAGATAGTACAATATAAATATTATTTCTCAATATAATTAGAAGTTAGTGTTTATGAAAGGTGTGAACAGTATGATTTACAAAAATGATTTGGATTTAAAGAAACTCCTTGCGAAGGCCATAAGAACTAAATCGGTTATGCTTTGCTTGGAGATTATTTTGTTAAAATAGCTGATGTTGAATTATATGGTCTTGCTAAGTTCTTTTTGATTTACATTAAAGGGCTTTAGTTAGTGCGCAATTATTCAGCATTAGTTGATTTAATAGATGATTTCATACATTCATTCATTTATATAAGAATGAAAACTGTTGCAAACGTAGCTTTGTAACAGTTTTTTTGGTCTTCGCTTCAACAAAAATTAAATTTTTGGAGGAGTAAAGATATGAAATATAGTAATGCATACAATGTTTTACCGATTGATATAGTAAAAGTTATTCAAGAATATGTGGATGGGGAATATTTATATATACCCAGAAAAGAAGAAGAACAAAAGAAATGGGGAGAACAAAGTGGCTCAAGAGATACTTTAAAAAAAAGAAATGCGGAAATTTATTTAGAATATATAAAAGGTGCTGAAATTTTAGATTTAGCTCAGAAATATTATCTATCAGATAAAAGTATAAGAAGAATCATTAGTCAGCAAAAGAAGATTATGATCGAAATTAATACAGAATAATAAATGAGATTGAAAGTCTACGTTAACTATACCGCTTAAAAGAAAAAATATAAAATACCGTATTATTACAGAAATGGATTCTATGGTATTTTCGCTATAATAAAGTTTAAAAAAGAAGGCAGTGCCATCACCTTTATATCTTCCCTACGTATTCAATTAAGATTGGCTATTGTAACTAAATAATGAAAGGTGAATAATATAAAGTGTTAATATTATTTTGGAGGTACTTATGTACGACTACCGTTGTAAAAATTGTGAAAATCTTGGACAGTGTATGCCTATGATGAATATGCCTATGTATGAAAATCAGATGCCTATGTTTGAGGAAAATGATGAAGACTTAAAAAACATGTATCCTAGAATTTATATCAGAATATATCCTATGGTAAAGCAGCATTGTGATATGATGATGTCCTGCTATGGACCTATGCATTGCCCCGACAATGATGAAATGGAGCATATGTGTAAAGAAATATGTGACAGGTACGAAAAATATTATAGGGATGACGAAGATGACGAAGATGACGAACATCACGAACATCGAGAAGATCCCAATGATGATGATATGAGACAAAGGCAACGCTTTAACAGACGTGGAGTTGGGGATTTAGCCAGGATACTGTTTATAGGCGATTTACTTGGAAGAAGAAGACGTAGAAGATTTTTTGATCATAATTTCGATCATGGACACCATCAGGGATATTAATATAAATGTCAATAATATCATGAAATGAGCCCAGTCATCGTATAGCGTACGAATGAAGTAAATGATAGTTAATAGCCATTCTCCTCTAGAGAGAGTGGCTATTTTTATAATTTTTTATATTGATAATAGATTCAAATCATTAATTGGAAAAGTTGATTTTTAGGGCATCAAATTTATCTTTTAATGTAAAAATTATTATGGAAAGGTTAATATGCTATTGATATTTTTAGAATTGTATAGTAAAATGAAAACACAATTTGCATTGATAATGGTAATCAATATCTATACAAGCGTGGATTAAATTTTATAAAGAACAATTTTTTTTAAGTATTTGTTGATAATGAATATCAAAATCAAAATCAGTTTAAAGGAGTGGTATAGTGTCAAATTTAATAGGATTAGATAAAGCTTTAATAAAATCTAAGGTTAAGGTTGTGAAAATAGTTCCAGGAAGTACAATACGAAGAAGAATAATGGATATGGGAATAACTATAGGTATTGAAATAGTGGTTGAAGGCAAGGCTCCTATGGGTGATCCTATAGAAATTCAAGTAAGAGGATATAAGCTAAGTCTTAGAAAAAACGAAGCAAAGGATATCATGGTGGAAATAATATAGCTTGTTTGATTAATAATATTTAATGTTAGAAGGGAGGATTTAATTGTGAGTAGTATGTGTATACCTTTGAATGCAATAGGAATTGGTAAGTTAGTTCAAGTAAACAACATCGAAGGTGGAGAAATTCTGTGCAAGAAGCTTTTAGAAATGGGAATGAACACAGGAGCCATAATCAAAATGGTCAAAAATGACACAGGAGCCTTAATAGTTAAGGTTGGTGAATCACGATTGGTACTAGGGAGAGGAATGGCACAAAAGGTTAGGGTGAGAGAAATTTAAATATAACCAAAGGATAATATTTTGTTATTTAAGGGTGATAGATATGAAACAATTAATTATTGTTTCGTGCATAATACAGGAGGTTCAATATGAGTAAAGATTTAGTAATAGCTTTAGCTGGTAATCCTAATTGTGGTAAGACCAGTATGTTCAATGAATTAACAGGTGCGAAACAACATGTAGGCAACTGGCCTGGTGTTACAGTTGAGAAGAAAGAGGGTAACCTTAAATTTGAAGGTAGAGATTTAACGGTGGTAGATTTACCTGGTACCTATAGTCTTGGAGCATATTCTGAGGATGAAGTTGTAGCCTGCAACTTTATATTAAAAGATAAGCCTGATGTAGTAATTAATGTAATTGATTCTACTAATCTTGAAAGAAACTTGTATTTGACAATGCAACTTTTAGAAACAGGTGCAAAGGTAATTTTAGCACTTAATATGGCAGATGAGGCCAAAAAAAAGAATATACAAATAAATATAAAAGAACTATCAAAACGACTGAATTTATTTATTATACCTACAGTAGCTCCTAAAGGGGAAGGTATAAAAGAGTTAATGAGGGAAGCAATAAAATTAAGTGATCAAAGTAAGAATAGTGTGTATAAAGTTGATTATGGTAAAGACATAGAAAAAGAAATTAAATTAATTAAGGAAGCCATTTCAGAATGTTCAGCGACTTCAGAATATCCTCACGAATGGGCAGCATTGAGGCTTTTAGAAAATGATGAATATGTAAAGAAATACATAAGCAAAATAGAAAATGATGAAAGAGTAAGTAGTAAAGTAGAAAAAAGTATAGAGAATCTAACATCAATAATAGGTTATGAACCCGATACATTTATAATTGATAAGAGATATGAAGCAATAAGTAATGCAACAAAGAATTGTGTTACAAAAGAAGAGATTACAGGAGAAACTACATCTGATAAAATAGACAAAATAGTTACAAATAAATGGCTTGGAATGCCAATATTCGGGTTGATAATGTTCTTTATGTATCAAATTTCAATAAGTTTCGGTAATGGGTTCTTAGGTGGCATATTAGGTGATGGTATGGATTCATTAGGAAAATTTTTAGGTAGTACATTAGCTAATGTAGGTGCCCCTAAGCTTTTAATATCATTTGTAACAGATGGTCTAATAGGTGGTGTTGGATCGGTAATTGTATTCATGCCAATGATCCTTACTATGTATTTTCTTATGTCTATACTTGAAGATAGTGGATATATGTCAAGAGCTGCATATGTAATGGATAAACTTATGAGTTCACTCGGACTACATGGTAAGACTGCTATTGCTCTAATATTAAGCAGCGGATGCGCTGTGTCAGGGATAATGTCTACAAGAACATTAGAAAGTAAGAAAGATAGAATGGTAGCTATACTAATTAGTCCTTTCATGTCATGTCCGGCAAGACTTGTAGTTTATGGAGTATTTGTGGCTGCCTTTTTCGCGGATAAGAAAGTTGGAATTTTTAATGAAGGTGGATTAATAATATTTTTACTTTATGCTTTAGGAATTGTAGTTGCTATATTAATGGGTAAATTTTATAGTAAGAAAGTATTTAAAGGAGAAAATTCTTATTTTATAATGGAATTACCTCCATATCGTTTACCAACAGCCAAAAGCATATTTGTTCATATGTGGGAAAAGTCGCAACATTTTCTAAAAAGGGCAGGTACTATTATTCTAGGAGTAGTTGTGATTGTTTGGGCACTTTCAAACTTACCATATGGAGTTGAGGCTGGAAGTCAACATAGTATACTTGGTGTAATAGGTACATTTATAGCTCCAATATTTGCACCAGCAGGTTTTGGAAATTGGCAATCAGGAGTAGCACTTATTACTGGTTTCGCGGCTAAGGAAGCAGTAATAGGTACTTTAGGAACAATATATGGAGTAGCGAATGGACCGCATCTTATAGGAGCAATTCAACATGCATTTACACCTCTTACAGCACTATCATTTATGGTAATGACCCTTTTATATGTACCTTGCGTGGCAACTATAGGAACAATTAAGAAGGAAACTAACTCAACCAAATGGGCTGTAGTATCAGCAGTAGTGAGCTGTTTAATTGGATGGGTAGGTGCAGTTATGGTCTACCAAATAGGGATACTTCTAGGCTTTAGCTAATATAACAATAAAAAGGGCAAGTCTAGCATTGGAATGATAATGAATATTAATATCATGATATTAATAAACGGAGGTGAACCTATGTGCATATTACTTATAGGAGGAGATAAACTAGGTAATATTAATGAAAAATTAATGCAGAATGGATTTAAAGACATAGAACATATTACTGGTAGAAAAAAAGACGCTAAAAATTTCAAAATACCTAGAAATATAGATTTAGTGATGGTTCTGGTAGACTATGTAGGTCACCAATTAACAAGAATAGTTAAAGAAGAATCAAGAAGATGCAATGTTAAGATTGTATTTTCTAAACGTTCATGGACACACATGGAAAAGAAAATCCAGGAGTGCGCTAAAGAGCTTACAAGTGTTGAGAAAGTTGCTATTTAGTCTTAGAATAAACCGAATTAATCATGATATAGTTAAAAAAGGGATTTGATAAATAATGATTAATAAAAGAAAAGAGATTAATAACATTAGAGATAAATTAATACAAAGAGGCTATAAACTTACTAAAGCAAGACTTAAAATTATTGAAGTATTTTGTGAAAATGATTGTCTTATGTATGGCGATGAAATTTACAAAAGAGTAAGAGTCAATAGTGTGAGACATAGCATCAGCACTATCTATAGGAATATTGCAATATTAGAACAGATTGGTGTTTTGAAAAAGATATATATATCTAATACTAGCTATTACAAGTTAGAAAAAACAGAAAAACATGTGTTCAATATACATGCTAAATGTGTTAAATGTAATAAAATAATAGATATCAACGAAGAAGAAATATCAGAGAATTTGGATAGTTCTATAGAAAAGTTGAATAAAAAGCAAAAAAATGAAATTAAAAGTACTAATGTTGTATTATCTGGAGTTTGTAATGAGTGTGAAATGAAACTCTAAATTAGAAGTCAATCAAAGGAAGCATTATTTTATTAAAGAATTTAGATAAAGGAAGGATGTTGCAAAATGCTAATAAAAATATTGAAAAGATTAGCTCAGGGTGGAGTATACTCAAATAAATTAATGGCAAAAGAATTGGGAGTAGATGAAAGCTTGGTAGAACAAATGATAACTCAACTTGAAAAATTAGGCTACATCGAAAAAGAAGATATGGGGAGTTGTTCCTCAGGTTGTGATTGTGGAAGCTCAAAAAAGGGTAGTTGTTGCGGTAATCAAGATATAGGAATAAAAATGTGGAATATTACTGAAAAAGGTAAGAAGACAATATTGGTGTAGTATTAGCAATAATGTAGATTTTTGTTGATACCAGAATATTATAGTTACAATCTATTAGTGAAACCCTTGATTAATTAATTAATTAAGGGTTTTCTTATGCTTTAATTTTGTTAAATAAGATTAAATCGGTAAAAAAAAAAATTATAAGTATGGGATAAGTTAAAAGACAGCGATTACAAATATAAAATTTCTAAGAAAGTTTATATTTTGTTTATACTTAGTTTAGGAAAAATCTAGGATTACATTTTATAATTATATTATTGGAAAATAAAATCATCACTTTCCCATCTACAATTTTATGACTTAAGAAGGAGATTTATGATACCAATGAATTATCTCTTGGTTATAATATGTAATCCACTTATAAAGGTGGGAGACTTACCTTCTAAAATGTTATGTAGCCATTAAAAAATAGGGCGGTGATTTCAAATGAAAAAAGTAATACTTATTATATTTGTTTTAGTGATAACAAGCATAGTAATAATATTTTCAAATAACGTTAAGACATATGTACAAGGAGAAAATAGATCTCTAAATCAAAATATATATAATTTTCTAGAGGATGTAGGAAATCGAAAAGATGTTTATGGTGCTGCCATAAAATTAAATAAAGGCAGCTCAGCAAACACCTGTGTTTATTTTATAGCTGAAGTTCTAAGGCATAACAATTTTAAAGTACCTGAGGAAACAAGTAATATAGAGCAAATTTTACCTTTGTTAGAGAAGGATGGATTGAAAAAACAAAGGAATTATGAGAAATTAATGCCGGGAGATATTTGTTTCACCACAGATGGCAAGGGGGATAAAAATGGCATGCCAACTCATACATATGTATTTATGAAGTGGGTAAAGGAAGGAAACTATGATTATGCCTATATATGTGATAATCAAGCTAAGGATTATAAAGGAAAAGTATATCATATTCGGAATATAAATGTTATAGACAGATCGAATGGTTTTGATAAAGATGCTTTTGCATTCTTCATGGAATGACTTAACTGTAAAGCTATAAAAAAATTTGGAGGTTAAAATGATTAAAATATTATTTGCAATGAATATTCTAGTAACGATAATAGCATTATCTTTTTTGGTTAACAGAATCAAACACTTTAAAAATGATGAATGCAATGGAAAAGGTGTTGAATGTGTACTTTGGGGTAGTCGTATTTCAGGTATATGTATTGTTATAGGTGCAATACTTTTGGTTCCAACATTTTTCCCCATTTAAGAATAATTTATTAATGTTTGTTTAAAAAATCTCCCAAGTTAATTACATGCTGTTCATATGTTCCAAAGCCTATTTTACATTTTTCATTGAAAACTTCAACATTATAACGAAGCTTTCTACCTTCTATTGCTATAAGTGTTGCATTTACAGTAACTTTCATGTTAACAGGTGTTGGGTTTATATGTTCGATATTGATTTTAGTTCCCACAGGTCTGTAATTTTTTGGAAAATTGGAAATTACTAAATGAGTTGCTGTGTCTTCAATAAATCTAATCATACTAGGCGTAGATAAGGTAACGACACCTTTATTTCCAATAAAGTCTGCTGTATCTTCTGGTTTCACAATATATTGATTAATTAGACTTTCTCCAATTTTTAAAATAGTATTAAAATTCATTAAGCGATCATCCTTTCATAATGTTTTTTCTTTATATCAACATGAATCATACCATAAATTAATGAGGATGAAACTAAAACCTCAAATAACTACTATTGAAATTTGCATTGTATTGAAGTATACTAAATGTGAAAGCGGTAACATATTTCAGAAGATTATATTTAAATGACATTAAAGCAAATAAATTTGTTGATTATTTATTTGAAATTTCAAGAGCGTACCTTAGGAGTTTTCAGTATTATAAGGAGGGCTAAAATGATAGTCACTATAAATGATATAGCTAAAGGGGCAAAAGTATCCCATGCCACTATATCAAGGGTTTTAAACAATTCAGGTTATGTAAAAGATGAAACAAGAGAAAGAGTTCTAAAGGTAATAAAAGATTTGAATTATACACCTAGTGCTATAGCTAGAAGCCTATCTATAAGTAAAACCAATACTATTGGCGTTATAGTTCCTGATATAAACAATCTGTTTTTTGGAGAAATTATAAAGGGTATTACACAAATTGCTGATGAGTTTAACTTAAATATAATTCTTTGTGACACTGATGAGGATAAAAACAAAGAATTAAAAGCTATTAATCTTCTTAAGCAGCAAAGAATCCAAGGACTTTTAATAACTCCAACATTTTACAAGGATTCGGATAATAGTGAAAACTTAAATGCTCTTAAAAACTTAGGAATTCCAATAATTTTAATTGATGGTCATGTTGAATATCTTGACTTTAGTGGAGTTTTTATAGATCACATAAAGGGTGCTTATGATGGAACTACTGCACTAATCAAAGCAGGACACAGAAAAGTAGCTATTATTACAGGGAATATGAATTCTAGACCAGCAAAAGAGAGATTGATTGGGTACGAAAAAGCATTAGAAGCTAATAACATTCCTATAGAAAATGAATATATTTTTTGTGGCAATTATAAATATGAGAATGCTTACGAAATCACAAAGCAAATATTAAAAATGGATAATAGACCTACTGCAATTTTTGTAAGTAGTAATACCATGATTTTAGGATGCATAAAAGCTTTTTACGAACAAAAGCTAGATATACCAGGCGATATGGCGATTATTGGTTTTGATAAGCTTGATGTATTAAATATAATAGGAATGAACATTAGTTTTATTAATGGGCCATCTATCGAACTTGGTAGGATTGGCATGAAAATGTTATTAGAAAATTTAAATAGTAATGGAAACATAGAAATTAAAAGAAAAACGATTTTACCAGAGCTTGTCTTAAAAGGATCAGAAAGGTATATAGAAAATAAATCTATAAAATATAAAGGAGAAGATTAATATGAAAATAGAGCAATATATAGACCATACACTATTAAAACAACAAGCTAGCGAGGAAGATATTATAAAAGTTTGTGATGAGGCTAAAGAATACGGATTTGCGTCAGTTTGTGCTAATGCATATTATGCATCACTCGTAAGTAAACAATTAGAAGGAACTAACGTAAAAACTTGCATAGTTGTTGGATTTCCACTTGGAGCTACTACTAAAGAAGTGAAAGCATTTGAAGCAAAACAAGCTATTGATAATGGCGCACAGGAAATAGATATGGTAGTTAATGCTGGTGCTATAAAATCAAAGAAATTTGACATTATAAAAGATGAAATTAAAGCAGTAGTTGATGTTGCCAGAGGTAAAGCAATAGTAAAAGTAATAATAGAAACTTGTCTTTTAACAGATGAGGAAAAAGTTTTAGTATGCAAAATAGCTAAAGAAGCTAACGCAAACTTCGTAAAAACTTCAACAGGATTCTCAACAGGAGGAGCGACAGTTCATGATGTGAAACTTATGAGAGAGACTGTAGGACCTGATATGGGAGTTAAGGCTTCTGGAGCTGTAAGAACAGCTGAGGATGCAAGAGCAGTTATTGAAGCTGGTGCTAGTAGAATAGGGGCTAGTAGTTCTATAGCGATTGTTAAGGGAACTGAGAAGCTCTATTCAAATTAATAATTATCGGGGGCGTGTATCATGAGGATGTATGATTTAATAATGAAAAAAAGAGACGGAAATGAACTTTCTACAGAAGAAATAAATTTCTGCATATCTGGATATACAAAGGGATCTATTCCAGACTACCAAATGTCAGCACTACTTATGGCTATATATTTTCAAAAGATGAATAAGAGAGAAACAGCAGATTTAACAATGGCAATGGTTAATAGTGGTGAAACCATTGATTTATCTGAAATTAAAGGTGTAAAGGTTGATAAACATAGTACTGGAGGGGTAGGAGACACAACTACACTAATTCTTGGACCTATTGTTGCAGCAGCAGGTGTACCAGTTGCAAAGATGTCAGGAAGAGGCCTTGGACATACTGGAGGAACTATCGATAAACTAGAATCTTTTGATGGATTCAATGTTGCTATGTCAATTGAAAGGTTTATTAAAAATGTGAATGAAGTTAAAATTGCTATAGGTGGTCAAACTGCTGATTTGGCACCAGCAGACAAACTTTTGTATGCACTTCGTGATGTTACCGCAACAGTTGATAATATTTCTTTGATTGCAGGAAGTATAATGAGTAAAAAAATAGCTTCAGGAGCGGATGCTATAGTACTTGATGTAAAAACAGGCAATGGTGCATTTATGAAAAATGAAGATGATGCTTTTGAACTTGCTAGAGAAATGGTCGATATAGGTACGAATGTCGGTAGAAATACTATTGGTGTAATAACTGATATGGACCAACCATTAGGATACGCAGTTGGTAATGCTTTAGAAGTAAAAGAAGCTATAGATACATTAAAAGGGGAAGGCCCTGAAGATCTTACGGAACTTTGTTTAACTCTGGGAGCGCATATGCTTGTACTAGGAGAAAAAGCAAAGAACACTGTGGAAGCAAGAGAAATACTAAAGGATATTATAAAATCAGGAAAAGGTTTGCAAAGACTAAGAGAACTTGTGGTAGCACAAGGTGGTAATCCAGCGTATGTGGATGATCCATCTATATTTCCGATGCCAGCTATTGTAGAGAAAGTTATATCAAATCAGGTCGGGTATGTAAAAGCAATAAAAGCTGACAATATAGGAATTGCTGCTTTAAATTTAGGTGCTGGACGTGAAACTAAAGAAAGCATTATAGATTTATCAGTAGGAATTGTTCTTCATAAAAAAATTGGAGATTTTGTAAAAATGGGAGAGGCTATTGCTACGATATATGCTAATAATAATGAAAAACAAAAAATATCTACTCAAATGGTGTTGGATGCATACGAAATAGTAGAGTGGGAAACCAAAGCTAAACCATTAATTAGAGGGATTGTTACAAAAGATGGTATTGTAAAATTCTAGAGGAAAATATTTCAATTAATAAAGGATAGAGGGTAATATACCCTCTATTTTTTTATGTTACTATAGTGTCATTATTTTTAGATCCAAATGTTACATGATTGACCTAATTTAGCATATTTTTATGGTAAAATGAGTTTAATGGCGTTATAAATGATAAAATGTAGAAACATAGCAAAAGCGAGATTATGATGATTTAAAACTTGCCACTTGCCACGTGGGTGGCACTGCTTTTTAGGGGGGATACATGTGAATGTGCTAATAGTAGAGGACGATAAAATACAAAGGATAAGTTTAAAGAAAATGCTAGAGCAACTAGATAAAGATATAAATGTATATGAATGTGAAGATAAAGATGACGCATTAAAAATTTCAAATAAGAATAATATAGATATATTTTATATAGATATTTCTTTAAAGAATTCTTCGGGATTAGATTTTGCAATAGATCTACGACAAATACCTAGATACGAATTTAGTTTTATCATATTTTTAACAACTCACGTTGAATATATGATTCAATCATTTAAACAAGTACATTGTTATGACTATATTCTAAAGCCTTATGATAAAGCTGATGTAATAAATATGACAAAACAATATATATTAAATGGAAGGAATATAAAGGATAATTTAAAGGTGAAGAGCTATGCAGTATTTGAAGTTGGAAAAGGTATTAGTGTAAAATTATATGTTGATGAAATAATTTTTATAGAAGTGAATCTTCGAATATGTATGATACATACAGTAAATGGTGTTTTTAAAGTTAATAAATTAGCACTTAAGAACATTCTTAAGCTTATAAATTGTAACAATATAATTCAGTGCCACAAATCATTTGCTGTGAATATTAAGCATATAAGGAAAATACAGAATGTTGATAGTAGATTGAGTGAAATTTACTTTGAAGATTATAATAAAAATGCTCTTTTAGGTTATAAATTTAAAAATGAGATAATGGAACGATTTCAGTAACTATATTAAGTTGAATCTCTATAAAGAGGAGGGTATGGGATGATAGATATGCTACAATATGTTTCAACTACTTTTATTGAATTGACTATCTTTATGTTATTATGGTCAAAGTTTTCTTTGAAAGATGAAAACAATTGGTTTAAAAATTTATTTATAATATTAATAGAACTAATTATACTAATGATAACAATTAATATAAACAAGGACATAGATGTACTAATTAAATATATGAGCATGATATTACTAATAAAATTTATGTATAATAGATTGTATATCGAAATAATATGCGAGTTTATTGTATTTTTAGGGATAAATAAAATTTTGCAAATACTCCTAATTGGTTGTGCAAATTTAATCGGATTTCCATATTCAGATACGTTCAGATGGGATATTACCTTTCTTTTAATAGAATTAATTTTTATAATTATTATAGTAAAATGTAATTTTAGTGAAAAAGTGAAGAAAGCCCTCAAATTAGAATCTAAAATATTATATTATTTTATAATTAATTTAGGTTTATATATTTTATTTTGTGAATTTGTATGGGGATATAATAAAAATATAATATTAAATAATATCCTAGTATACATTTTTATTATATTGTTGATGTTATCATTAAATATATTTTTATATTATTATATAGTTAAAATAAGTGAGGATAAAAAGGTTTTAGAAGTTCAAAATATGTATAAGCCTATATTAATTGATATAGTCGAAGAGACAAGACGTAAACAGCATGATTTTAAGAACTATTTAAATACTATAAATGCAATTGTAGAAATAACAAGTGAAAAAGAAGTTAAGCATGAATTAAAGAAGTATATAATATCATTGAAACATCTAAATAATATTATAGAAGATATTATATATATAGATAATATTATAATTAAAGCTATAATATATAATAAATTGTGTGAAGCGGATAGATTAAATATAAAATTATTGTTTAATGTGACAAATAATTCATTAGAAAAAAGTTTAAATGATTATGAAATTTCTGATATACTAAATAATCTGTTGGATAATGCTTTTGAAGCGGTTATAAGTAGTACTAATGATAAAATAGTTATTTTAAATATAGGTGTAGAAGGAAGTAATAATATTGTAGAGGTTAGAAATAGTGGAATAACAATAAAACCAGATAAAATAGAAAACGTATTTGAAAGTGGATTTTCTACTAAAAAAGGAAAAGACAGAGGATATGGACTTTATAATATAAAAAAGATTGCTGAAAAAAATGGTAGTGATATTCAACTATTTTTTGAAGATAATTATACGGTCTTTAAAATATTATTTAAGCAACCATCTAGGGTGAGTGGGGTAGAAAGCAAAAACGAAATATAGTTAGTTGGATATTATTTTTATGTCATAAAATAAACGTTTTGTGTCTAATGTATTGTTTTAATTTAAGAGAAGCATACAATATAACCAAGTAATATATTTAAACTCGAATAATTCTTAATTTTGAAGGGAGTTTTATTAATGATACTAAGAATTTTAAAATATGACATTAAAGCAAGTTATATCAGATTTATTGTAGCATTTTTGATTTATATCTTAATTGCTTGTTTTTTGATGGTATTTTTTAAAAATTACAAAATCATTAATATATCTTCATTCATTTTTGGAATTATAGCCTTAAGTATAATAACATTTTTTACAATATTTAGAATGAATAATACAAGTATTTATGGCGGTTACGAATATCTTATTCCCACGCCTCATGTAGAGGGAAAGATTGATCTGGTTTCAAAGATTGTCCCTAACATTATTTGGATGTTTGCATTGGCATTAATTATGGTTTCGTCAATTGCAGTAATTATTTTTAGTTACAGTGACTCAAGCTATATTAGGGATGCACGGAATTTTTATGAAATAAATAAGGCATATACAATAATATATTTAATTGAGTATTTGTTAAACATATTTCGTTCTGCTCTTGTAATATATTTTTCAATTTACATCTCTAAATTACCAATTTGGAGAAGGTATAGCATACTTGTGGGTTTGGGAACCTGTTTTATTATAGAACTTTTGAACCTAATGCCTTTATTGTTTTTGAAAGACTTAACTAAGTACGCAAAAACTACATCAGGATTTTATGTTCTAGTAAAAGAATATTCAATAAATAATTTATTAATTTGGTATGGTATGGATTTATTTATATTTATTTTATTGTTTTATGCAAGCTCGCGGTTATTTGATAATAAGACAATATTAAAATAAATATCATGGAGTAAATAAAAATATAATCTTAGATGAGAAATATGAATATTGGGCACATAGCTTAAAAGCCAGATATGTATAAATACATGTCTGGCCTTTATAATTTTAAGGGTGAATGGTCACAGCATTGATCCTTGAAGTTGGGAGATTGAGAAAAAATGAATGCAATATGTAATATTCTCATTTTTATTTGAGATAATGTATTCATTTGGGTTACAATGTATAAAGATGGGAGGGATGCATAATGAATATTCTAATTGTAGAAGATGAACAGGATATAAGAGAGTTGTTAGAGATTCATTTATCAAAAGAAGGATATAAGATTTTCACAGCAGAAGATGGCATGCAAGCTTTAAACATATTTAATAGTAAAGATATAGACATTGCTTTGCTTGATGTTATGATTCCTAAAATTAATGGATTTAATGTTTTGAAAAAGATTAGGGAAACTAGTGACATACCAGTAATATTTATAACTGCAAGAGAAGAAGAATCGGATAAAATACTTGGTCTTGGACTAGGTGCAGATGATTATGTATTAAAACCATTTAGTCCTATTGAAATAATTGCTCGAGTTAAAGCTCAATTAAGACGTTATTATAAATATTCTAATAAATCTCATAAAACAGAAATAATAATTGGGGAGCTAACACTAGACAAAGAAAGTTGTTGTATTTATAAAAACAACTTAGAGCTCGCTTTGAACCCAAAGGAATATAGAATGCTTGAGTTTATTATAGAAAACCCAGGAAAGGTATACACTAAAAGGCAGCTATATGAAATAGTTTGGAAAAACCCATATTATGGAGATTCAAATACTATTATGGTACATATAAGTCATATAAGAGAAAAAATAGAGGATGATCCTAAAGATCCTAAATATTTGAAAACAATAAGAGGTATAGGATATAAAATGGAGCAAAATCATGATTAATAGAAAGAAATTAAAGAAAATAGGTATTTATTTTAAAAGTAAAAAAATGGCTACTCAATTATTTAAGAACTATATTTTATTTTTAATTATTTTAGTTTTAATATTCGTGATAACTATGGCCACTTTATTGTTTTATCTTTCTCTTAATTCCGCGGATTTGCCAACAGACAATACCACGGCAGAGTATATTATAAAACAAAATTATAAGGATATTAAAGTAATAAACTTTATAAAGTCAAAGGGTTATGTTGAAGTGCTTGATAAAAACTTAGTTATTGTTATGGAAAATGGAAGTAAACATAAAGTAGGGTTTAAATACTCACAAAAATATTATAATGATATGATTAACAATAACTTAAAGGATGGTTATTTTTATTCGAGTAAGCATGGAGAGAGTAAAGATTTTATTTTAATTACAGCTATGCCGAACAGTATTTTTGACACATATATATGGGGAATTGAACATAAAGAACAATTGGAAAAAAACGGAGAAACTACAATAAGAAAACCGACTTTCTTAGAAATATTTCCTTTTATAATATTCATATTTTTACTATCAACAATGTTACTTTATGCTAAACTTACATCAATGATTTTTGTCAAACCATTAAAAAAACTTTTACAAGGAGTTAATACTATAAAAAATGGTGAATATTCTGCGAGGGTTGAAATTAATTCTGTAAATGAAATAGGTCAACTACAAGATGCTTTTAATCTAATGGCCGAAAAAATACAGCAAGAAACATTATTAAAGAAAAAAGCAGAACATAACAGGAAAAGAATGATTCTTGACATATCTCATGATTTAAAAAATCCATTGACAAGTATATTGGGGTATTCAGAATTCTTATTAGAGAACGATGATATTACATCAGAAGATAAAAATAAGTTGTTAAAGGTTATTAATAATAATAGTATACGAGCAAACGACTTGATTCAAGATCTATTTGAATTCTCCCGTGTTGAAAGTACAGAATATAAATTAGATATGGGTTATCATGATATTGGTGAGTTTTTAAGAGAACTTATTGCAGGGTATGTTCCAATTATGGAGCAAAATGGTGTGTTATATGAATTTGATATTACAGAAGATGAAGTAAGAATTTTATTTGACAAAAAAAATTTAGATAGAGCCTTAAGTAACCTTATATTAAATAGTATCAAATATAATAAGCCAGGTATTACTATTAGTATTAAGCTTTTAGTAGATAATGGCAAGACCTTAATAATTATTGAAGATGATGGAGTAGGAATATCTAAAGATTTTGAAGGAGATATTTTTGAGCCTTTTGTCCGCGAAGATGCTACAAGAAACTCCAAAACTGGTGGTACAGGGCTGGGACTTGCAATATCAAAAGCAATAATTGAAAAACATGGAGGCAATATATGTTTAGTAAAAGATACAGATAAAGGTTGTAAATTTATCATCGAACTGTGATATAACTAAGGTTAAAAATAATTATAAACAAAGGAGGCGATCATTTGGACAGGTCAAAACAATTAGGGGAAGAAAATATAGGTAAGCTACTAATGAAATTCTCTATTCCAGCCATTGTAGGCATGTTAGTTAACGGTTTATATAATGTGGTAGATCGAATATTTGTTGGACGTGGTATAGGGAAAACTGCACTAGAGGGAGTTACAGCTACATTTCCCGTATCTCTTATTATAATGGCATTTGCGATGCTTGTAGGAATTGGAAGCGCTTCACTTATATCTATAAAACTTGGGCAACAAAAAAAGGAAGAGGCAGAGCATATATTAGGGAATGCCTTTACCCTTCTTATTATAACATCTCTTATAGTAACCGCTTTAGGACTTATATTTTTAGAACCAATGTTATTAAAATTTGGGGCAAGTAAAGATACATTGCCATATGCCAAGGATTACATAAGAATAATATTGATAGGAGGAATTTTCCAAAGCGTAGGGTTTGGACTTAATAATACTATACGAGCTGAGGGGAACCCACGGGTAGCTATGGTTACAATGCTAATTGGAGGAGTATTAAATATTATCTTGGAGCCAATTTTTATTTTTGGATTACATATGGGAACTAGAGGATCAGCTATAGCAACTGTTATCGCTCAAAGCGTGAATACCATATGGGTATTATATTATTTCTATGGTGGAAGTAGTGTATTAAAGATACACTACAAAAATTTAAAACTAAATGCAAAGGTTGTAAAGAGCATTTTTGCTATAGGTATGTCTCCATTTTCAATGCAACTCGCCGCAAGCATAACAACTATTATTTCTAATAGAAATTTAGTTCAATATGGTGGTGACTCGGCCCTAGGAGCCATGGGGATTATTATGAGTGTAGTAATGATGGTGCTCATGCCTACTTTTGGAATTAACCAAGGTTGCCAACCAATTATCGGATACAATTATGGAGCAAAAAACTATGACCGTGTAAAACACGCTTTAAAATTAGCAATACTTGGAGCCACAGCTATCACTACAACTGGATTTATAATAGTACAGTTATTTCCAAAACAAATTATAAGTATATTTAATAATGACCCACAGCTAATTGCAATAGGTAGCCATGGAATTAGAATATATTTGTTTATGCTCCCTATAATAGGTTTTCAGATAGTTAGTTCAAACTATTTCCAAGCTATAGGTAAAGCCCAAGTAGCTATATTTTTAGGATTAAGCAGACAGGTAATACTTCTTATACCATTACTATTTATTCTTCCAAGGTTCTTTGGTTTAGATGGCGTGTGGATGTCGGGGCCTAGCTCAGATTTATTAGCTTCAATTATTACAGGCACGTTTATTTTTGTAGAAATAAAACATCTAAATAAGTTGCGTGGTGAAGCAAAGGATGTAATTACAGGGTGAAAATCACTTAAACGGCTAAAGCCCTGAATTCTAAAGGGCAAAGGCCGTTTATTTTTTATTTCTTTTTATTAAGTTCTTTTTCAAGACTTTTTATACGGGTTTCTATTTTTTTTAAAGCATTACAATAATCTAATAAAGAGCTTTCAACGTGATTATTAGTTTTGAAAATATTGTACAATTCTTTTCCTATATCTCTGTAGAGATCTTCCATACTATCTTCTTCAGTATGAATTTTATATTTAAGTTTGGATATTTCAATAAAATTTTCAGACTTGTTAGAAATTACTTCAAAACCATTGCTTATTGAATTCTTAATTTTGTATAAATTAGGTGGTGAAGGCATAACATTCCCTCCTTTTATGTTATAATTTAAATTAATAGACTTATTAATATATTATTTAATGTAATGTATATATGTGACTAGAAAATGCTAAGATAACAATATATCTTTATTTTCTTATAATTTATATGTAAAATTGTCAATTTTAATATGGTGGTGATGTTGTGAATAATCAAGAAAAACCAATAGGATTTTTTGACTCAGGAGTTGGTGGGCTAAGTGTGTTAAAAGAATCCTTGAAAGTACTGCCTAATGAAGATTTTGTGTATTTTGGGGACTCTTTAAATGCACCCTATGGAACTAAAGATGTAAATGAGGTTAAAAAATTAACTTTTCAGGCAGTGGATTTTCTTTTAGATAAAGGAGTTAAAGTAATAGTAATTGCGTGCAATACTGCTACGAGTGCAGCTATAGATGCTTTAAGGCAAAAATATACGGACATACCTATAATTGGTATAGAACCAGCACTAAAGCCAGCTGTAGAGATTAGTAGAGGGAAAAGCATAATTATTATGGCCACTCCCATGACTTTAGCTGAAAAGAAATTTAGTAATTTAATGAAGTTGTACAATAAGGAAGTGGATATAATACCTCTTCCCTGTGCTGGTCTCGTTGAACTTATAGAAAATGGAATAATAGAGGGCGATCAAGTTGAAAAATATTTAGAAGAAAAGCTCAAGAAATTTGCGCAAATAGACGTAGCAGCTATAGTCCTTGGATGCACTCACTACCCATTTATAAAAAGGGAATTAGCTAAAATAGTTGGGAGGGGAACTATTATAATTGATGGTAGTATAGGTACTGTAAATCAACTAAAAAGGAAACTTACTTTTAATAATCTTTTAAATAAAAAGAAAACAAAGGGTATAGTAACTATATATAATTCTTCTGAAAATATGAGTGCAATTGATTTAAGTTATAAATTATTAAAATTATAACTCATTTTTGTTTATAGGGTTTGTCATTTATCACTTTAAAATAATAAAATTTATGTATTTACATTAATATTAGTTATAGCAATATCATAACTATGTGAATAAAATGTATTATACAATAAAACAACAGAAATAAGGTGATGAAATGAAAGTGTTTAAGTTGAAAAAGAACAATGAACACCAAATAGGTCATGATATATTTAATATGAAAATTGAAGAGAAAAAAAAAATCAATTGTATAGTTATCAATAATCCAGCCCAAAGTAATTGTTTATGTATTATAAATCATCTAGTATGTAAATTTACGGGAAATAAAAATATTGCACATTTAGTAATCGCAAATGAGGATAAAGCATTAAAGGATACAACTGCATTTGGTAATTTAAATGTTGGTTATAAATATGATATGGTGCAGACTAACGGAAATCTAGAAATAGATATAGTTAATATTGATAAAAACCAAGAGGTAGATATGCTAAATGATGATTTTTTAATAATACTTCCAGGAGGAAATCTTCATATAGAATTAGAAGAACCTCAAGGCACGATGAGTTTGCAAATAAGTGTCGACCAGCAAATTATTTAATTTTTTACAAGGTAGATATTCTAAAAAAATAACTAGCATTTCTACTAGTTATTTTTTTATTATGACTTATATATATAAAATAGTAAATAATATAATATGTGATATAATTTATAAAGACTACATAATAAAAGGAGAGATAAATATATGAATCCAATAGTAACGATTAATATGGAAGACGGTAAAATAATAAAGGCAGAATTGTACCCTGAAGTCGCACCGAATACAGTAAATAATTTTATTAGCCTTATAAACAAGGGTTTTTATAATGGAATTACTTTTCACAGAGTAATACCAGGATTTATGATTCAAGGTGGCTGCCCTGATGGAACAGGCATGGGTGGACCAGGATATTCAATAAAAGGTGAATTTTCTCAAAATAAATTCAAAAATGATTTGAAACATTCCACAGGTGTTTTATCAATGGCTAGGTCTAATGATTTAGATTCAGCAGGAAGTCAGTTTTTTATTATGGTAGCTAATTCTCCTCATTTAGATGCAAGTTATGCAGGTTTTGGAAAAGTAACAGAGGGAATTGAATATGCTTTAGAAATAGCCAATGTAAAAAAAGATTTTAGTGATAAACCAAAAAAAGAGCAAAAAATTAAAAGCATGAGCGTTGATACCTTAGGGATTAAGTATAGTGAGCCAGAAAAAATCTAATAACAACAATCATCTAATTATAAAAAATAGAAAATTGTAGGGGGAATATAGTGTGGAGATTATTAATGAAAAACTTATCCTTGCATATGGACTTACAGGAATAGAAAAAGAACAACTTAATAGTTTGTTATCTGCGCAACATATATTACCTTGCAAAGTAATAGAGAAAAACATGGGCAACGTAACAATAAAAGAAATATTAAATAATATAGAAAGTAAAAAAAATAATATAGACTTACCAGAGGAAAAATTACTTCTATTTAATAATTATAATGATAAGCAGTTGTATGATTTAATTGATGATATAAGACAAATTAAAGATGTCAATACAATACTAGCTGCTGTTACACCAACATCTATAAATTGGACAGTCAGTTATCTCATGGATCATTTAATTCAAGAAAGAGAAGCTTATAAAAAAAGAGAATAAAGTACATGATAATAGACCAGCATATTTATTTGCTGAATTATTGAATGTTTAAAACCATAAAGTATAAATCTTCTGCATTATTGCAGAGGATTTATATTTTTTAATGTACACAATTGAAAAATATTAAACAAAGGGTTTTTATATAGGCAAGAAATGGTGTAAAATTGTAATTAGATATTTAATAATTAATTATTAAATTAGAAAGGCGGAGAATTATGAGCAGAGCAGGAGATAGGATTAAAGAGGTTAGAGAGGCAAAAGAAATAAGCCAAAAACAATTAGGTAAAAAAATCGGAGTTTCTGAAAGTTTTATTAATGAAATTGAACTGGGAAGAAAAGTTATAAATGAAAAATTGTTAGAAAAAATATCAAAAATATTAGGTGATGAAATAGAAGATACTTCAGTAGCATTTCAAGATGTTGAGTCTGTAGAAGAAAGAAAACCTAAGTTAGAAAAACCTAGCGCTGGAAACGTAAAAGAGGTTTGGAATGATGCGTTTAGTTCAATTTTAAAAGGTGTTTCTATTTATAAATATGATTTAGCTAAAGCTATTGGTATAAGTCAAATGCCTATAATATCAAATAAAGTGGAAGGATATGCAATAGATAAAGTATTGTTTTTAGAAATAGAGAACGACGATATGCTCGGGTTTAGAATTTGTAGTGGAGATATTGCTTTTGCTCATTTGACACATGAAATAGAAAATAATGCAATTGCACTAGTGGATTATAATGGAGAGAGAGTAATAAGACAAATAAAAACACTGGGCAGTAATAAAATATTGTTAATTAGCAATAGAAACTCATTAAAGACTGATACAATTAACCATACTGAGCTTAAAGTAATTGCAAGATTAGATAGTGTAGAATTTAAGGTATAAGATTACAGCTGAGATGATATGCCTTAAAAATGAAAGCACACCCATTATTAAAAAGGGATGTGCTTTTTGTTTTGAGATTTATTTTTTAAAAAAATATTAGATAAGTAAAAATAACTTTATAGGAAGGAATCAACCATATAATCCATAAATTAATAATTAATCTTATTAACTAAACATTATTGGAAGTTTATAGTATATAATATACATTAAATAGATAATTTTAGTGGGATATTAATGCAAAAACTCACTTAATAATTTAGAAAAGAAAACAACAATAGATAAAGGGGGGAATAATATTATGAAAGGAACAGTAGTAGCTACTTGGATGAAAACCTGTAGAAAGCTTTATAGTGATGAGATTGTTAATAATGCTATGGAATCTGTGGGGTGGAATTCACGTAAGATATTTTCACCTGTAGAGAATGTAGATGATGGACAAGTTAAAAATGTAATTGGTAACATATCAAAAAAACAAAATATAACTATTGAAGAATTATGGAGAACCATAGGAAAAGATAATATAACCGCTTTTCATAGAGACTTTCCTGCATTTTTTCAGACTGAAAATGTATATTCATTTTTAAAATCGCTATTTGATATACATGTGGTAATGACAAAGAAGTTTGATGGGGCTAAGCCACCACTTGTAGGTATAAAACCTATTTCTAGTCGTGAGGCTATTTTTACTTATAATTCGAAGAGAGCAATGTTTGATTACTTCTTAGGGCTTTTAGATGGGACTTGTGAGTACTTTAATGAGAAAATTGATATAAAACAATTAGAAAAAACAACAGACAGTTTAAGTTTAAAACTTACCTTTGAAAAGGATATTTATTATAAAAAAACATATAAAATAAATAAAATTTTATCTTTAGGCTTTATTAAAAGTATACATGGGAAAGTAAGTCTAGTTACCTTCCTTATAGCTTTGCTTGGGTCATTTGCAATAATGGGAGCAGCTGATATTATAAAAGTGTTAGAGGTAGCGGTAATCTCAGGAGCCGCATCATTCCTAGCATCTTTTATAATGGGAAGACCTAAAAATTTAATTATGCAAACTATAGATCAAATTAATAGCAATAATTATGTTGAAGATGGTGACATAGTTACTGGCGATGAATATGAGGACTTATACAAAAGACTTAAGCAATATAAAAAAGGATTTAGGGCAGATTTCGTTGATTTTAAGGGCGTAACAGATGAAATGGATAATTTCGCGCAAAATATAAATGTAATTTCTCATACAATGAACAATACATCAGAGGATATATCAGGGGTAGTTGAGCAAATGGCTAGTTGCTCAGTAAGCCAAGCAGAGAATACTGAAAATGCTGTTTCAATTTTGAATGATAATATTAGAGCACTTAGTGATATTGTTAAAAATGAAAATGATAATAAGGATGAATTAGAAAAGGCAATTGGAAAGATTAATAAAAGCTATGAAAGTGTTAATAGTACAAGTAAAAATATACTTGGAACCTTAGAAAAATTTCAAGAGGTTAAAGATAATGGTGTTAAGTTAGAAACAAAGGCTCATGACATAACAAACATAGTATCAATTGTTTCTCAAATCTCAGAGCAAACAAATCTACTTGCCCTTAATGCATCTATAGAAGCTGCTCGTGCTGGTGAACAAGGAAAAGGTTTTGCTGTAGTTGCAGATGAAGTCAGAAAGCTGGCAGAACAATCGAAGAGCGCTGTAGAAGAAATCAATAGCAATTTGATCCAGTTTGTTAAGGATATAAATACACTTGTTAATAAAATCGGTGACCAGTATGATATTCTTCAAAATGAGACTAAGGGACTTGAAGAAGTAAGAGATATAAGTTACGAAGCTACAATGTCTGTTAGAACAGTTTCTACGGCAATGATAAATACTATAAATGATTTAGACAGAGAATCAAAATCTATTGCAAACATATATGAAACAATAGAATCTCTAGCTGCAATTGCTGAGGAAAGTTCTGCATCTTCAGAAGAGGTAAGTGCAAGTGTTGGAAGTTATACTAATGAAATAAAAAAACTTATTGATAGTATATTTGAATTTAAAAAAATAACAAGCTCATTTAAGGATGATTTAAAAAAATATAAAATATAACTTTTATTGAGGAGGCCTGGGGGGAGTAAGTTGGAACAATTACAAAGAAATGGAGTATCACAAGAATGGAAGGATGTTTTTAAGAGAGGGATATTTGGACTAAGCATACCCTTAATAAGTATTTCCTACCCAATATTAAACCAAAACAGAGGAAATTATAACTCCCTATTTACATTTGTGGATGAATTCATACCTTTTAATAAATTTTTTATATTACCTTATGTATCTTGGTATATGTTTATAGTAGTTTTTTCTGCTTTTTTATGTGTATTAGATAAACAAAGGTATATAAAATTACTTATAACCTTAAATATAGGCATGATCACATCTTATATAATATTTTATTTTTATCCAACATATGTTCCAAGACCCATAATAACGCGAACAGATTTCTTCAGCAATTTGGTTTCCAGTTTGTATGCAGTTGATAAACCTTATAATTGTTTTCCAAGTATTCATGTTTTAGATTCTGTATTAATAGCAATGTACACCTGTAGATCAGAAAAGGTTGGCAAATTAATTAAAGTAATTTGTGGGGTTATGGCCGTTTCTATAATTTTGTCTATTATGTTTATAAAGCAACATTATTTTGCAGATGTTATTGCGGGTATTATATTCGCTTGTATATTATACTTTTCTGTTGAAAATGTAAAGTTCAATTTTGATAAAGATAAAAACATTACATATGTAGAATAGATAATAGAAAGTCCCTATGATTTTAAAATCATGGGGGCTTTTTATTGATAGAGTTATTAAATTTTTATACTCCGCTTAGATCAAATTTAGGAATAAAAGCTTTAGATGAAGTCCCATTTTCTTGAATAAAGCACTTGGTTATGCCTAAATCTATGCAGTAGTTTATTAGAGTTTCATAATGAGTGGGATTTAGGACCTTGTTTATTTCAGGATAATCGGTTAAATCTTGCATAGGGGTATATTGATTCATTAGGCTAATATATACACTATCATTAAAAGTATTATATATAAAGTCTATTACTTTTTTAGAGTCAAATAATAATCCAGGTAACATCAGATGCCGTATTATTACTCCCTTTTGAATAATCCCACTATCATCAAAAGTGTTTATTCCTACTTGTGAAACCATTTCTGTAATAACTTTGCGTGTTACATTAAAATAATTAGGAGCATTTGAATATTTAAGAGCATATTTATCTTTATAATATTTTAGATCTGGTAAATAAACATCAATAAGACCTCGGAGTGACTTAATGGTATCTATATTTTCATATCCATTTGAATTATAGAGAATTGGAATATTAAGACCCATATCTTTCGCGAGTTTTAAAGCCTCTATTATTTGCGGGACATAGTGGGTAGGCGTAACTAAATTTATATTAAGTGCTCCTCTTTCCTGTTGCTCCAGAAAGATTTCAGAAAGCCTATTTATTGATACTGTTTTTCCAAAATCCTCATGACTTATTTTATAATTCTGACAAAATACACATCTCAGATTACAATTGGAAAAGAACACAGTGCCAGAACCCTTTGAACCTGAAATACAGGGTTCTTCCCAATGGTGCAAGCTGACTTTAGCTATTTTTACATCCTTAGAGGCTCTGCAAAAACCTAATTCCCCATATAATCTATTAACTAAACATTTCCTAGGGCATAAATTACATTTTTCAAGTAGTTTTAAAAAGTTTGAATTGCTTAATTTTAATGAATTATTGTTAATCATCTTTATCTCCTTGTTTTAAAAATCCATGTACCTTAGCTTATATAAAAATTGTACAGTTCAATATATATAATGTCAATTCTGCTTTTTAGTGGTTTTTCTATAAAACATAATACATTGAATTAGAAATATAAAACTTATTGCACCAAAGCCAGGATAAAGAATTTTTATTAAGGTTTTAAAACCAATTTGAGAAATTGGTAGCGCGAGCACAAGTATTATTAGAACAGCTTTTTTATAAGAAATATTAAATTTTTTCTCCAAAGTTTTTCCCACACTATAAATATTAGAAACTTCAGTTGAAAACATTTCACACCAAATTACACAAAGTAGAAGAATCTGCATAAGCATTCCAAAACGGTTTGTTATATACAAAAGTGGAATTTCGTACTTAAAGATTTGAGGTATGTTAAGGAGAAGCATTATATTTATCAAATAGCATAATATGGTTAGAACTAAGGCTCCTAGTATAACTCCAGGAATAAGTATACGTTTATATTTGATTTCTTGACTTAGTGGAACTAGCACACCGCTACAACTTAGCATATTAAAACCAGAATAGAGCAAGGCTGAAAAAAACCACTGAGCAGGGATTATGTTGCTTTTATAGGAGGGGATTTGTTTTATATAGGTAGCACTTACCATATCTTTGTATAATACTAAATATAATACGAATATAGTTATTATAATTGTAATAAGAGTTGGTACTATAAAGGAATTAATAGTTATTAATCCTTTAGTGTCCTTAAGTACAGTATATAAAGTGATTATTGCCATAAGCGAAATTCCAACCCATTTTGAAACACCAAAATATTGATGAAGAAGTGCACCGCTTCCAGCTAATATTATAGCAGCACCACTTATTAAGAAAAAACCTGTGAAAATATCTGTAATTACGCCGAAGAAACCAGGGCTTACAAGGGTTATAAGCTCGGTATAGGAGCTTAATTTATGTTTTAGACTAATAGACACTATAATTGAACTTATTACAATATAGATTAAACAACATATAAGAATTCCCCAGAAGCTAACATATCCATAACTACTGAAAAATTGTGTTATCTCCTGACCAGAAGCAAGCCCAGCACCTACTAGTGTACCAATAAATACAGCTGCCGTTTGAAAAATTGAACCGATTGTTTTTTTCAAAATATCTCCTCCATAAATTATTAAAATAAGTGCTTATTTAAATAAGATGCTTACATTTATAAATATATGTGTGTTTTTCAGTAAAAAATTAAGATTTTAATAATAAATAATTATTTTATAAATTAAAAATTAATTTAGAGGGAAACTATAATTATCATAATTGATATAACTTTATATATTTTAAAGATATTTGTGATTATCATAATTAAATTAAAACTCAACTAAAAGGAGTGGAGATATTGAAAAAAATTTTAAGTTGTCTAATAATATTGTTTTATGCTTTTTCTTTAATAGGATGCTCTAATAAAGGGGAAGAAGAAAAACCCGAAATTAATGCTTTTGAAATTAAAGCAGCAGGTAATATAGTAGATAGTTATATGAGTTTTATAATGAAAGGAGATTATGAAAGCGGTAAAAAATTATACACAAAGGTTTTATTTGAAAAAGCTTCTAATATGTCAATTAGTGATATGCAAATAAAGGGCTATAAAGTTACAGAAAGCAATGAGGTTGGTAGAACTGGAATTTTTAAGGTTAGGGTTACAAGAACGTCTATGGATAGTTCATTATCTATCTTGGATGAATATTCTATTAAAATTGTCAAAGATGGAGCTGAATACAAAATAAGCGAAGTTACTAGTGAAGCACAAAAGGAAGCTTTTGTAGAAAGCATAGGCATTAGATTCCGAAATAAAAAAGATGTAAAAACAAATTTGATTATTGATAAAGCTGGACTTCCTAAATATGCATACTCAAAAGACGATGGTTCACAGTTATATAAAATTATGGTTCCAGTAAAAGAATTTAGTTCTATAAACTTTAATTATGAAGGAGATAAACTTGCAGTTAGTAGCTATAATAAAAATTCTTTCATAGGTGTTATTAATATTGATGAATCTCTAGCTGTTCAGGGAGATGCTGGAAGTCCATCTGGGCAATCAACGCAAGATGGAGCATCTGGGGAGGTAGCTAAGGAAAAACCAATTGGTAAGCAGTTAATAGCAATGGATTTATTGATAGACTCTAAAGTGGAATTTATGACCTTCTCCTTAGATGAAAAGTTTTTGCTTGTACAATATAACAAGGAAAACATGGGCAAATGTATTAGAGTTTATCAAGTCGAAAGTGGAGATATGATTCCAGTTGATTTTCAAAAAGACTATCCTATAGAAAAGGTTGAAATGGTGTTCTCTTCCTTTGGGCAGGATACGATGACTTTTGAAGTAATTCCTAAATCAAAAGTTAATAGTTCAGAAGCAGATATTGTTGGTAAATGGAAATTAAATTTGAAAGATTTCACTATAGATAAATTATAAGTTATGCTCTCTTTATGAATAATAAGGTATAATTAATATATGTTTTAAATTTTAAAATAAATAATTAGTTTAATATCTAGTTATTTATTTTAACTGTCCTTAAATAAAGAGAGGAAGAGATTAGTATTGAAAATATGGAATGATAAAAGATATCATAGTTTAAATTATTTTTTAAGAGAAAAATTTGGTGATAAAGTTAGTAAAATTGCTTTAGACGGAGGATTTTCTTGTCCTAATAGAGATGGAACTATTAGTAATCTCGGATGTTTGTTTTGTAGCGAAAGGGGTTCAGGAGATTTTGCTGGGAATAGGATTTTTTCTATTACAAAGCAATTTGAAGATATAAAGCTTATGATGAGAAAAAAGTGGAAAACAGAAAAATATATTGCTTACTTTCAAGCTTATACAAATACTTATGCAACAATAGATATATTACGAGAAAAATATGAGGAGGCAGTATTGCAGGGAGGGGTAGTGGCTCTTGCAATAGCGACTAGACCTGATTGTTTAGATAAAGCTGTATTAGACCTTATAGAGGAATACTCTCATAGAGTGTACACATGGGTAGAGCTAGGGCTTCAAACTCGAAATGATGAAAGTGCAAAAATTATTAATAGAGGTTATAAATTATCAAGATTCGAAGAGGCTTTAAGTGAACTAAATAAAAGAAACATAGATGTTGTGGTGCATACCATTTTTGGCCTTCCTGGGGAAAGCACTGAGGAAATGCTAAAAACAATAGACTATGTTGCTCATAAAAACATAAAAGGAATAAAAATGCATTTGCTTTATCTTTTAGAAAATACGCCAATGGTTGACCTTTTTGAGCAAGGAAAGCTTAAATTCATGGAACAAGCTGAGTACATAGATGTAATTTGTAGGTCAATTACTATGCTTCCACCTGAAATGGTTATTCATAGATTAACAGGGGACTCACCAAGGGATTTGTTAATAGGTCCTATGTGGAGTTTGAAAAAATGGGAAGTATTAAATGCTATAGATGATAAATTGAAACAATTAGATTTATATCAAGGAAAGAATTTTAATTTATAAAACAAACACATTGAAAATTAAAACTAATTTAGGAAGTGAAAACATTTGAAAATAGATATAATAGTTTCAGCAGATGATATAAAAAAGGATAAAATAAAAGATAAAACAGTGATAGTAATTGATATGCTTAGGGCAACTAGTGTAATACCTACTGCAATTAATAATGGATGTTTAGGCGTAATTCCCGTTTTGACAGTGGAAGATGCAGCTGAAATTGCACGGAATAGTAAAGATGAGTATATGCTTGGAGGAGAGAGAAATGCATTAAAAATAGAGGGTTTTCACTATTCAAATTCACCTCTAGAATACACTAGGGATACCATACAAGGAAAAAGACTTGTTATGACTACTACTAATGGGACTAAAGCTATAAAAGGCTGTGTTGGCGCGAGTAACATTCTAATAGGTGCTATGATAAACGCTAAAGCTACAGCAATAAAAGTAGTATCTTTAAATAAAGATGTAGTAATAGTTAATGCGGGAACTTATGGTGAATTCTCCATAGATGATTTTTTGTGCAGTGGATATATAATAGATAGCATATTAAAATTAGTACAAGCAGAGCTATCAGATATAGCTATAACTTCACATTACATTTATAAAAACAATGAAGATATTCATAGCTTTATAAAATATGCAAGTCACTATAAAAGAATTACTGAGCTAGGCTTAGAAGCGGATTTAGAATACTGCTGCAAAAAAGATATAATAGATATTGTTCCAGAATATAAGGATGGGATTATAGTCTAAGTGAATTATAAAGTAACCAAGGTATATATTACTACAAATGCTTTTCATGTCGCCTAGGAATTCTAAAATTTAATATATTTACATCTGCTAAAAACTCAAACTCGCGATCGCTCAAACAATGAGTTTTCTTAACTTAGCTATAAATATATTAAATTAGAATTACTAAGGCTTGTTCAAATGCATTTTACGTAATATATACTTTTTTTATTATATAGGAAACACACTGAGGAAAACAATGTGGATAACTTTTTTATTCGCAATAACTTTTGAAACATCATAGTTGATGCATAATAGTATGACTTTCTCCGGAAGTGACTTGCAATAAGAAGTGTAGAAACAATTGAAATTTTATTTAAAAATTCTTCTTTTCCAATATAAAATTCTCGTAAGACTGCCAGGACGGCAGTCTAGCGAACCCGAGACAGGAAGTCGAGTGTGAGTGCTAGAGAATTTTATATTTGAAAAGATTAGAATTTGTTAATGAAATTTCACGTTTCAATCTCTTATTGCAAGGCGCGTAGGAGAAAGTTCATAGGATGCACCTTTTTTTCTATACTACTTGGAATATGTAAAATTTTAAGTAGTAAGATTCATCAGAATTCCATAGTATAGGATGGTCTGCTGCTTGAGTTCTGAATTCTACTTGTCTAAGTGTTCTTTTAGCATCTAATGCTGCTTCAGCTATTGTATCTCTAAATAAATCAGGGTACATAAAATGAGAGCATGAGCATGTTACAAAATATCCGCCCGGTTTAACTAATTTAATACCACGTAGGTTTATTTCTTTGTATCCTCTTGTAGCACCATCTATAGTAGAACGTGACTTTGTAAAAGCTGGGGGATCTAGTATTACTACATCATATTGTCTTTTATCTCTTGACCATTGCCTTAAAACGTCAAAGGCATTATGGCATTCGAATTTAACCGTGTCCGATAGTCCGTTGAGTTCTGCATTTTTTCTTGAATATTCTACTGCATATTCAGAAATATCTACTCCAAGTACACTTTTAGCTCCAGCTATACCTGCATTAAGTGCAAAGGAACCTGTGTGTGTAAAACAATCTAAAACATCAGCATCCTTACATAATCTGTGGATAGCCGCTCTGTTTTCCTTTTGATCTAGGAAAAATCCGGTCTTTTGACCATTTGCAATATCAACATAATATTTAACTCCGTTTTCAACAATTTCTATAGTTGTATCGAAAGGTTCTGTTAAAAATCCCGTTGTTTGCTCCATGCCCTCAAGCACTCGTACTCTAGCATCACTTCGCTCATATACACCCTTTGCAGCATATTCCTGAGTTAAGAGGTTAACAACTATATCTTTGTATTTGTCGATTCCTAGTGCTAAAGACTGAATAACATAATAGTCTTCATACTTATCTATAATCATTCCAGGTACAAAATCTGCTTCCCCAAACAAGAATCTACAGCTTGAAGTATCAATAACTGTTTTTCTATATTGCCAAGCATCGTGAAGCCTTTTTCTAAAAAATTCTTCGTCAATTTCTTCGTTAATATCTCTTGTCATTATTCTTATTGCAATTTTAGAAACATCATTTATGAATCCTTTTCCTATAAATTCACGTCTGAAATTGTATACTTCTATTATATCTCCATTTTCATACTCACCATCAAAATTTTCTATTTCATTGGCATATATCCAAAGGTGTCCATTTTCCGCATTTCTACCTTTACCTTTATATAAGTAAAATTTACAAGTCATTTTAAATCCCTCCTGTTTTCTTTAGGGGCATAGATCAATTTTAACAACTAAATATCAAGTTATTTATCTATAGTATTATAACACACTGAATTACTTTGTAATATGAAATAAATATTATATACGGTAGATAACGGGAAGTAGTATGTATAAAGGCATACATAAGAAAAATTCTTAAATATGCCTATTTATCTGGGTTGTCTCGCATAGAATTCAAAATGTTTTTATGTTCATATATTTCCTTTGCTATATTAATTCATTCGCTTTAAAAGAAAAATATGAACTAAACTATTTTTTAATTTCTATTTCTGCTAATACAAGATAAATAATTCCTACAATTAATGGAATTATGCTTAAAGTTATAAGCGTATTACCAGTGAATTGAAGCATAGCATTAAATAATTCTTTATTCAATGTAGTAACACTTGAACCAAAAATAGAAGCACTAATGTACCTTGTTGCAAATAAAAATGCTTATATAAAGCAAAATACTACTCCTGCACCTCTTCTATTAATTTCACATACCCCCCACTTTTGATTTTTATTTCGTCATTATATACAGTTGCGACCCCTTATAAGAATATTCCGTATTAAATTTCTAAATATATCGAATCGGTATTAAATAAATTCAAGAATTTATGTTTCATAAGTAGCCTCTTGAATCTATTTAATACTATTAGCTTTGTAAAATGATAATCCGAATAAAATGAATAATATTAAAGAAATTTTATTGCCAATTAAATTATCAGGATATATAGTAATGAAAATATTTACAGTATTGTATATAACAAAAATAATAAATGTTATTATAATATATATATTGTTAATTCTTTTTCTAAATATAGCTATTAGTAAGATGATAGCTATATTTAATGATAATAATATATATTTCAGAACTAATAAACTTATCATATTATATATATATAATTCATTTAAGACAAAAATAATAGTAAACAAGCATAGTAAATAGATAGCATACTTATTTTTAAGAAGCTTTTGAAGCTTTTTCATAATATCATCCTTTCTCAGTTATATTATCCCTCACTTGATTACAGCTGCGACACATTAGTATACAATTGTTTATCAATCGTAGTGCGCCAAGCAAAGCTTGGCATTTACTTGCAGGGTGAAAGTCCCTGTTGAGAAAGGTCTAACCAACTACTCATATCGAGTGTTGCGTTGAAGCTGGTAACAGCAAGACGAAGCGTACACAGAGAACTATATAGGCCACAGAGAGAACCGTTTCTCTTGAAGAATATTCAGCCTCATAAGATGTGAAGTACAGAT
>Ga0209123_1000490_pt1 | contig 51093 bp, 36 predicted proteins | sample BarGraIncu00431A_FD_184500 | JGI IMG/M metagenome (GOLD analysis project Ga0209123, IMG submission 184500) | Arctic peat soil microbial communities from Barrow, Alaska, USA - Barrow Graham LP Incubations 004-31A (SPAdes) (version 2) | ecosystem: Environmental > Terrestrial > Soil > Wetlands >...
CGCCTTCATCGGCTGGGACGGCATCATCCTTTACAACAAGGATGTGGACATCCCCGCTATGGTCGCCGAGTACATGAAAAGGGTGCAGACCCAGTACGTCTGCGGCAAGTGCACCCCGGGCAAGAAGGGGACCCGCGTCATCATGGACGCCCTGGCAGCCATCGTGGAAGGGCGCGGCTCCGAGAAGCTGCTCGACACCATCACCGAGGTCGGCGCGCTGCTGGAACACTGCAAGTGCACCCTCTGCCCGACTTCGTCGGTGCCGGTGCTCGACGCGGTGACCCACTTCCGGGACGCCTTCCTGAACTACATCCGGGGCGCCAAGAGCCTCTCCTCGGAGTTCCGCTATATCGAGAAGTACACCGCCCCCTGCATGGACAAGTGCCCCGCGCACATCGACATCCCGGCCTATATCGAAGCGGTCAAGGACTACCGGTTCGGCGACTCGCTTGCCGCCGTGCGCGACTCCATGCCGCTTCCCTCGGTCTGCGGCAGGGTTTGCCCGCACCCCTGCGAGTCGGCGTGCCGCAGGAAGCAGGTGGACGAGCCGATCAGCATCATGACCATCAAGAGAAGCGCTTCCGACTACGAATGGCAGCACGACGTGATGCCTCCCATGGTCCCCAAGGCGAGAAAGTCCAAGAGCATTGCCGTGGTCGGCGCGGGTCCCGCAGGACTGGCGGCCGCCTACTACCTGGCGCTCGAGGGTTACCCGGTGACGATTTATGAAGCGCTTCCCATTGGGGGCGGCATGGTCGCGGTTGGCATCCCCCCCTACCGGCAGCCCCGCGATCTTCTGCAGCGCGACATCGACATCATCGCGGCGCTCGGAGTGGAGATCATCTATAACACCCGCATCGGGAAGGACATCAGCCTAGCCGAGTTGCGGACCAAGTTCGACGCCGTCTTCCTGGCACCGGGAGCGCACCGCTCCAAGCCGATGGGGGTCGAGGGCGAGGACAAAGGGTACTCCGGCTTCCTGACCGGCGGCATCGACTTTCTGAGAAACGTGTACCTGGGGCTTCCGACCGGCATGGGGAAAAAGGTGTTCGTGGTCGGCGGCGGCAACACGGCGATCGACTGCGTCCGCGTTGCGCTTCGCGAGGGCGCCGAGGAATCGGTGCTGGTCTATCGCCGCTCCAGAAAGGAAATGCCGGCCGACATCTGGGAAGTCGACGGGGCTGACGACGAGGGGGTGCGCTTCGAGTTTCAGGTGCTGCCGACCCGCGTCGTAGCCAATGAGAAAAACGAGGTGGTCGGCGTTGAGTTGATCCGGATGGCGATGGGCGAGCCCGACGCCTCCGGCCGGCGTCGTCCCGAGCCGGTTCCCGGCTCCGAGTTCGTCATCGAGTGCGATACCATCATCCCGGCCATCGGCCAGGATGCCGACCTCTCCTTCATCCCGGCCGACGCCGGGATCGATACCACCAAGTGGAGCACCGTCGTCACCAAGTACGTCCCGCTCAAGGGAGCCGACGGCAAGGACCTCAAGGACGGCATGGGAAACATGCTCTCCAGAACCCTCATCACCGACTGCGACGGGGTGTTCGCCGGCGGCGACGCCGAGATCGGACCGCTCACCGTGGTGGCCTGCGTCGGAAGCGGGCACCGTGCGGCGAAAGTCATGGCGCGCTACTTGGAAGGGGAGGGGATCTCGCTTACCGACGACGAGCGGATGGAAGACATCCTTTCCTACCTCGGGGTCTACGACAAGAACGAGCAGGTGCCCTGGCTCGACTCTGCCGCCCGGGAACACCAGGCGGAGATCCACGGCAAAGAGCGGGCGAGCTACAAGAACTACAACGAGGTGGAGCTGGGCTTTGCCGACAGCCAGGCGGTGCGCGAGGCCGAGCGCTGCCTGCGCTGCTACCGCGTCGCCATGATCGCCGTCTAGGTCGTTTGGCAGCTCCCGCCAACCTAACAACGAAACTGAAAACTGGGGTTTTTATATGGTCAGCTTAACCATTGATGGCAAAAGCGTGCAGGTCGAAGTCGGCAGCACCATCCTTCAGGCCGCAGCAACCGTCGGGATCAAGATTCCGACGCTCTGCTACCTGCAAAAGGTCTCTCCGACCGGAGCCTGCCGCATCTGCGCCGTGGAGGTCGAGGGGGTGGACCGCACCATGACCGCCTGCAACACGCCGGTCAAGGAAGGGATCCGGGTCACCACGAGTTCCCCCGCGCTGGAGACCATGCGCCGCAAGGTGATGGAACTGATGTTGGTGAACCACCCGCTGGACTGCCCGGTCTGCGACGCCGGCGGCGAGTGCGACCTGCAGGACGTCTGCTACGGGCTAAGCGTGACCCGTCAGGAATTCGCGGCCCTTTTGGAGCGCCGTCCCATCCGCTACGACTGGCGCCTTTTGGAGAGCGACCCCAACCGCTGCATCCTGTGCGAGAAATGCGTCAAAGTGGACCACGAGGTGGTCGGCTGCGACGCCATCGCCGTCGTCAACAAGGGCGAGGCGACCATCATCGACACGATTGACGGCAAGCCCCTTGACTGCGAATTCTGCGGCAATTGCATCGCGGCCTGCCCGACCGGCACCCTGATCTCGGCCCCCTTCAAGTTCAAGGGACGCCCCTGGGACTTCGCCAAGGTGCCGAGCATCTGCGCCTTTTGCGGCACCGGCTGCCAGATCGAGTACCACGCCCGAAACGGGCGGGTGGAGCGGGTCACCAGCGACGACAGCACCTACAATAACGGCAACCTCTGCATCAACGGACGCTTTGGCTACCGCTACCTGGCTTCCGCCGACCGCCTCACCGCACCGCTGCTGCGCGGCAAGACCGGGACCCTGGAAGCCTGCAGCTGGGACTCCGCCCTGTCGGAGGCCTCCGGCAAACTGAAGGGGATCATCGAGAAAAGCGGCGCCTCTGCGGTGGCCGGCCTCGGCTCCCCGAGGGTGACCAACGAGGAGAGCTTCCTGTTCCAGAAGTTCCTGCGCGTCGCCGTCGGCACCAACAACATCGACTCCGAGGCGCGCCTCGGCTTTGCCCCGGCTCAGGCCCAGTTGCTGCGCAGGTTTGGCTTTTCCGGCGCCAGCACGACCATCGACAAGCTGGACCATGCCGAGGCGATCATCGTTCTTGGAACTGACCTGAACGCTGAGTCGACCGGTGTCGAATACCGGATCATCAAGGCTGCCACCAAGCACGATGCCAAGCTCGTTTTGGTCAACATGCGCGACGTGAAGCTGAAGAAATTCGCCAACCAGCACCTGAAAAACCTCCCCGGTCGCGAGCTCTCGCTCATCCAGGGACTCATGAAGGCGCTCGTCGAGGCGGGCTCTCCGCTTCCCGCCGGAGCAGAAAAGATCAAGGACGAACTGGCAGCCCTTTCTCTGGCGGAACTTGCTTTGGAGTGCGGAGTAACCGAGCGCGAGCTGCGGGACGCGGCAGTCCTGATCGCCGGGAAAAGCAGGGTTGCCATCGTTTTCGGGGGCGACTTGATGCGCAGTAGTGAAGCCGCAACCAAGATCGCGGCTCTGGCCGATCTTGCCCTGCTGACCGGCTCGGCCAGCGAGGGGGGCGGCGGCATCTTCCCGATTGACGCCAAGAACAACACCGTCGGTCTTCTCGACATGGGCGTGGCACCTGATACCCTTCCCGGTTTGCAGGGACTTTCCGAGGGCGCCGCTTTCGGCAAGCAGTGGGGCAAGGAGCTCTCCAGCGCCCCCGGCAAGGACCTCTGGGGCATCGTGGAAGGGATTGAGCAGGGGAGCATCAAGGCCCTGTACCTGCTGGGCTGCGACCTGGCCGGCTTCCCCGACAACACGCGGATCAAAAAAGCCCTCGCCAAGCTGGAGCTTTTGATCGTGCAGGACATCTTCGAAGGGGACTCCCTGCAGTTCGCCCATGTCGTATTCCCCGCGGCGGCGGCTGCCGAGAAGAACGGCAGCTTCACCACGACCGACAACCGCGTGCAAACTATCTTCAAATCCGTGAATGCACCCGGCGAAGCCAGGGCGGACGGGGATATCATCGCCGAACTCTACGGCCGGATGACCTCCTCCATCCAGCAGGGGCGTCCCGCCGAGATCCTGAAAGAGATTGCCCTGCTCTCGAAGAGCTACAGCTTTGAGGCCTGCGCGGTCGTTAAGGGGGCTGCAGCCGTTAAGCCGGCAGCCTTTGCGCCCGTGGTAAGGGGTGTCGTCCCTGCGCTGCCCAGATTCCAGTTGCTGGTCGGTCCGATCGGTTTCCACAACGGAACCTCCACCACACGCTCGGAGAATAACCTCCTGGTCTCGCCCGCAGGTTACCTGGAACTGCACCCCAGCGACGCAGCCGCGCTCGGCGTTGTCGAAGGTGGCCCGGTCAAGGTGAGTTCCGCCAGCGCCGCCCTGACAGCAGTCGCCAAGATCAGCGCCAAGCTTCAGCCGGGCCTGCTCTTTGCCCCCTCGCATTTCAGGGCACTCAACGCCAACGCGCTTCTCAAGGGAAGCTGCAACCTCGTCGAGGTCAAGGTCGAAAAGGGGTAGTTTCCTTCCGGGCGGTTTTTTTTACCCAAAGGCTCCGCCACCAGGCGGGGCCTTTTCCCGTGAAAGCGGTCTGGTCCTGGCGGGTGGTTGCCATTTTTCGCGGTGGCGTTGAAGGGACAGGGAGAAGGCTTAGAACCAGCCCCTGGCAGTGGCTCGGGTCGAACCACCTACACACTGGATGGCGGCTTCCTTTTTCGGTTTTGATTCGGGGCTGGATGTGATAGATTCATTATAGTATCGAGAGTATGTGCGGCGACGCCTGTGGCTCTGAAAAGGAAAAAAACAACCTTGGGGGGAGTTATGGACGATAAACTGAGACATATGGCTGTGACGGTCGGCATGAACCAAGACATTGCAGATAAGCTGGACCAGGTGCTGGTCGGCCCGAACGATCGAGCTTATGTCATGTGCACCTACCTGGATTGCAAGCTCAGCAGCAAGGGGCGCTGCACCATATTCACCGTGCTGGATGTGCCACGCATGAAAACAGGCACACCGTGCGACAGGTATGAGGCGTTGGCAAAGCAAGGATGATAGAGTAGCGCAGCCTCCGGAACGGATCGCTGGCAGGGTGGCGGCGACCGGTAGCGGAGCGGAGAACTCTCATTAAATAGCAGAACTGTCGCATTGAAAAGCCCCGCCAAAATTTTTGGCGGGGCTTTTTAGCTTCTCTGGCAACCTGAGGCACCGGGTTCGACCTCGCCGCGGTGCCAAAAGTCAGGCGAACCGCTTACCAGGCTTTGCCGTTCCTAGAGGTCGGAGGCTGAGTCATTTGGCGGCAGCCGGCCGGTCCGCTCCAGATAGGCCAGTTGTTCTGTTTTCTTGATGACCCCCTCGTTACAGTAGGTCCAAATGCGGTAGCTCTCCATCAGAAGGATGGTGAAGCCGGCGCCGAAGACCGCCCAGTAATTGTCGGTCAGGCCGTCCGCCAGATAGTAGAAGAAATAGAAGACGCTCAGGTATCCCACGTGGCAAAAGCTGCTGCGGTGGCGTATATTTGCCATCATGCGGCAGAGGCTCAGGATGATCGCGGAAAAGGTGTAAAGAATCAGCACCATGCTGATGATCTGCGGGGTCGGCGGGGGCCCCAGGGATGCCACGATAGCTTCCGGGCGCGGCAGATACGGGAAGTTGCGCCAGGCCAGGGTGCTTACGACCAGAAAAAGGGAAAGTGCAAAGAGTCCCCTGTTGGAGAAATGTCTCAGCCCCTTTATCTCGTCAAGAAGGCTCTGACGCTGGGTAGCTCGTGTATCGCATGCCGCGTCGTCCGCGGCCACCGATCGATTATTGTCTGCTCGCTCCATAGGTGGCTCGATACCGTTTTCCTGTCTAGTTGTCAGTTTTTGTTCTGCCTGTCAGCATTCTGGTTATTACAGGTGCTTTCCTGTATCTGCCGCTTTTTGTTCGACTTCTTCTAATTTATTTCTAATAAAATAATAGGATTTGGCTATTTTGTCAAGCTCATAAGGCAGGTTGCTTGGGTGCTCGAGACTGCTGTTGAGCTCACTTCTCTCAGTATATTCCTGAAGTTTTCTCATCGGCTGAAGAACAATCATCTTTAGTAGTGCAATAACACCGGCCATGGTAAGGATCAAGGTAAGCACAGAGAAGAGAGCCATCTCTCCGCGTATGGAAGAGAGGGACTTGAGCGTCGCATCCTGCGAAAGGCCTATGTCCAGAGTTCCCAGCACCTTCTGGGTGGAGGGGTGCACATGGCAGGCGGCGTCCGAGCATTCCGGTTCGTTATAGATCGGAGTTGTAATGGCAAGGACGTCCTCACCGACGCTGTTTTTGAAAGTGCGGGCCTTCTCCATATTTCCCAGGGTGGTTATCGGTTCGTTCTTGGCGTGGCAGAGGATGCACCCTTCAGCTTTTTTGTCCACCTGGCGGTTGACTTCTGCGGCGTTCGAAGAGAAGGCGACGGTGCCGGTCTTGCTAAAGATCCGCACATGTTCCACCCCTTTTTGCTGGCTGATGTTTTGCACGATCGCGCTGTTTAGTTCGCGGTCGGATTTAAGCATGGCATAGCGGGTCGATTTGAGTACGATACCGGCAAGGTTGTTGGCATGTCCCACCGAGTCCTGGACCACGACGGTCTTGATGGCGGAGTAGAGCAGCAGGAAACAGACGATCAAGAAGCCGGTGACGACGATCCCTACGGGCACCAGAGCCCTACCTGCAATTTTGTCAAACATGGCACCATCTCCCCTTGTGGCGTATTTCGGATCGGTCCGGCTCGCTCGCCGCGGCCGTCGGGATGCTGATGTAGAACATACATATTGCGTGCCAATGAGAGCCGGTCTAATTAAGGTGTTGATATTGCGTCATTGCTGGTTGTAGCTCGGGGGCCGGCTCGACGCAGCGGCGCCCCGCTGTATATCGTCTGTATACAGTATTGGGGAGGCCGGGGAGCGTCGTGACGGCAAAGTGTTATAATCCCGTTGTGACTTGGGCTGTTACGCTGGCTGAACGGGTGTATATCGATTGCATACACCAAGCTAAAAGCCGAAACTCGCCTGCCTGGCACAATTCTGCGGACGTTAGGCTGCCGCCATCCGGTACGACAGTAATTGCCGGGCGCTATAAGCTAATCCTCATGGCTTTTTGTTGACACGGACTTCACTGTGATGCTATTGATAACTGCATGATGAGTAGTCCGAGTCCGCGTGCAATAGTCCGCAGTGTCAGGTCTAAATCTTATCCGCGCAGAACGGAAAAAGCATGTCTAACAAGGTGGGGTTATGAACATTCTTGTGGTCGATGATGAACCTGTTATTAGAATAGGGCTTTCCCGTACTCTTGAAATGCATGACTTTGTTGTCGATACTGCCAATAATGGGCATGTGGCCATCGAGATGCTGCAGCAAAAAGAGTATGACCTAATCATCACCGACCTCAAGATGCCTGGCATGAGCGGGTTCGAAGTGCTCAGCGCTGTCAAGACACTGCAGCCGGAAGTGCCTGTCATAATGATTACCGGTTTTGCGACCGTGGAGACCGCTGTCGAGGCGATGAAGGCCGGCGCCGTGGATTACATCGTCAAGCCCTTCACCCCGGACCAGATCCTGGAAAAGGTGCAACGCGCCCTGGCACAGAGAAGCGTCTCGATGGACGATATTCTCATTAAGAAAGAGCTTGACTGTCACCACGGATTTGACCAGTTCATCGGAGAAAGCCGCGAGATGCAGAAGGTCTACCGCCGGATCATCCAGGTGGCATCGACCGACAGCACCGTGCTCATCACCGGTGAGAGCGGCACCGGAAAAGAGCTGGCCGCGCGTGCCATCCACAAGAACAGTCCCCGCCGGGATCAGCCGTTTGTGGCAGTCGATTGCACAGCTTTGGCGGAGAACCTGCTGGAGAGCGAACTATTCGGTCATGTCAAAGGGTCTTTTACCGGCGCGATGCAGACCAAGATGGGTCTGCTCATGGTCGCTGACGGCGGGACCCTCTTTCTGGACGAGGTCTCCAACATCAGCCTCTCGACCCAGGCCAAGTTGCTGCGTGTCCTGCAGGAGCGCCAGGTGACCCCGATCGGGGGAACCCAACCGGTCTCCTTCAACATACACCTGGTGGCGGCCTCGAACCGGAATTTGAAAACGATGGTCACCGAGGGAAAATTCAGAGAGGACCTTTTCTTCCGCCTTAATATCATCCCGCTGGAACTCCCTCCGCTGAGGGAGCGCAAGGGTGATATCCCTATCCTGATTCGCCATTTCATCAATAAGTTCATCCAGGAAATCGGCAAGGACCTGCGCGGCATAGCTCCGGACGCCATGCAGTTCCTGGAAGGTTATGCCTTTCCGGGCAACGTGCGGGAACTCGTCAACACCATCGAGCGTGCCGTCGTGCTGACCGAGGGGGACATCATTCAGAAGGAAAACCTCGAACTCGGAGACGCGGCAGAGCCCGAACCCGACTTCGAAGGTTATGTTCCCACCAATGCCGAGGCGCTCAAAGAGATGAAGCGGCATATCAGGGATCGCTCGGTGGAAAACGTCGAGAAGGCCTTTGTCATGAGTGCTCTCAAGCGCAACAACTGGAACATCTCCCGGGCCGCCGAGGAAACCGGGATGTTGCGGCCCAACTTCCAGACCATGCTGAAAAAGCTCGGCATCTCGGTAAAGGATTATTTTGAAAGGTGAGGGTCGGTTCCTCTTTGCTTGACCTCAGCACCGTAACCCATAGCTTTACTTCTCCAAAACCGCCGAGACTCCTCCCGACAAGAATCTCCCTGTATCACCCAGGCAAACCCCAATCAGTATCCCGCTCGAAGTGACACCGCAGGGGCACCCCTGCGGGCACTGCCCTTAGGTTAAGGATGGGCTCGTCGCCTGCAGTGGGTACCCGCGGCGGAGGTTGAGCTGAAATTGAGCTGAAATTGAGCTGAGGTTGAGCTGAGGTTGAGCTGAGGTTGAGCTGAGGTTGAGCTGAGGTTGAGCTGCCAGTCGGAGCGTTTTCCTTGAGGAAGAGGAGTTTTTTGGGGGGATCTGGAGCATCAGGAGAAAACTATTGCGTGGGGGGAGGGAGGCTAAAAGGGCATCGGCCACTTGCGGGGCAAGTGGCCGATGCGGTAAAGCAGTGCGCTAGTGGTCCTTATGCTTAGGCCCGATGTCCTCGTATTCGGGGAAATGACGCACGGGGCGGTAAGCTACCTCGTCGTGGTGCGTATCGTCGTGATGCGCATCGCCGTGGTCCTCCACTTCTTCCCAGCCGAAAATCATCGGTTTGAAGTAAGCGAAGAAGGTCGAACCCAGGGTCGACAGATAGACATGGGTGAAGAGGAAGGCAAACAGGGAGCAGGCCATCACGAAATGCACCATGTCTATGATCTTTATCCCTCCCGACATGAGGATGAGGACGCGCAGCGGCGTCACGTTCATCAGCAGGATCCCGGAAAGCACCACCAGCGGCACCAGTATGAACATGACCACCAGGTAGGCGGCTTTTTGCATCGGGTTGAACTTCACCTCGGGCGTGGCGTGGAACGGGCTCGGCCTGCCGACGAAGTACCAGAAGCAATAGTAAAGGAGCTGGCGCAAAATGCCGTGCTGCAGGTCGTCGGCATTGGGGATGTAGATCTGGTCCAGGGTATTGCGCACCATCTTGTAGTAGACCAGCCAGAAGGCAAAGAAGACCGCGACGACAAGGCCGGCGACGTTGTGGATCCAGATGGCGCTCCGGTAGCTCCCCAGGATCGTGATGACTTCAGGAAAGCGGATCTGTGCTCCGCTCACGATGAGGGCGATGATACCAAAGGCGTTCACCCAGTGCCAGATGCGAATCGGAATCGGCTGAAGGTAGACCATTTTTTTAGCGCACATGACTAATGCTCCTTTGACTTTCTATTATTGCGCGTCAGAAAGCGCAGGGACCCATGGCATACCGGCATGATGAGGCCGCCGCAGATGATGGCGAGGCCAAGGTAACTCATCAGGGTGCTTTTGTTCGAGCCCATCATGTAGAAGTCAGGGGTACTGTACAGGGCATCGAGCGCGGCTCCCTTTTCCACCGGTATCCTGCGGTAGGTACCGTTTTCCTCCGGCAGGGCGAGGACGCTCGTCTGCATGAGGTTGGACCCGGAACCGTGGCAGAAGGTGCAGTTGCGGCGGCTGTCCAGGATCTCGAACTTGTGGGAGGCGGTCTCCGGAGTCATCATCCCCTGGAGGCGCAGAAACTTGTGCTCCGGATTGCTGTTGAACTCCCGCAATTCCGCGAGCGAGACATAGTCGTCACCGTTGGTATCGACAAGGGCGAGCAGGGTGCGACCTTTGGCGACCTTCTGGAGTTCCTGATAGGTCGCCACTTCCGGTTTGCCGAGCCGCGACTCATTCTTGGTGCTGACAACGTACATGCTGACGAAGTAGTTCTTCGACGCGGTGTGGCAGGTGATGCAGGGGAGCATGTAAAGGTGCAGATCGGCCTGGGGGAGCCACTCGCCGTGCTTGGCCGACATCTTGAACTTCTCGTGGCACTGTCCGCACATGTCGTTGATCTCCATGCCGGAAATCTCCCGGGGGGATTCCACCTTGTGCGGGTTGTGGCAGCCGGCGCACCCGGCCTTGGAGGCATGGATACTCTGGCTGTATTCAGCGTTGACCTCGGTGTGGCACTGCTGGCAGGTGGCCCGGGGCGTCTTGCTCCCGTCCGGGTGCCCTTGCCCGATTCCGTCATGGCAGGAGGAACAGCCGATGCGGGCATGGGTGGTGTGGTTGAACTGGGTCTCGTTGATGAGTGCGCGCCCCTTGACCTTCTGGGCGTCGCTGTGACAGGAAAGGCAGGCTGCGTTCTTCCCTGTCGAGTCGCCAAACGAGTAGCCTGGTCCATCCTGGGCGGCAGCGGCGGGGGTGCAGAGAACCGCGGCGAGCGCAGCAGTCATGAGAAACCGGGACAATCGGTGTTTCGTCGCTGCTTTCACGTGATACCCTCCTTTTAATGAGATTAAAATGTCACCGGGGGCGGGGTTATCTCCCGCGCCGAGGCGTACTCTCTTGCGAGACGTTCAGCAGTCCGGCCCGAAGCCAGTCTGATGCGAAAAATCGGCAGTACCTGACCCATGAGGAGCAGGGCGAAAAAACAAAGGAATATCCCGATTGTCAAGCCTGTGCCGTTAGAGGCTTTTTCGGCCGCCGCGGCCAGGGAATAAAAGCCCAGGCTGACAACCGCCGCGCAGACAGCGACGCTGCGTACCACGTTTTTCGAGGACGCCATCCGGGTAAACCCGAACTTCTCCGCGGCCTTGAACCAGTCCGACTGTCCCTGCGGGGAAACCGCAGGATTGGTCAGGGCGCTCCCCCGGTGCCTGTCAAAGGCACAGGCGACTGCCTCTTCAATTTCTTCGGTGTCGTTGGGCGTTGCGGGTTTCAAAGCCAGGTAGAAAACCCCTTCCTGGCGCACCTGGCGGCACTGCGCCAGGGTCATACCGTCGGAGACCATGATGATGTGCAGGTGGCGGCTGCATTTCTTCAGCAAGCGAATCAGGTCCGAGGCAGCAATCTTGGTGCTGAAGGCGCTCCCCAGCAGTAGGACCTGAGCCTGCCCTTCCTGCACGTTGGCGAGGATCTGTTCGATGGAGTCCGCCGTCTCGACGCGGTACCCGCCCCTTTTGAAGAAGCCGGTCACCTGGTTGCGGTACCTGGTATCCCCGTCGGCTATGATGACTTTTCGCTCGCCCATAACAACCTCGAACCCGACCACCCGTCCCCTGCTGCCCATATCCTATTACACGACTTCCCTGTTTCCTTCAGCTCTGCACCCAAGCCACTATCGCCCGGACTTTAACGGACATGACAGGTGTCGCAGTTGCCGCGCACGGTGAATGCCGTAGCACCGTCGTGACATGCGCCGCAAGACTTTGCCTTATTCATTTCGGACATGGTCACCGGTTTACTCCCGTTCTTCAGAGAGTAGGTCTTGGTGTGGCAGGAACTGCATTTGTACATCTTAAGGTGTGCCGTATGGCTGAAGGTCACATTAGCCGCATTGGCGACCTTGAAGCTGATGTCCTTAACCCGGTGGCATTTGGCGCAATTGGCGACAGCAAAGGCTTCCTTGCCGTTGTGGCAGGCGCCACAGGACTTTCCCTTTTCCATGGCAGCCATCGATACATGCTTCTTGGGTCCGATAGCATAAAGTTTGGTGTGGCAGGCGCTGCACTGGTACTGTTCCATGTGCTTCTTGTGGCTGAAGGGGGTGGCGCCCGTCTGCTTTACATTGAAAACGATTTCCTTGGTCGGGTGGCATGCCTCGCATTTCTCAATGGCGAAAGCCTTGGTGCCGTTGTGGCAGGCACCGCAGGATTTGCCCTTGGACATTTCCGCCATGGTGAAGGTCCTATTAGGGCCGGTCGCGAAAAGGGAAGGGTGGCAGGCCTCGCACTGGGAGTTTTTCAGATGCTTGGCATGGCTGAAGTGCACTGCCCCGGTCTCCTTAACCTGATAGGTAATGTCCTTGACCTTGTGGCAGGCCGTGCATTTGCTGACGCTGAAGGCCGTTTTCCCATCGTGGCATTTGCCGCAGGATCTACCTTTTTCCATGTCGGCCATGGAGTAGCTGCCGTTATCGGCTTTTTTAAGGGTCGAATGGCAGGATTTGCAGCTGACCGCGGCGGCTTTCATGATTTTTTTGTCAAGGTGCGTCTTGTGACTGAAGACCACCTTCCCTGCGCCAGGCGTGTTGAAGGTGACATCCTTAATGTCGAGGGCGGATGCGCCGGAAACAATGCCTGTGAGCGCAGCCAGGACGATGATGATCGATCCGAATCTCATTTTTTTTCCCTCCCCGGGGTATGAATTGAATTCGCCAGCTTTGTCAGTAGGTCAGGTGTCTTTGCTCCGGTCCCGCCCGATTCCCCTGAACCGGAAGCCGGCGCACCGGCAGTTCGTTCTGTGTCGTTCTAAAGCATTAGGCGTGCCTTAATTTAGCTAATCTTTAGTAATTCTCATAACATGCTGTTTTTGAGTATTTATTTTTTTAATGCATGCCGCAGGCATTGGAATATCATGAGACAGGTGTATAAAGATGCTATACAGCTAGCAGGACTCTACGAGGTGGATTGCCGCGAGGGAAATTGTAGATCGGCTCTGAAGTGGGTTCTAGGCGCTCGGATGGGGTGTATGGGAATGATATACGGGCTGCTTGAGGTGCTGTTGCACATTTGACTATTCAGTCAAAAAACAGCACCGCCCCTTTCGGGGCGGTGTTTTCACGGCATTTGGTGAGAAAAAGCTAAACCAGCTGGAACTGGCCGACCAGTTTTTGCTGAGCTTCAGCAAGGTGGGAAAGCTCCAGGGCCGATGCTGCCGACTGCCGGGCACTGGTGGCGGTGCTCTGAGCGACCTCGCTGATCGTCTGGATGTTACTGCTGATCTCGCCGGTGGTCGCCGTCTGCTCTTCCGCCGCGGTCGCAATCTGATTCACCTGCATGGTCACCGAGCTTATCTGCTGCAGGATTTCCTCCAGGGCGCTCCCCGACTGGGACGCCTCGACGGTGCCGCGCTCCACCTCGCGCACGCCCGATTCCATCACCTTGATGGCGTCCCTGGTTTCGGTCTGGACCGATTTGATCAACTGGCCGATCTCCTTGGTCGCGGTCGTAGTCCGCTGGGCCAGGGCGCGCACCTCGTCCGCCACAACCGCGAAGCCGCGTCCGTGCTCCCCGGCGCGGGCCGCCTCGATCGCAGCGTTGAGCGCGAGCAGGTTGGTCTGGTCGGCTATGTCGTTGATGGTGCGGACGATTCCGCCGATCTGTTCCGATTTGGTTCCCAGGTTCCCGATGCTGAGGGCCGATTCCCGCACGTTTTTGGCAATCTGGTTCATCCCCTTGACGGTCCCCTTCACCACCTCCGCGCCCGCCGCCGCCGCGTCATTGGCCTGCTGGGAACAGGTCGCGGCTGAGGTGCAGTTTTGCGCGATCTCGTTGGAGGTGGCGGCCATCTCCTCGCTGGCTGTGGCGGCGGTATCCGCCTGTCCCGCTACCCGGGCCGCACCGGAAGCCATCTGTTCCGCGGCTGAGGAGAGCTGCGAGGAAGCCGAGGAGACTTGCTGGGTATTGTGAGCGAACTGGGTGATCACCTCGTGGAAGTGAACCACGATGTTGTTGATGCTGCCGCAGATCTCCCCTATTTCATCGTTACTGCCGAGGGTAATTCTCCTGGTCAGGTTGCCGCCGGCGATCTCCTGGGTGACCGTCTTGGCGTGGCCGAGCGGTCGGGTGATAGAGGTGATGATACGCAGGCTGATGACCAGGGAGATCAGCGCAACCGCAAGCGAGACCGCGATCATGACAAAGGAGAGGGTGGTCGCGCTGCGCACCGCCTGACGCACGCCGGAGAGTATCTGCTGCTGATTCTCGCCGATGCTTTTTACCTGTTCCTCGCTTTTGAGCGCCTGCTCCCGGGAAATGCCGCGTGCCGAATCGAGCGCCCGCTGCATCGCCTGGTTGCTCCTGATAACGCTCAGTTTGGTCGCCTCGATTCTCTGAATGGAGGCGGCGGCCCGATGAATGATGCCGGAGACCTCGGCGATATTGTTCGCCAGAGCCTTCTGCCCGCTTTGCAATAGTATCTTGCGGGCCGTGCCGACATTGGCGTCGATCTTTTTTACGGTTTGGGACATGACCGCCGAAATCTTTCCGACCTCTGCCTCGGTCGAGCCAAGCATGATCTGGCGCACCCCGGAGCTTAACTCCTTCACGTCGACGCTGACCGCGCTGCCGGCCTCCATGACTCCGGATGCCGCATTCTGAAAGCCAAGTGACGCCACCACGTTGTTGCGGTCTTTGACGATCTGGAGTTCCAGGGTGTCGATGGTGTTGAAGATTTTGCGGCTGTTATCCTCCAGGGGCTTCACGATCTCGCGACTTTTCTCCGCGTACTGCTCGGTTTCCGTCTTTTCCGGGGTGCTCAGAATTCCGAGCCTAAGCGCCACCAGGCCGCCGTCCTCCGCTCCGATCTTGTTTAAAAGCTCGCTCGCCACCCCTTTGACCTCCTTGATGGCGGGGTTGTCACCGTTTTCCACCTCGATGCTGCGGGTGAGTTCCACCGCGTTTTTCAAGCGCTCCCGGAGCGGGCCGATCTTGAATTTGTTCTTGATGAGTTCCAGGTCACTGAGGATGATGCTGATGTCCTTGAGCCGGCTTTGCAGGGTAAGCAGCTTCTTGATGCTGGAGTTCACCTGCAGGTTGGCTGATTGTGAAGAGTTGATGGCCACCAGGGCGTTGGAGCCGAGCTGGCTGATGCTTTTGCGCATGCCGGTCACGCCGGCCTCAGCTTTCTGCAGTTCCGTATTGACCGTGGTGATCTCGCTTCTGAAGAGCGCCATGTCCTTGAGCCGCTGGGAAGCCACCTGCACGACGGTCTTCTCGATGCCGCGCAGTACCGCGGTATCCACACCAGTCGAATCCGCCCCCCCCTTTCTGATCTCCTCGTTAAGGGTTTCCATGCGCTGGATATGCCCGGTAATGACCCCGAAAGCCGGGCCACCTCGGCAGGCTCGTTCGACATCTCCAGCCGCATGAAGTCGGCCGAGACCTTCTCTACCGTTTGCTGCAACTCCAGCATCTTCAGGTGCAGCGGGGTTGATTTGCCGGTAAGAATCTCGATACTCGACTTCACCTTGCCGATGGAAAAAAGCCCGATGCCGGCGATGACTGCAATGCCGATGATGGTCAGGGCCACGTTACTGAGCAGCTTACTTTTGACTGTCATGGTGCTTCTCCCCGGCGTTAATTTTTGAGCGATTGTAAAGGCACCAGCTTGCCGGCGCGGACTATCTCCAGGTAGACATTGCTCTGTCCCTGGTGGTTTTGCGGTGTGAAGTTCAATTTGATCCCCCCCAGGTCGGCATCCTTCATGGCTTCATAAGCCTTGAGGAACCCTTCCTGCGTCGGCGGGGATCCGGCTTTCTCCAGCGCCATGACCATCGATTTAGCCGTCATGCACCCCTCCATGGTGACTGCGTTGAAACCGATCTCTTCCGGGTTTTTGTCGATCGCTTCCTTGCACTCCTTGGTGATCGGCAAACTGAGGTCCGCCAAATGGGGCACCACCTGGGACATGATCAGCCCCTCGGCGGCCCCCTCGGCAGCCTGGACCAGGTTGGACCCGCCAGCGAAGGAGCCGGTGGCGAGATAGCTCTTCAGCCCCTCTTTGCGTGCGGCCTTGGCGAATTCGGCTCCCGGCTTGTAGATCGAGCCAAGAATGATGACGTCCGGGGTTCCGGTGATGATGGAGGCGAGTGCACCTGTGACGGCCTGGGTTCCCCGCTCGAAGGCCCCTTTAGCGGTCAGCGTCATTCCGTGGCGCTTCAGCGCGCTCTCCGTGCAGGTCAGGACGTCGGTGCCGAAGGTGTCGTTTTGGTAGAAGATGGCGAAACGCTTGGCCCCACCTTCCCGCACCAGCAGGTCGACCAGCTTATCGATCTCTTCCTGGTGGCTGGCCCGGATGTTGATCACTTCGTGGATGACTGGAGTGCGGAAGTTGGCGGCTCCGGAGCGTGGTGCCACGAAGGGAAGTTTGAACTCCTTGACCACGTCGAGTATGGAGACGCCGTTGGAGGTGCCTATGGTGCCGACTACGGCAAATATCTTTTGTTCGTCCACCAACTTTAGCAGGGCGTCCACGGTCTTGTCGGGTACATACTGGTCGTCGGCATTGACCAGTTCAATCTTCCTGCCGTTTATCCCACCCTTTTCATTGACCGCCTTGAAGTAAGCATGCACCCCCACCTTCATTGCTCTCCCCGCGCCCTTGTTGGGACCGGACTGGTCGTTGACCATGCCGATTTTGATTACGCCGCCCGCCGGTTCCGCAGCGTATCCCGTGCCGGCTCCAAGGATCAAAAAAACCATGAGGAAAATAATTTTCATACCTGACTCCTTATCTAACCAAGATTTGAGACGCATGTTGCCAAGTGTAAATCAGCGGCAGACCGAGGTTGGAGGCATCAGTTACCAGATCCGCGCCGCATGCTTAGTGTCATTAATCGGCTTAAAAAGAGAAAAGTTTAGAGAATTTTAAGTAAATCAAACTAATAGTACTCTTGCAAGCCGTTGAAGCAACAAGTTGTCATTAAAAGAACCGGGGCGACGGAATAAGGAGGAGGCGAGGCGAAAGGGTAAGAAGGCGAGGCGAAAGGAATCTTGTGAGAGGGACGGGGACGGTAGGGGTGGGAGATGAGGGTGCTTTTGTCCCCCTACTGCGCAGGGGAGATACTGTTAGAATCAGATGCCTTGGCGGCAAAATATACGCCATGTCAGGTATGCAAGTCAGGTGTGCGGGTCAGGTGTGCGGGCCAAGGAGAGTCGCTAAGTTGTGGCGGGGAATGGCTGGGGCGTTGAGACGTGCATTGCCGATCAGCCGAAAATCCGTCTGAAGAGACCTTTTTTTTCTGCCTCGCGCCGCTCGGTGATGAGCCGCATGCCGGCCTGGGACAACTGTTCCCGCTGGTTGAACTTGAGGGCCTTGATAAATTCTCCCTCGGCCAGCCCGTCCCTACCCTCGTCGAGCAGCATCCAGCCGCGAAAGGAAAAGGCCTCGGCACAGCGCCCCATCTGGAGACTTTTGGAAAGGAGCATGCGGCACTTGTCCAGGCTGGCGCGGGAGCCTGCATTGGCTGGATTCTTATAGATCGACCAGGCAAGAAAGGCGCAGGTGCGCGCGTCCTGCGGGTCGAGGGTATACGCATCCTGCAGGGCGCGCTCTGCGCTCTGGAAATCCTCCATTTCGATGAAGACCTTCCCCGACTGGAACTGGATCCGTGCCTGTAACTCGTCGTCCTGCCGCCCGCCGACCCCAATGCTGTTCGCGTTGAGCATCTCGTCGTAACGCTCCTTGGCGACGACGTTGGAAAGGGTGTTGTAGGCGTTGGCATAATGGGAGAGCACGTCCTGGGCACGGGTGAGGGTCGCCCCCGAAAGTTCCATGAACTTTTCGGCGGAGTAGTTGCGCGTCTTAGAGAAGTAGGATTCCTTCAGGGCAGCGAAGGAGAAGCTTCCCTGGGTGAGGGAGAATATCTCGTAATAGCTCTTGTCCTGAATGGCTGCGTAGTCGCGCTGGACCTCCTGTTCGAAGTCGATCTCGCTGGAGGAGAGCGGGGCGGCCATTCCCTCTTCGCCAACCACCAGTTCTATTGAGTCGGAAACCTCTTCCACCAGATCTTCGAAGCTCATGGTCCCGAAGTCCGCGTCGGCTACTTCCTCAATGGGGCGGTTAAAAAGCCTCTTTTGCGGGAAATCGGCGGCCTGGTCCGGTAAGACGCTGGGGTGCAGCGTGAGCATCCCCATGCGGACCAGAAAATCAAGGAACGAGGCAGCGGCGTCGGGTTCAGCACCCGCTGCAACGACCTCTGCCACCGAGCGGCCCGGCACGAGGAATTCCAAAAGCTCAATCTCTTCGCGTCCCATACTAAGCAGATTGGCCTTGCGAAAATACTGGCACGTTCTGGCGGGGTAGAGTTCCCCGTAGCTGGCTAGGAAGCCGGCTGCGGTAAACCCCGTCGCCTGGCTTCGGGCCGCCTGGTGCGCCAGTCGCGGTAGGGAAACGGGGCTTAAGGGGAGGGGGATCTCGCGCTGCTCGGGGGCGAAGCTCGCCGGGTGGTGCCGAGTATTGACAGCCTCGATGAGCCGCAGGGTGAGAAAGCGGCGGGACTGCTCGAGCAGTTCATCAAGGCTTAACAACCCTGCTTCGACGAACTGCAAGCGACTCGAGCCGTGCGGCAAGAACTGCAGCAGGTCGGCGGGATCAAGATTTCCGTTGGAAAGGAGAAAGGGGACGAACTCTTCGGAGCAAAAGGAGACGGGATCTCCTTGCAGAAAACTGATCCTGGTGGCGGGGGAGAGTTCAAGGGTGCCGCTCGCCCGGGTGCCGTGCAGCTCTAGGAGAAGGTCGATCAGTTCTCGGCGCGGCGGGAGAGCTTCGATACCGGAGCGGACCGCTTGCAGGAATGCCTCCTTGCTAAAAGGCTTTTCCAGGTAGGCCTTCACCCCGAGCTTCTCCGCGGCCGCCGCGTAACTTGCCCCGCGGTAGACCCCGGTCATGATGATGACGGGTAGTTCCCTCCAGGACGCGCTCCTGCGCACCCTCTGCAGCACCTCGACCCCGCTCATCCCGGGGAGCTTCAGGTCGAGGAGCGCCAGATCGATGCCGCCCCCCTCGATGGCCGCCAGCGCGGCGATGCCGTCCCCGGCAGGGACCACCTGATGCCCGAGCGACACCAGGAAGCTTTCGAGCATGGCGGCGAGCGGTTGATGGTCTTCAGCCAGCAGAATCCTGGTGGTCATTGGGGGCCATCCTGAGAAACGCCGGGAGATCTGAGGAATTTGCGCACGGCGGCGTTGTGAGCGGGAAGGTCGTTACTGAACTGGTGGCTGCCGTCGCCCTTCGCCACGAAGTAGAGGTAGGGGACCGCCGGGTGGTTCAGCACCGCCTGGATGGCTGCGCTCCCCGGGTTTCCGATCGGTCCGGGCGGAAGCCCCGCGATCAGGTAGGTGTTATAAGGGGTCACCCGCAGGATGTCTTCCCGGGAAACCTTGCCCGAAAAGGCGCGCACCCCGTAAAGCGCGGTAGGGTCGCTCTGCAGGCGCATTCCTTTCCTGAGCCGGTTTTGAAAGACTGCGGCGATGAGCGGCTCTTCCGTCGGGAGCACCGCCTCCTTCTCGACCATGGAGGCGAGGGTCAGCAGCGCGTCGGTGGAGAGACCGGCCTTTCTGGCCTGCAGGGCGAGGCCAGCTCCCAAAATTTCACGCTGGCGCTGCACCATCTCCCGCACCACGTCTGGTGCGGTCCTGCCCGGCAAGATGTTGTAGCTCCCCGGTAACAGGTACCCTTCGGCACTCGGGGCGCTCACCCCGAGCCGCGCCAGGAGCGCCCGGTCGCGGCAGGCCTGCAGGAAGGATTCCTTGCTGAAGATGCCGCGCTTGTCGAGCATCTCGGCCACCTGGTATATAGAGTAGCCGGGGGGGAGGGCAAAGAGCCGCTGGTAGACGTCGCCGGCCAGCATCTTGTCAAGAATTTCCCCGGGGCGCATGCCGTCGTTTAACTGGTAGACCCCGGCCTTCACCTTGGCGTCGCCGCCCTTGAGGCGGGCGTACAGAGCGAAGAGTCGGGCGCTGGAGACGATGCCACGCGACTCGAGTCCGCCGGCGAAGGCGCGCAAGGTGCGGCCTCGACTGAGTTCCACGAGTTCCACTCGCTTGCCGCTTCCGGCCGGGACGCGCAGGAAAAAAGAGAAGCGTCCCAGAGGAACGATAATGAGAAAAAAGAGCGCCAGGAGGAGGGCGGCGCGCCGCTTGCGAAGGACGTTTATAAAGGTAGAAGGTACGATGGCAGTGACCCTGTTAAAAAACGATGCTTTAGGTGACGATACGCTTAGGTTTAGGGCAATTCTCAAATCATGTCAAGGCTTAATGCCCCACCAGCGCCAGTAGGAAAGCTGAGATGCCAAACGCTTAATAACATTTTTTTTAAAGACAGCTGAAGAAATCCATTGTATCATACCCGCCGTTGCCTCCCACCGTAGTGGAGGATTAAGGCTAGTGCAATTTTCGAGACGAGGTGCTTTCATGAAGCAGCGGCTGCTTAACTCCGACTATTTCCCGTTTGATATACCGATTTCCGCACAGTGCGGTACGAGGGTCGCTTTGCGTACCCTGCTGGAAGAATTGGGTGGAGCACCTGGCATTATTTACGCCCGGCGCATCGCTGCCAGCCTGAACCGGCAGCCGTTACCCGCGGAGACCGCCGTCCAGCCGGGGCTGCTTCACCTCTATTCGGTGCTAAACCGGGTGTTCCGCTATCTGATGGGGCAGTACTGCGAAAAGCAGCAGCCAGGAGTGTTGGCCGCGCTGGCGGCACAGGCAGGCTACCCCCGCTTTAGCGGCGACGCGGCAACCGCCCTGCTACGCTTTATGGAGCTCTTCCCCTCCCAGGAGATGGTGGGCGGCAGGCAGAGTGCCCAGGGCTACCTGGCCGGCGACGACGATGCTCTGAGCAGAAGAGGGACACTGGCGGCCGAGCTCTTCCTGATGAAGCTCAACGATGAAAACCGCGCGCTGGACAGTTTCCGGCAGATCTTCGACACCGCAGAGCTGGCCGCCAGCTCGCCCTACCTGGTCGTGTCCGGCGAACTGGATCATCTTCTGGCCAAGGCGCCCCGGTTCGAGCCGCTGGGGCTTTCGCTGCCCGAATTGTTGCGCGCCCCGGTGAAGGCTTCACCCGATTCCCTGGCCGGACAGATCGCCTACATCAAGGAGCACTGGGCCGCTATCCTGCCGAGTGAGCTTCTTACTGAGCTCCTGACTGCGATGGATATCGTTGCTCAAGAGGAGCGCTCTTTCGCCGCTGGCGGCGGGCCGGGCGAAGCCCAGGTGCTTGGCTTTGGCCAGGGCTCAGCAGCCAGACGTGCCGCGGGCGGCTCTGATTACCCCGAGTACGAGCGCTTTTCGCGTGACGCGGACTGGATGGCGAACGTGGTCATGATCGCCAAAATGGTCTACGTCTGGCTCGAGCAGCTCTCTAAGACCTACCAGACCGAGGTGCACACCCTGGACCAGATACCGGACGCCGAACTGGACCGGCTGGCGCGCTGGGGCTTTTCGGGACTCTGGCTGATCGGCATCTGGGAGAGGTCGCCTGCCTCCCAGCGCATCAAGCACATCGGGGGAAATCAGGAAGCCATCTCTTCCGCCTATTCCCTGTATGACTACGTCATCGCCGCCGACCTCGGCGGGGAATCGGCGCTCGCGAACCTGAAAAAGCGCTGCTCCGAGCGCGGCATCCGGCTTGCCAGCGACATGGTCCCCAACCACACCGGGCTCTACTCCAAGTGGATACTGGAGCACCCGGACTGGTTCATCCAGCTCGACTACCCCCCTTATCCCGATTACCAATTTACCGGTCCCGACCTCTCCAGCGACGGACGCATCGGCCTCTACATCGAGGATGGCTACTGGGACAAGAGCGACGCCGCGGTCGTCTTCAAGCATCTGGACCGCGAGACTGGCCGCGTGCGCTACATCTATCACGGCAACGACGGCACCAGCACCCCCTGGAACGACACCGCACAGCTCAACTACCTGATTCCCGAGGTGCGTGAGGCGGTGATCGGAACCATCCTTCACGTGGCGCGCCAGTTCCCGATCATCCGCTTCGATGCGGCCATGACTCTGGCCAAGAAGCACTACCAAAGGCTCTGGTATCCGCTTCCCGGACACGGTAGCGGGGTGCCCTCCCGGGCCGAGCACGGCATGGACCGCCCCTCCTTCGACGAGGTGTTTCCCACCGAGTTCTGGCGCGACGTGGTGGACCGGGTGGCCGTGGAGGCTCCCGACACCCTGCTGCTCGCCGAGGCGTTCTGGCTTATGGAAGGATACTTCGTGCGGACCCTCGGGATGCACCGGGTCTACAACAGTGCCTTCATGAACATGCTGAAGATGCAGGAGAACGCCAAGTACCGCCAGACCCTGAAGAACGTGCTGGAGTTCGAGCCGGAGATCCTGAAGCGTTTCGTCAATTTCATGAACAACCCGGACGAGCGTACCGCCGTCGAGCAGTTCGGCAAGGAGGGGAAATACTTCGGCGCCACGGTGCTGCTGGTCACCATGCCGGGGCTCCCGATGTTCGGGCACGGCCAGATCGAGGGGTTTCACGAGAAGTACGGCATGGAATACCGCCGCGCCTGCTGGGACGAACCGGTGGACGGGGCCCTGGTGGCGCGCCATGAGGCGAGCATCTTCCCGCTCATGCGCAGGCGCCACATCTTCTCGGGTTCGGAGCAGTTCGTGCTCTACGACTTCTTCTCCGGCTCGCGGGTCGACGAAAACGTTTTTGCCTACTCCAACCGCTCCGGCGGCGACCGCGGACTCATCCTGTTCCACAACTGCTTCGCCGACACCGCCGGCTGGATCAAGTTTTCCTGCGCCAGTGCGAGGAAGGACGATGTGGGCGGCAGTGCCCTGGTGCAAAGAAGCCTCGGCGACGCGCTCGATTTCAACGGAGACGGCCGCCATTACTACAGTTTCAAGGACTTCGCCTCGGGGCTTAGCTACTTGAGAAATGGCCGGGACCTCTGCGATCAGGGACTCTACGTCGAGATGGGCGGTTACGAGTACCACGCCTTCCTCGATTTCAAGGAAATCCGGGACGACGAGTTCGGCACTTGGGGTGGACTTTGCTACCGGCTTAACGGAGCCGGAGTGGAGAGCATCGAGGAGGAGGTGAAGCAGGTCCGTTTCGCCTCAGCCAACGAGTCGCTGCGGGCCCTTTTGGCCAAGGCCATCGCCGCCAGCGACGATCCCGAAAACGATGCGCTGATGACGGTGCCCCTGCTGGAGCCGCTGCTGGCCGCCTTCCTGAAAACGCTCGCGCCTCAGGCGAAAGAGTCTGCCCAGCGCTCCCTGCTGGTATTCTTTGGCACCGAAATGACCCAGGCCCTCAAGTCATCCACGGTTAAGCTCGTCGCAACCCCGCAAAACAAGCTGTTGCTTTGCGCTTTTCTTGCCCTGCACCGGATCGGAGAACTTACCGGAGCCGACTCGGCACAGGTTCTGGACACCTTTGGACTGGTGCGACCGGTTGTGGAAGCCTTCGGACTCCTGCCGACTGCAGAGGTTACCAAAGACTCACTGCCTCCCCTAGTCTGGGGCGACCTGCTGCGGGTACTGCTGCGGCATGAAGGTTTTCTGGCTGAGTTCGGCGAAAAAGGGGCGCTGCCGAGTTGCACGTCACTTTGTGCCGATCCGGCGGCTGCCGACTTCCTGCTGTTGCACGAAAGCGGTGGGGTGCGCTGGTTCAACAAGGAGCGCTTTGAGTTGCTGCTGGACTGGTTCTCCCGGGTCTCCCCCTTTGCGGCCCTCGGGATGCCTCAGCCACAGGCGGCGCTGGCGGGAAGTAGCGCGCTGCTACTTGACAGCGCTGAGGCGGCCGGCTACCGGCTGGACCACCTGCTGAAAATTCTGGAAAAACCCTAAAAGAAGAAGCTGCCAGGGGGGGGGGCGGGCATCTGCCCGCCCCCCCTTTTTCCCGCCCGTACGACCTCCAGTACCACTAAACTTCGACTTTTCCCCACCCCTGCAACGCTCCCTTGCCGGATTAATGTCGCTCTCGGCGTTGCTTGTTCGGTCTCAGTTGCTATACTAACTCGGATTAGTGCAAGCTAATGTTGGTTCGCGTCCGCTGCACCCCGCAACGGAGGCACTCATTCCTGGGTCCGGTATCCGAAGTCCGACAACATCAACTAAGAGCAAAGTGGTGAGCACCATGATCAAAACCCTCATTGAAAACCCCCTGTTGCTGGTGTTTCTGGTCGCCGCAGTTGGGTATCCCCTGGGGCGCCTCAAGATCGGCGGCATGAGCCTCGGTGTGGGCGCGGTCCTCTTCGTGGGGATTGCCGTCGGGTCCCTGCATCCCGACCTCAAGGCTCCCGAGATCGTGTATGTCCTGGGGCAGGCGCTTTTCGTCTATACGGTCGGCCTCGCCGCAGGACCCGCCTTTGTCACCTCCCTCAGGCGCGACGGACTCAGGAACAACGTGCTGGTGGCGGCGGCGCTTTTCGGCGCCGGCGTACTTTGCGTGCTACTGCAGCACACTCTTCATCTGCACCCGGGTGTGGCCGCCGGGATGTTTGCCGGGAGCTTGACGACCTCACCCGCGCTCGCCGCGGTACTTGATACCATAAAGCAGACCGCCGCTCCCGAGGTCTTAGAACAGTTGCTGGCTGAGCCGGTCATCGGGTTTTCCGTCACCTATCCCATCGGGGTCATCGGGGTGGTGCTCGCCATCAGTCTGGCGCAGCGGCTCTGGAAGGTCGACTACCCGGCCGAGGCTGCCAGCCACAGAGGGCCCGAGGACGATACCAGCAAGAACGTCACCTGCACCCTGAAGATTCACAACCTGCAGCCCCCCGGTTCCACCATCGCCGAGTTGGGAAAGCTGCACGGCTGGAGTGTCCTTTTGGGTCGCATCAAGCGCGGCGATGAGTTCTTTATGGCGACTCCCCACACCAAACTGGAAAATGGCGACCTGGTCATGGCGGTCGGGGATCCGGATGAGCTCGCTCAGGTGGCGGTCGCCTTCGGAGAGAGGAGGCGCGGCATCCGCATCGACCGTACCGAGTACGAGTACCGGCGCATTTTCGTCTCCAACCCGGGAGTCGTGGGGCGGACCATCGGACAGCTCAACCTGAAGGAGCGTTTCGGCGAGGTGGTGACCGAGGTGCGGCGCGGCGACGACGAATTCCAGCCGCACGCAGAGATGGTGCTGGAACTGGGCGACATCGTCCGGGTGCTCACCCACCGGGACCACCTGGACGAAGTGTCCGCCTTTTTCGGCGATTCCTACCGGAAGGTGAGCGAAGTCGACATCATGACCTTCAGTTTCGGGTTGGTTCTCGGCCTCTGCGTCGGCCTGATCCCGATCCCGTTTCCCGGCGGCGGGGTTCTCAGGCTCGGCTTCGCGGGGGGCCCGCTCATCGTGGCGCTGATCCTTGGGACCTACGGCCGTATCGGCGGGATGGTCTGGAGCCTTCCCTACAGCGCCAACATGACGATGCGCCAGATCGGCTTGGTGCTCTTCCTGGCGGCCATCGGCACCAGGGCTGGATACACCTTCGTCCAGACCCTGAGCCGGGGCGGTGGCGCAGCGATCTTCCTCGCCGGCGCCGCGATCACCTTCTTCGCTTCCTTCTCGGTTCTCTGGATCGGGTATCGTTTCCTGAAGATACCGATGAGCTTTCTCTCCGGGATGGTGGCCGGCATGCACACCCAGATAGCCGTACTCGGCTTCGCCAAGGACCAGACCGGGAACGATCTGCCGGACCAGGGGTACGCCTCGGTCTACCCGGTGGCGACCATTGGAAAGATTATCCTGGTGCACGTCATCGTCAGTTCTCCCTGGTAGGGGGAACGGTGAAAAACTCGGCAGTGCGCCGGACCGGCGCAGAAAATCTGGTACAATAAACCCGGCTCTTTCATGAGCTGGCCGGCAAAACCTCCGAGCGGCAGCTGCGGGGGCCTTACCGGCCATTTTTTAGCAAGGAGAGTCACATGCCGGTTATCAATACCAAGCTGGAAGACAACATAGGGACCATAACTTTCACCAATCCCGAGCACCGAAACGTACTGAGCACGACGCTCATTTCTGAAATGATCCAGTCGATCGGGGCGCTGCAAAAGGGAAGGATGCGGGTGCTGATCCTGCGCGCGCTCAAAGGATCCAAGGTCTGGTCCGCCGGGCACGATGTGCACGAACTCCCGATGCCGGGTCGCGATCCGCTCTCCTACAATGACCCGCTGGTGACCATCTTAAGGTCGATCCAGAGCCTCCCAATTCCGGTCATCGCGATGGTGGAGGGGAGCGTTTGGGGTGGGGCGTGCGATCTGGCGCTATCCTGCGACATCCTGATCGGCTGCCAGACTGCTTCCTTCTGTATGACTCCGGCGAAGATCGGCGTGCCCTACAACGTCTCGGGCATCCTCCATTTCATGAACATTATGGGGGTCAACTTCGCCAAGGAGATGTTTTTCACCGCCGAGCCGCTCTCTGCTGACCAAGCCAGCAAGGCAGGACTGCTGAATCACCTGGTCGATGAGAGTGAGCTGGAAGAGTTCACCTACGCGATGGCAGCCAAGATCACCAGGAACAGCCCCTTAAGTATCGGGGTCATGAAGGAACAGATCCGGCTGCTGGCGAGCGCCCACCCCCTAAGCCCGCTTACTTTCGAGCGAATTCAGGGGCTGCGTCGCGCCGTCTACGACAGCAAGGATTACGGGGAGGGGATCAAGGCTTTTCTGGAAAAGCGCGCGCCTATCTTTACCGGCGATTAGCGGGTCCCGCTTCGGGGGGCCGGCTTAAAAAGGGGAAGTGCGTGCTTTCCCCTCCCTGGCCCTTCCCCTCCGGGAGAGGGGACCTTGGGGCGCATTTTAGCGTTAGCTTTCTTTGGAGCAGTCCAGGAACACTTCCGAATAAAGAAGAGGGCCCCGTCGTGCTGACAGGGCCCTCTCTTTGTTTGCTACTTCTTTGTGACTATGCTGCCGGTGCCTCTTCGGTCTTCTCGAAGTTCCCTTTTTCCTGACACTGCGGGCATTTCTGGGGTTTGCATCTGCCTTCCTTGCTGAACCCGCAACTGCTGCATTTCCATGTGGCCATTTTTAAATCCTCCCTATTTGGTGTTGTCCAGCGTTATTTCGCGCACCTTCCCGAAGGCGGTGAGTGGTTGGTCAAACTTTTTCTCGTCTCCCACCACGACAAGTTTCATGGCGTCGGGATGCAGGTACTTCTTGGCGACTCTCAGCACGTCCTCCCTGGTGACGCGGGCGATGTTGTCCCGGTAGTTCTCCAGGTAGCCTGCCGGGTAGCCGTAAAACTCGAGCCGCGCCCGCTGGGCCACGACCGCGTCGGAGCGCGCGAAGCCGAAGATGAACGAGTTTATGATGGAGTCCTTGGCAAGGTCCAACTCCTTCGGGGTGACCTCGGCAAGGGTCATCCCGCTAATGATAGAGCGCAGCAGAGTGGTCGCCTTTACCGTGGTCTCCGATTTGGTCTCGGTCTCCGCGATGAAGGGTCCCCGGAAGCGCCGGCCGGTCTCGAAGTAGCTGTCCACGTTATAGGCAAGCCCCTGGTTGGAGCGGATTTCCTGGGTAAGTCGGGAGGTGAAGCCCCCTCCCAGGATGAAGTCCATGACCTTAATGGCGTAGAGGTCCGGGTTATTCTTGTCGATACCGAGGTGACCCATCCGGATTACCGACTGGTTCACCTCCTTTTGTACGTGAAGCACTGCCGGGCTGGAGTCGTCCGCGGGAGCCGCGACCGTCGGGAAGGTCGCGGGGCGATTGGGCCACTGGGCAAAGAGCGTTTCCAGGCCAGCGAGCAGCTTCTCGCGGTCGAAGTCGCCCGAGACCGCGAGGATGGTGTTAGCCGGGTAGAAGTAGCGCTTCTGAAAGTCGATCATGTCCTGCCGGGTAATCGCCTTGACCGAAGCAAGAGTCGGGATGCGGCTCAGGGGGTGGCCGGGGTAGATGGCGTTGTTCAGTTCGCGGCTGGCGATTTCTTTCGGGTCGTCGTTTTGGCGGCGAATCCCTTCGATTGCGTGCAGACGCGCGAGCTCCACCCGGGAGGGATCGAAGGCGGGCTTGGTCATCAGCTCGGCGAAGAGTGCCAAGGTGCGATCCAGGTTCTTAGTGAGCGTCGCCAGCGATACGTTGGCGCTGTCGGAGCCGATGGCCGATTCGATGGAGGAGGCCATAAACTCCAGTTCACGGTCCAGTTTGTCCGGCGCAGTCTCCAAGGTGCCGCCGCTTCTCAGGGTGGCTCCGGTAAGCGCGGCGAGGCCGACCTTGGCAGGCGGGTCGTAGATGCTCCCCGCGTTGAGATAGGCGGTCAAGTTCACAATCGGGAGCTCGTGGTCCTGCAGCAGGTACACGATCATGCCGTTTTTAAGCTGCACCCGTTCGGTCGCCGGAATCTGGAACTTGAGCGGCGGGAAGGTCATGGTGCGCGGGTTGGCGCCACCCTGTGCGCTGGCACTTCCCTGTACTGCGGCTCCCGGGGGCGTGGTGCTCTGAGTCGTGGCACAGCCGGCGGCCAGCGCAACGGAGCATGCTACGAGAAGGAGCCTCTTCATGCTTTTCATATGGAATAACCTCGCGTGAATATCGGTTTGAATAAGCTCTTTTCTATCGGGCGCCGCTACTTCTTGGTGATGAAGCCGACGTTTCTGTTCTCCCGGGTGAAGTACTGCTTGGCAACCCGCATCACGTCGGCTGCGGTGATCAAGGCGACCTTCTGGCGGTGCTCAATGAGGTAGCGCCAGCTCCCTGCGACCGCTTCGTACTCGGTCAGGTTGCGTGCCAGCCCGCCGTTGGAGGCCATCTGGTGCGATTCCTCGAACTCGAGGTGGTTTAGGACCTGCTGCAGCTCTTTGTCTGTCATAGGCTCCGTCTTAAGCCTCTCGAGCTCCTGGTAAATGGCGCTTTCCACCTCGGGGACCGTGTGCGGCGCGCGCGGCGAAGCGTTGATGATGAAAAGATTCGGGTAACGGCTCCCGGGCGCCGAGAAGGAGGAGACGGAGGTCGCCAGCTGTTTTTCCTGCACCAGCTTTTTATAGAGCCGCGAGGTGCGGCCGTTGGTTAGTAGCATGTCGATGACGTCGAAGACGTAGTCGTCCGGCGCAGGAAGGGTCGGCTTGTGGAAGCCGATCATCAGTTCGGGCTCGGCATCGCCGACCACCTCGGTGCGCTTTTCGCCAGACTGAGGCGGTTCCTCGACGGCAATTGCCGGAATTGGCGTCCCGGGGGGGATGGCGCCGAAATACTTCTCAACCAAGTCAATGGTCCGGGCAGGGTCGATGTCGCCCACGATCGCCATGATCGCGTTATTGGGGGCGTAGTACTTATGTAGGAACCTTTCTGCCTTGGTCCTGGTGAGGTTGTCGATGTCGGACATCCAGCCGATGGTCGGCTGACCGTTGGGGTGGGCATTGAAGGCATCGGCGATGAAGGTTTCCCAAAGCTTACCCTCGGGCTCCGCGTCGTAAGAGCGGCGCCGTTCTTCCTTCACCACCTTCATTTCCGTGTAAAACTCCCTCAGCACGGCATTCTTCATGCGGTCCGACTCGATGGCGGCCCAGAGTTCCATCTTGTTGGAGGGAAGGTTGATGATGTAGGTGGTGCCGTCCTTACTGGTAAAGGCGTTGTAGCCCGAGCCGCCGTTTCTGGCATAGATATCGGCGAACTCTTCCTTCACCACGTAGGTCTCGGCTTCCTTCTCCAGGCGATCGAGCTCCTTGGTGAGACGAGCCAGCTCCCTTTTTAACTGCTCCGCCATGAGCTGCTGTGCGGTGGCCTCGATCTGCTCCAGCAGAGGCTTTTCTGCGGCGTAGTCCCGGGTGCCGAGCGTCTTGGTCCCCTTGAAGAGCATGTGCTCCAGCAGGTGGGCGAGGCCGCGCTCGTCGGAGCGCTCGTCCACACTCCCCACCTTGAAGCGGATCCAGGCGGCGACCGTCGGCGAGGTGTGGCGCGGCACCATCAGGAGTTTCATGCCGTTTTTCAGGGTGTACTCGTGCACCTTGTCGGCGAGCCCCTCGCCGAAGACGGTGGCAGCGCTGAGTGACAGTGAGAGCACGACAAGGAACCTGCAGAGTATTTTCATGACAACCTCGGAAGTCGGTGGGAAAGAATTGATAATGCCAAAAAAGATAGCACCAAGCTGCGGGCAATGCAATGCGGAAAAATGGCGTATCAACGCCCCAGGATTGGTTTAAGGAAGGAAGAACTTATCGGCTGGAAGAAATTAATGTGAGTCGTGCCGTGCTCATGATCGAAAGGCCGGGGCCGTGTCGCAATACATGAAAAGATTCAGAGTCTGGCAATGACTGCCGGTAAACTGCAGCAGGGCTTGCAGCGCCATGACCCCGGTGAATGAGCCGGTCAGCGGGACCATGAACAGCGAGCCGACCGATCTTGTCCATATGGGGGGCAAATTCGCGATAGTGGAAAGGTTTGGAAAAGATGCCGAGGACGGCGCGAAGGCTGAGGTCGGAGAGAGATCTCCGACCTCAGGGAAGAATTGTTTCAGCTGTCTGCTGCGGCTGGTGTTGGCATGTCGGGCGGGGTGCCCCCGGTCCTTCGACGAATTACTTGAGCGCGTGGGTCAGCACGTCGCGGACGTCCTCCACGAAGAAGAACTCCAGCTCCTTTCTCACGTTGTCCGGGATGTCCTCCAGGTCCTTCTTGTTCTTGGAGGGCGCGACGACCGTCTTTACTCCTGCGCGCCGGGCGGCGAGCACTTTCTCCTTGAGCCCGCCGATGGCGAGCACCCGACCGGTGAGGCTCATCTCGCCGGTCATGGCAACGTCGCGGCGCGCGGGGCGTCCGGAGAAGAGCGAAACGATGGTGGTCGCCATGGTGACCCCGGCCGAAGGGCCGTCCTTCGGGATGCTCCCCGCGGGGACGTGGATATGGATGGTCGTGTTGTCGAAGTCCTTCCTCTCGATGCCGAGTTCCTCGCAGTTTGCCTGCACGAAGGAGAGGGCGGCCCGGGCGGACTCCTTCATCACGTCGCCGAGGCTTCCGGTGAGGATCAGGTCCTCCTTCCCCTTCATCTTGGTCGCCTCCACGAAGATGATGTCGCCTCCACTCTCGGTCCAGGCAAGCCCGGTAGCCACGCCGATACGGTCCTTCTCGGAGGCGACCTCGTCGAAGAACTTGGGGGCGCCCAGCAGTTCCGCGACGATCTCCGGGGTGATCAGCTTGCGCGCGGTTTGCCCCTGGGCGACCTCCTTGGCGACCTTGCGGCAGACCGAGGCGATGGCGCGCTGCAGGTTTCTCACTCCCGCCTCGCGGGTGTAGTCGTGGGTGATCCGGTAGATCGCCTCGTCGTTGAAGACCGGAGCCATGGAAGCCAGGCCGTTCTCCTCGACCTCGCGTCCCACCAGGTAGGTCTGGGCGATATTGAGCTTCTCCTCGTCGGTGTAGCCGGAGAGCGTGATGACCTCCATTCTGTCCCTGAGGGGCGCGGGAATGGGATCGAGCTGGTTTGCCGTGGTGATGAACATGACGTTGGTGAGGTCGAACGGCACGTCGAGGTAGTGGTCCGTGAAGGAGAAGTTCTGCTCGGGATCGAGTACCTCCAGGAGCGCGCTGGCCGGGTCGCCGCGGAAGTCGGCGCCGATCTTGTCCACTTCGTCCAGCATGAAGACGGGGTTGTTGGAGCCGGCCCGGTTGATCTCCTGGATAATACGCCCGGGAAGGGCGCCTATGTAGGTGCGCCGGTGCCCCCGGATCTCCGCTTCGTCGCGCATGCCGCCGAGCGAGATCCGGATGAATTTCCGGCCCAGGGTGCGGGCGATGGATTTGCCCAGGCTGGTCTTACCGACGCCGGGAGGCCCCACGAAGCAGAGGATCGGCCCTTTCATCTTCTCCTTCAGGGTCCGGACCGCGAGGTATTCGAGGATCCTTTCCTTCACCTTTTTCAGGTCGTAGTGGTCCTCATTAAGGACTTTCTCGGCCTGGTTGATGTCCTTATTGTCCGGGGTGCTCACCTGCCAGGGGATCGCCGTCAGGTAGTCCAGATAGGTGCGGGAAACCGTGTACTCGGGGGAGGCGGGATTGATTCGCTCCAGCCTTTTCAGCTCCTTGAGGGCGATCTTATGCACCTCTTCGGGCATGTGTGCGCTTTCCACCTTGCCGCGCAGATCGTTTGCCTCGCCCTGGCGGGAATCGTCCTCGCCGAGCTCCTCCTGGATCTGCTTCATCTGCTCGCGCAGCAGGAATTCCTTCTGGCTCTTGCCGACCTTCTTGGTGACCTCGGCCTGCACCTCGCCCTTGATCTGCAGGCGCTGCACCTCGTTGGTCAGGTGCATGTAGACCTTCTTGAGGCGCTCCAGGGGGTCGACGGTTTCCAGGAGTTTTTGCAGCTCATCGATGGGGAGGTTCAGATAGAGGGCAACCAGATCCGAGAGCCTCGCCGGGTTGTCGATGAAATCAATCATCTTCATGACGTCGTCGGGAAGCGGCCTGCCGTAGGAAAGGGCGATTTTCAAGAGGGCGTTCAGTGATCCCACCAGCGCTTCGGAGACCATCGATTTCTCGGCGAACTCGCGCACCGGTTCCAGCCGGGAAAGGGCCACCGGGGTTTGCTGCACGATGGCGAGGAGCCTCACCCGGACTACCCCTTCCAGGACGACCTTCACGCCGCCCTGGGGGAGCTTGTTGATCTGCATGACCTTGCAGAGCGTTCCGATCTCGTGCAGCGCCGAGAAGAGCTCGCCGGTCGGCTCCTGCTTCAGCTTCACCAGCGCCACCAGGTTGTTGAAGAGAACCGCCTCCTCGAAAGGGGCCATCTCCTCGGGCTTCAGGAAGATGGTGAAGACCATGTAGGGAAAGGCGATGATCTCCCGCAGCGGGTAGAGCGGGACGATTTCCGGCATGTTTATGGTGATATTCTCGGTCATAGGGGGTCCCGTCCTCGGCAAGTGGTCGATTCAGCCACCTATAGAGTACATTAGACCATTCTTCTGTCAACCGACCTCACCCTATTTCAGACCGTCTCCCACGCCTGGTACAAATCGGCGATCTCGGCAGTCAGAGCGGCGTGGCGTTCGCCGGCGACCCGGGCCGCCTCAACGTCCTTGAAAAAATCCGGTAGGGCCATGCCGGCTTCCACTTCCGCCAGTTCCTCCTCCCTGGCGGCGATGCGGCTCTCCAGCTCGGCGAGCTGGCGCTCCCGGGCGCGCTCCTCCTTCTGGCGCTGCTTCTCCTCCTCGCGCAGGCGCTGGCGGTCCTCCTTGGAACTCGGCTCGCCGCTGAGCGAGCGGGAATCCCCGGCGCCGGATTCGGCTTTTGCTCCGTGAGCTTTGCCGTTTCCCGACCCCTGAAGGGCGGCGTCGCGCTCGGCAATCTTTTCCAGGTAATACTCGTAATCGCCGTGGAAGCTTTCCAGCTTGCCGCCCCCGACCTCGACGACGCGCGTCGCCAGGCCGTCGATGAAGTGGCGGTCGTGGGAGACGAAGACGACCGTCCCGGGGAAGTTCCTGAGTGCCTCCAGGAGCACTTCCTTACTAAAGAGGTCCAGGTGGTTGGTCGGTTCGTCCATCAGGAGCAGGTTCGAGGGGCGCAGCAGGATCTTGGCGAGCGCCAGCCGGTTTCTCTCGCCGCCGGAAAGGACCGACACCTTTTTCTGGATGTCGTCGCCGGAGAAGAGGAAGGCGCCCAGGATGTCGCGCAGCTGCGGCACCATGTCGAAGGGGGCGTCGGCCAGCAGCTCGTCGTAGGCGCTGCGGGTCCCCTCCAGTTCCTGGGCCTGGTCCTGGGCGAAGTAGTCGAAAATGACGTTGTGACCGAGCGTAAGGGTGCCGCTCGTGACGCCGCCGCCCGCAAGAATCCGCATCAGGGTCGATTTGCCGGCGCCGTTGTGCCCTACGAGGGCAATGCGCTCGCCGCTTTCCACGGTGAAGTCGATGCCATCCAAAACGACATTGGCGCCGAACGCCTTGCGGACGCCGGAGAGTTCTATGACGGTCTTGCCGCTTTTGGGGGGCGTCGCAAAGCTAAAGCGGATCCTTTTCCGGTCCGGGGGGATGATGATGCGCTCGATCTTTTCCAGCTGCTTGATGCGCGACTGCACCAGGGGGGCCTTATCCGTCTTGTAGCGAAAGCGCGCGATGAAGTCTTCGATCTTTTCGATTTCGTCGTCCTGGCGCTTCTTGGCGTCCCGAAGCGCCGCGACCCGCTCCTCGCGCAGGGTGAGGTAGCGGCTGTAGTTGCAGTGGTAGTCGGAGATTTCGTGGTTCCAGACCTCGGCGATCCGGGAGCAGACCTGGTCCAGGAAGAAGCGGTCATGGGAGACCAGCATGACGGAATAAGGGTAGTTCTGCAGGTACCCCTCCAGCCAGTTGCGCGCCTCGATATCCAGGTGGTTGGTAGGCTCATCCAGCAAAAGGACGTTGGGCTTTTTCAGCAGGAGCTTGGCGAGCGCGATGCGCATCTGCCAGCCGCCCGAGAAATCACCGCACTCCTTCTCCCAGTCCGACGCGGAAAAGCCGAGACCTGAGAGGACGTTACCAACCTCGCTCTCCATGGCGTAGCCCCCCTTCAGGCGGAACTCTTCCTGGAGGTGGCCGAAGCGGTCCAAAAGCTGGTCGTGTCCGGGTGCGTCGTGGGGCTCGCGCTCCAGCCGCGCCGTCAGTTCCGCGATCTCGCGCTCTATTCCCTGCAATTCGCTCAGTGCCGTCATCACCTCGGCGAAGAGCGGCTGGCCTTTGGAGACGATGCCGTCCTGCGGGAGGTAACCGACCGTGCCGCCGCGGGCGATCTGGATCTCGCCGCTGGAGCTTTCCACCTCGCCGGCGATGATCCGCATCAGGGTCGATTTGCCGGCGCCGTTTTCTCCGACCAGGCCGACGCGCTCACCTTTTTTAAGGTGCCAATTCAGTTCAGTGAAAAGCGGTTTTCCCGCGAAGTCTTTGGAGAGTTTTTTCAGGTGCAGCATGTGGAGGGGTTCCTTGGTGAATCTCGTATTTGTCGGCAGGGCCCGGGAGGTGCAGATCGGGTCGCAGCACTCATGAATAGTCAAGAGCGCATTGTAGGTGGAGAACTGCGGATTTGTCAATTTTTGAGTTGATTAGGACGGGGGAGGGGAGGGCAAGGTCCCTTCAGGAAAACCGAATTTCCAGGAGAGTCAGGTCATCTTGCAGGCGGATCTCGTTGGAGAAGGTTAGTAACGCCTCCTTCAGGGCCTCAATCCTGATGCCTGAAGCGGGATAACCCTGGGAATTCAGGATGCCGATCAGCCCATCGGCTCCCAGCAGGTGCCTGTCCGGGTCGCTTACTTCAACGGCACCGTCGGTGAACATCAGCAGGGAATCGCCAGGTGAGCAGGAAAAATGTTTCTCGTGGTAGTCGGCGTTGGCGATCAGCCCGAACGGCAAGCCTGCAGCGATCACCTGCTCGCTCTGGCCGTCGCTGCGCACTACCACCAGGGGCGGGCCGCCGGCTGAGGCGATGCGTACCGTCTTTCGGGTGGCATCCAGGATGCCGCAAAGCGCAGTGGCGAAAGACTCGTCCCGGACTATCTTGCAGAGATCACGATTCAGAAGCCGGGCGAAATGGGCCGGTTCCCTCAGGTTGTGGCAGTGACGGTTCCAAAGCGAACTCAACTCCATGGTGTGGAGCGCGGCAGCCACGCCGTGCCCCATGACATCGGCCAGCATGAAACCGTAGTGGTCCTGGTCGAGTTGCCGAATGGCGAAATAGTCTCCCCCGATCATGTCGTGCGGCAGGTAAAAGGGGGAAAAGCTGACCCGGTCGTCTTCCGGCAGGTCATGCTCCAGGGAGAGGGTCTGGATCTGTTTGGCGCGCTCCAGGCTGGCGTAGGTTTCTGAAAAGTCGCGGAAGGTTTCCACGCCGCCGATCACCCGTCCCTCCTCGTCATGCAGGGGCGCGACCGTCACCGCCATCGGGAGGCGCTCACCCGATTTGGTCTTCCCTAGGATGATGACGGGCGCCTCGCTCGGCCGGTCGGTTATCATGCAGCGGCGCAGAGGGCAGAGCTCCTCGCCGCACAGGTGGTGCCCGTCGATGTCGACATGGTTTAGGATGTTGTCCATGCAGAGGTGGCCGACGACGTCTTCCGAGGCCCAGCCGGTCAGTCGTTCGGCCGATTTGCTCCAGTACACGATTTTGCGGTTGATATCGCAAACGTACAAACCGTCATTGAGCGAGTCAAGTATTACGGTCGGGATGAGGAGGTCTGCAGCACTCATACGAATCCTTGATTGCGAAAATGTAGGTTGCCGTTGAACGGCTTCATCGTGAAACGCAACGTGCTACGCTCATGCACAATTAGTATTTGCGTTTAGCCCAAGTAGTGCTCTCGGCTCCTACCCCCATCCCCACCCTGTCCCTCCCCCAAGGGGAGGACGTGAGAGGAAAGTGAACTTCCTCAGAAGTAAATAACTCACTTCGCTAAGGAGTTTCGGCCGGTTGGCTGGCCGTTGGCCGCTTCATCGTGAAACGCAACACGCTGCTCTTTCGGCGCGATTGCTGTTGCGTTTCGTGCCTCAAAACAACCTGCTCCACACCGCCACTTCTCGCGGCCTTGAGAGGGCTACTCTTCAGCACGATTGCGGCTCCTGTTACCGCTTCTTCTCGTTGCCTGAAAGATAGTCGGCGAGGATGGTACGGCTGTGCTCGTCGTCGTGGCAGTAGGCGCAGAGGTTTTCCCAGTTGCTCCCATCAGGCGGGTTGTAGTTATGGTTGCCGTCCCTGTGGTGCACGGTCAAAAGGTGCAGGTTGGCAAGCTCGAACTCTCTGCCACATTTGCCGCAGATCCAGCCGTGCAGCTTGAGGGATTTCTCCCGATAATTTTCGGGCCGCGCCTGCTCGCCCCTCATCTTCCGGACGATCTCGTCGATCTCCTGTGCGCTCTTGGGGGCTACGGTCTTCGGGCCACGCGGGCGAAATGATGGCGACATCTTAGGTCCTCCTTTTTTAGGTCAAAGGCATTGGAAACACAGAGCCACAGAGGACACCGAGAAACCCCAAATCTATTAGGGGAAAAAATCAGCTGGCCTCCTGTTGAGGTCTTCAAGCGCGCGCTTACTATAAGTTTTCTAGTCTGTCTTTCTCTGTGTTCTCTGTGGCTCTGTGTTTAATTGCTTTTGGCGATTTAGATGTTTCCCTTGAGGCCAATTGCTTCGGCCTCGCTGCGCATACCGTCGATGGTGTCGCCGATCAGTTCCGAGAGTTCCACCCCAAGCATGGCGGCTCCCTTCTCGATGACGGAGCGGTCCGCTCCGGCGGCGAATGCCTTGTCTTTCCACTTCTTGGTGACGCTTTTAACCGGAATGTCGAGGATGCTCTTGGACGGCCGCACCAGCGCCGCTGCCGCCACGAGGCCGGTCAGCTCGTCGATGGTATAAAGCGTCTTCTCCAATCTGGAGATCGGCTCGACATTGCTGCAGAGGCCCCAACCGTGCGACACGACGGCACGAATGTAATCCTCGGGCCAGCCTGCCTCCCTGAGAATCTCCGGGGCTCGCGTGCAATGTTGCTCCGGGTAGCGCTCGTAGTCGATGTCATGGGCGAGACCGATGACTCCCCACATCTCCTCGTCCTCACCGCACTTACGTGCTAGGTGCCGCATCACTGCCTCGACTGCGAGGGAATGTTTTCTCATCTGCTCACTTGGGAGGTATTCTTTGATAAGTTCCCAGGTGGCTTCTCTGGTCGGCTTGATACTCATTCGTGGTCTCCGGTGGTAATATCCGTCTGCTTAGCAACCAAACCCCGCCTGATGTGGCGCTTAGTCGAGGAAAAGTTGATTTCCCCCTCCCCATCCCTCCCCATCCGGGAGAGGGGACTTGCGGACTCGTCTGTACTTATTGTGAGAGGCACCCAGTGGTTTCCTTTCAAAAGCCCTCAAAGATGCCCTTTTCACGCAGCCGATGGTAGCGAACTGCGTGTGTTATGTCAACAGCCTGAGTGCCGACACAGCTGAGTGTGGACCCGGCATGATATGACGGGCTCCTTCCGTTCGTTACCTGGCCACTGGTACGTTTTCGACAAATGGGACGCTTCGCCTATTCACCCCTCCACTGCCTGCGATCGCACATAGAGAATCAAGCCTATGACTGAGAGTGCGATTCCGACCGATCCCGCTATTCCCGGAATGGTGCCATGCAGGAAGATGATCTCGCCCAGCAGGGAAAAGACGACTTCGGTCGACTGGGTCGCATCCACCGCGGATAGTTCGAAGGGGGTCTTCGCCCGATGACGCGCATGGAAAAAGAGCGTCGTGGCGATGACACCGGAAAGCAGGGCAACTACTGCCGTGTTCACTACCTGGCCGACGCTGGGAGCCGAGGGGTGACGTATCAGTACCAGACCGATCCAGAAAGGGAGGGAGCCCAGCACCATGATCAATACGCGTCCGATGCTGTTGTCGAGTGTTGGATCGTCAATCCGGGGGATTATTCCGCCTTTTCCGTGACGTGCCTCCCAGAGCAGCTGGTTGCCGATGGGGTAGGCGAAGGCGGCTCCGATCACGGGAAAAATCCCCAGCATCATTTCCTGGACCGACGCGGAACTGGCCTGCTCGTAGGTAACCAGCACGATGCCGAGGAAGATGAGGGCGGTAAAGAGTATTCCCTTGAGCGGGACTTTCTTGCCAAACATGAGGAGAACGAGAGGAGTCGCTAGTATTGTTGACTGCCAGGTGGTGGCAACGACCCATCCGGGAGCAAAGGAGGAACTGAAGGTGAGTAGAGAGTAAAATGCACCAAACCCGATGCTCCCGGAAATGGTCCAGAAAAAGCAGTTTCTGAGATATGCCGCCACTACGGCGTTGAGCACCCGCGACTTGCCGGCCACCACCAGCCAGCCGCCCAGAAAGAGCAGCATGAAGGCATAGCGCAAGCTGGCAGTCCACACCCAGTCGCCGCCCTGCAGGCTCATTGCTCGGTTCAGAACGAAGGTGCTGCTGAAGAAGAAGGCTGAAAGTATGCCGATAATTACCAGATGTGTCATAGGGTCACTCGGGGTCAGAAGGGAGGTTGTAAGCGACGAAAAGGAGCAAGACGCAGAGAAATGCGGTGATACAAGCCAGGGTAATTCCGAGAGATTTACCATGCCACAGGCTGCTGAACCATTGCGTGAATTCGCTGGCTAAAAGGTTGGCCTTCCCACCATAAAGTTCTAGACTGCGCCGGTAGCTCTTTGATTCGTCGATTGGGTTTCCGAGAAGACTATTTGTATCAATCTCTTCAGCAGAGGAATAAATAAATATCGAACTTCCCATCCCAACTACCAGAATAGTGGCAGCAATGAGATAAATTCGGGTTTGTAGATTGGCTGATTTCCACCGATTTGTCATTGAGTGCCTAGTGATCCTCAGGTTTAGTTATTGAGATCATAGTACAAAAAGTGTTCCGGGGCAAGATTGCAACTTTGAGGTGACCTCGGGAATCTGAGTTTTAAAAAGAAGGAGTGGGAGAGAGTGGGCAGCATGCCAGCCTACATCCCATTAAATTGATATCAGGGATTGTCGAGTGTGGCTGAAAAGTCCCGCCAATCGGGCTATAGCAAGGGAAATGCCGATGCCATTCTGCGTTGACAAGAGTTGTCTATAATGATACTTTCCGACACGTTCGCCGATTTTTCATCTTAAACAGCTCGGAAAGGTTCAACACGTGCATTTTTTCAAAATTTTCCGTGCCTCAGTCCTGAGAATTCTAGCCATATTCCTCCTCGTTGCGGTTCTCCTTCCTGCGCCTGCATTTTCTTTGGATTCCGAAGACTCCCAGATTTTCATCTCGGGTTTCAATGCCTACCAAAAGAAGGATTATAATACTGCAATCGAAACCATGACGAACCTGCTGAAGAAATATCCTGATACGCCGCTCAAGGATATGGCAATTTTCTGGCTTGCCCGTGCCAACTACAAGGCGGGGCACCAGGAGGACGCAGGGAAATACATGGCTCAGTTCTTCCGTGAATACCCGGATAGTCCTTTGAAGGGTACTGTTGAGGAAGGCCTCGTTGCCCTGGCTGAGCGTTATAAGAAAGGCGAGCCGATTGAGTCAACGCCAAAGGCTGTAGCCAAAGCGCCGGCTGCCGATAAAGCTGCCGCCGATAGAGCTGCCGCCGATAGAGCTGCCGCCGATAGAGCTGCCGCCGATAGAGCTGCTGCTGATAGGGCTGCTGCCGAGAAGCTTGCCGTTCAGAAGCTAGCAGCTGAAAAGGCTGTTGCTGCAGCTGCAGCCGAGAAGCTTGCTGCCGAATCGGCTGCTGCGACTGCCGCCGCTGAAAAGGCTGCCGCTGAGAATTACGCCGCTGCAGTTAAGATTGCCACTGAAAAGGCTGCTGCCGAGAAGGCTGCTGCCGTAAAGGCTGCTGCAGAGAAGGCGGCTGCTGAGAAGGTTGTGGCTGCTAAAAAAGTAGCTGCTGCTGAGAAGGTTGCTGCTGCGGAGAAGGCTGCTGCTGCGGAGAAGGCTGCTGCTGAGAGAGTTGCTGCTGAGAGAGTTGCTGCTGAGAAGGCTGCCGTTGATAGAGCTGCAGAGAGGGCCGCTGAGAGGGCCGCTGAGAGGGCCGCTGAGAGAGCAGCCGAAAGAGCTGCAGAAAAAGCCGCTACAGAAAGAGCTGCTACTGAAAGAGCTGCTACTGAAAGAGCTGCTACTGAAAGAGCTGCTACTGAAAGAGCCGCTGCTGAAAGAGCCGCTGCTGAAAGAGCCGCTGCTGAAAGAGCCGCTGCTGAAAGAGCCGCTACTGAAAGAGCTAAACAACAGAAATCCGCGGCAGTTGCAAAAGCAGAGGGCGCCGATAAGCTGGCAAAGTCTGCCGAAATGCGGAATAAGGCGATTGATGCCTTTAAGGCTGTCGTCGACAAGTACCCCGGCACTGCGGCCGCTGCCAGCGCCACTGCCAAATTGCGCCAACTCGGGGTCGAGTATCCGGTCCTGCAAAAGGCTGCCGTAGCACCTCCGCAGGGGGCCGTTTCACAGACCTATAACCTGGAAGTTGCTCAATACACTGACATCGATATCCAGTTCGGTTCTGCACCCGAGACTGAAGAGGCCGGCAAGCGCTTCGTCATTCCTTTCGACATTGTTAACACTGGTAACGGCTACGATAGCTTCAACCTCGAATCAGGCTTTCCGGCCGAGTTTGACTTCCATTTTGCTGCTGCGAACTCACCAGATTACCCCATAACGAGTACTCCGAGCTTGGCTGTTGGCTCGAAATTCAAGGCGGTTGCGGTTGGTGTCATTCCGCGCGGTCAAATAGATGGACAGAGAAGCATCCATCCGATTCAGATTGTTTCGACCTACGCCAAAGATGTATCCCAGTCCAGGGAAATAGCACTGGTGGCATCCGCTCCGCTGCTGCGAGCCGTGGTGAAGAGCGACAAGGTGAAACTCCTACCCGGTGAGCGGATCGCTTACCGAATTTCCTTGCTGAATATCGGAACGGCTGCTGCACGAGGCGTAACTCTCAGACTGAACTTCCCTCCCCAGTATGAGCCTGTCGGCAACCTTCCGGCAGGGTTCAAACAGGAGGCCAAGGCTGCCTTGGTGCTTGACGGCTTGCAGCTCAAATCCGGTGAGAGCAACGACTTCAACTTCACTTTCAGGCTGAAGGATGAAGCACTGGCAGAGCAGGAACTGTTCCTGCTGGCAGACGTCATTAACACTACACTGGATAAGAAAGAATCGTTTGTTTCCAGTACCAGCGTGGTGCAGAGGATAAGCGGAGTGACGGCAAGGACCACTGCTGACAAGCTGGTGGTGATTCCCGGCCAGGTCACCTCGATTCCGCTGGTTGTCACCAATACCGGGAACACGCGTGAAGTCTTCACCATTAAGGCTAATATTGTCGGCAGCAAGACCTACGCTTTCTTTGACGACCTGAACCGGGACGGCAAGCGGCAGGTGAATGAGCCGATCATAAACCATGTCGGTCCTCTGTCACCCAAGGAAGAGGCCTACATTGTTCTTGAGATCGCCACCCCCGTTTCGGCAAACGACGGGTCGGTGTCGCCGGTATCGGTTTACTTCGAGCCGGAGGACGCGGCTGACAAATCCGCCGTCGTGCAACTGCAGCTTACTTTCTCAAGGCCGATACTGGACCTGGCGATGGCTGGCAAAGGTGGCAGGCTAAAGCCCGGCGAAGTCTCTTCCCTGGAGCTTAACTGTGTCAACCTCGGCTCCAATATGGCTAAGCAGGTTACCCTGCAAAGTATTATCCCCGAGCAACTGGAACTAGTCGCTGCTGATCCGGCCTTTACCAAAGCGAGTAACGGTGTCTACACCTGGCGCTTCGATGAACTTGGAGCCGGTGAGAAGCGCAGCATCAAAGTTTCCTACCGGGTGAAGCAGGGAATTGCTGTGGGAACCAGCATGCAGATGAAGAACCTGTTAAACTATCAGGATCAACTTGGGAACAGGTATTAAGAATGAACAAGGCGACGCTTCTGACACTTCCCTGCCTGCTCACGACGCTCCTCGCACCGGTTCTTTCCTACGGCGAGGACTTCCTCCTTTATACCCCGAAGCCGGCCGAAAAGGACCAGGTGCCTGCCACACCCGACGAGGGGATTCTGGTCCGAAGTGTAACGGTCAAGCGTGGTGACACGCTTTCCAATATTTCTCACAAGTACATCGGCAGGGCCAGCTGGTATCCCCAGGTCCTTCTTTTCAACAGCATTGAGAATCCGGACCTGATTTATACCGGAGATAAACTCTTGGTTCCCGTCCCTTCTGAGCAGGCTGCAGCGGCTGAGAAAAAGGGCGCTCCAGAGAAAAAGCACCTCAAGGGCGAGAAGCGTCATGGTGCCCGGCATCGGGCGGCGGTCCGGCATAAAGCTGCGGCCCCACCGGAAGCGGCGCAACCTGAGAGTGTGAAGCCTCAGCCTGCCAAGCCTCAGACTGCCAAGCGAAAGGCTGTAAAGCCGTCGGCGCTGCCACGGGAAACGGTTAAACCGGAGGCGACCAGGCCGCTGACGCTCAAACCTGAGGCGGTAAAACAGAAGCCGGTCAAGCCGGAAGTTTTCCGGGTTGTCAGGCCGGAAAAGACCCGTCCAGTCGCAACTGACGAGCAGGGGAGCTATCAGCAGGCAAAGCTTGCCTATCTGAAAGGCGACTACCAGACAGCCTTGGAACTTTTCTCCGAGTTTCGCAGCAAATATCCGGGTTCGACCTTCTCGGCGGATGTCGCACTTTACCAGGCTGATTGCCTGCTGCACCTCTCCGGCGAATAAGCTCGGAGTCGATTCTAAGAGAATAAAGCAAAAAGGCCAAGTCGTTGACTTGGCCTTTGCTATTTGTATCAGCTCGATTGTTAGGATAGTTGTTGCTTCTCTCGCAGAAGGTGCCTCGCACCCTCACCGAAGGGTACGATGCCAGGTGCAGGGGGGGGCGCATTGTCCCCCCTATAAAATAGGGGGGAAGCCGAAAGCAAGAGAGGCAGGGGGGTGATTTGCCCGGGTGAAAGACCCCCCTGTATCGCTACGCGAGCCTTCCCCCTGTTCCACAGGGGGGACCAAACAACACCAAAGCCTAGCTTAACGGCCGTGCTCCCGAAGGGCGAGGGGGAACTCTGAAAGTTGCAGGCGTTTTGCACGAACTAAACCTCATCATGTCGGCGCCATTTAATGGGAGCCTTACCCGGCCTCGACGGTCAGACTGCGCAGCACCTCGGAAACGACGCTGATGGTGTACGGCTTGGCGATTGCGGCGCTAAATCCATGTTGGCGATAGTCGGCCATGACGGTCGAATCGCTGTAGCCACTGGCTACTATAACCTTCGCTTCCGGGTATTCCCTCAAAAGTCTCTGCACGGCCAGTTCGCCACCCAAACCTCCCGGAATGGTCAGATCCATGATCGCCAGCCGGAACGGTTCCCCACGCTGCGCCGCTTCCCGGTAGAGCCGCAGCGCCTCGCGACCGTCGTCGCAACTCACCACCTCGTAGCCGATAAGCTGCAACATCTCTGAAAGCGTTTCTCTGATGGAGGGGTCGTCGTCCATGACCAGCACGCGCCCCGAGCCGCGAAAGGCCTCGCCCCTGGCCTGCTGCGTCTTCTCAGGTCCACAGTCGGAGGCGGGGATGGCAAAGGATACGCTGGTGCCGAACCCGACGCTTGATTCCACCTTGAGCGCGCCGTCGTGCTTGGCAATGATGGCATGGACCGATGCCAGGCCGAGGCCGCTGCCGGCGCTCTTGGTGGTGAAGTAGGGGTCGAAGATACGCTCGAGATGCTCGGCCGGGATGCCGGTGCCCTGATCCTGTACAGTAACCTTCAGGTAGCGGCCGGGCCTCAGCTGATACCCTTTGGCATGGTCATCCACGTTGTCCATCGCGATGCGCAGGATGCCGCCCTCGGGCATCGCCTGCTTGGCATTGATGACCAGGTTGTTGATCACCTGGCTCATCTGGCCGACGTCGACCGCCACCGGGTAAAGGTCCTCTGCGATCCGGTATTTGCAGCGGATATTGGAACCTCGCAGGGCGAATTCGGCGGAGTCGCTGACGATATTTTGCAAGGAGGTGACTTTTTTAACCGGCGCCCCGCCTTTGGCAAAGGTCAGCAACTGCCGGGTCAGGTCTCCGGTGCGCTCTGAGGCTTGCAGCGCACGGGAGAGAAAGGGCTGAAGTTCCGGGTCGCCCTTTGCCTTCAGTTCGGCTATGGAGATGTTGCCGATTATGGCGGTTAAGAGGTTATTCAGGTCGTGGGCGAGTCCTCCGGCCAGAACGCCCAGGGACTCCAGCTTCCTGGCCTGGAACAGCTCGTTCTCCAGATCATGCTGCTTGGTCATATCCCTAAAGACGAGCACCCGGCCGATATCCTGTTGTTCGCTATCGTGCATCGGGGCGATCGTCCCTGTTATGTGCCACTCGTCCCCCAGGGCGCTGAGCAAAAGTAGGTGCCCGTCGGCCTCGAGCACTGTCGGGTGCCCGCCCAGACTCTCCAGTTCGCCACATGGCTGCCGGTTCGCTTTGCGCAGCAGTCTGAATACCTGAGAGAGCGGTTGGCCCAGTGCCTCCGTCGTGGCCCAGCCGGTAAGGTTCTCGGCCGAGTGGTTCATGAGGGTAATCATCCCCTGCGGGTCCGTCGTGATGACCCCCTCGCCAAGGGAAGCGAGCGTCACGGCGAGTCGCTCTTTTTCCGACAGCACCAGCCTCTCCATGCTGCGCTGCTCCGAAACGTCATCAATGGCGACCAGCGCGTGCTTTTTGCCGGAAAAGAAAACTGGCTCCACGCTGAAGCGCAGCCAGGTGTTCCCGGTGCTGTCCCGCGAGGAGGCATGCCGGATTTCAATCCCCTGGGCGCCGATATTATTGTTGATTGCCAGTCGGATGGATTCTCTGAGCCGGCACGCGGAGCATGCGCTGGAAGTGCCGCAGGTAGCGTCGGTTGACTCCGCGTTGACGCAATCCAGGGCAAGCCCCGGGCGCAGTCCCAAAATTTCTTCGATCGGCTTATCAACCAGCCGACTCATCGTGGAGTTGGAATCGACGATCTGGATCCATTCGTTGATCAAAAGCATGCCCGCCGGAGCGGCGTCAAAAAGTGCCCGTACATTGTCGCGCTCCAGTCGCAGTTGCTCGCCCACCTGTTGGCGCTCGGCGATTTCCCGCTCCAGGGTCACCGCCTGAAGGCGCAGCTCCAGTTCGGCTTCCTTTCTGGCGCTGATGTCACGATTGATGCTGATGACGCAGCTCTCGCCGCGAAATTTGGCCACCTTGGCACTTACCTCCACCGGAAGATCCTTGCCGGCTTTGCTGACGTGCCGCGATTCGAAGAGCGCATATCCCTCGTTGGCAATGTCCCGCATCCGCTTGGAAACCTGGGGGGCGAATCCGGGCGCGACCAGGTCGGCGATGTTAAGCCTGGTCAATTCCTCGTGTGAATATCCCGTGTTGGCCGCGGCGGCCGCGTTTGCCTCGATGATCCCGCCGTCACGGTCGAAGATGTAGACGGTGTCACCGACACTGTCCAGCAGGTGGCGGTAGGCGTTGTTGGCCTCCTCGAGCGCTCTGATGGCCAACTGGCGCCGCCCGTTGATGATGGCGGCGACGAGCGCGAGCGCCAGGGTGGCGATGAGCAGGATGCCGAACCAGGCCAGGGCCTTGTTCACCTGGTAGGACGACTTCGGGACATTGATCAGGATGCTGCCCGGCGGCAGGGGCGTCTTGTCGGCATTGATGCCGAAGCGCTCAAGTTGCTGGTAATCGAACATCGGCACGGACATGGTGCCGGTGAAAACCGGGATGCCGTCGGGATCCTTCCCCTGCAAAATCGCAGTGACCAGCCGGGCGCAGGCCTCTCCATGGGCCTTGCCTCCCAGGACCATTCCCCCAAGGACCCCATGATCCAGCAATTCGGCATGCACGTTGAACACGGGTACCGGGCTTTCCTTGGCAATGATGTCACCCGCTTCGGAAAGATTGAAGGTCCTGCCTGATTTTTCTGCGGCATAGGAGAGCATCAGCACCAACTGGCCCGGGCGTAACCGTTTCACCTCGGCAGCCACCTTCTCGATTGGCATTTCCGGGATATCGGTAATTGCCACTTTGGGGAAGCGCTGCGCCTCCTTGACCAACTCGTTGCGCATGGCCAAGCCCGTTTCAGTGTAGTCATGGAGCAGCAGCACCTCCTGGGCCCGGGGAAACAGGCTCAGCGCAAGTTTCAGGGTGTCAAGAGAACTGTGCTTTTCGGCAAGGCCGGTGACTTTTTTCTGGCCGGCGATCATTGACGGAGTGAAGTCGTTGACGCCGCAGAAAACGATGCTGCTTTTGGGGAAGGCGGTCGGGCGGTAGCGGGTGGCGAATTCCAGGGCCGCGTTGTCCATGGCGAGTACCACATCCGGCTCGAAAGGGCCGCGGAATTTCGAGGCAAACAGGGCTGCCTGACGGGCGAAGTGGACTTTGGCAGGGAAGCGTTTTGCATCGAGGTGTTCCACGAGGACGACAGGGGTTGGTCGGGTCTTGCTTAAGACCGCCTGGATGCCCGACAATTCCCCGTCGGACCAGTCATATCCTGCATGATAGGAGTCGAGCACAAGCACAACCTGTTTTGCTTTGCCGCCGGCGAGAGCGGCGGAAGAGGGCAAAACGACAATGGTTGCTGTCAGCGCAAAGGCCACGAGGCATAAACCCAAGGACAGCGTATTTGTTTTACTCATAACGGATGTCCTGATTTGAAGAACTCTGTCTCAGCTAAAGCCCGCCATAGTTTGGTAATAAAGCAGATTTAGGCTACTTGATTCCTTTCCGGCAGGTCTGGGGCGCTTTTGAGGCAGGATATAGATACCAAAGGCACAGTTCCGCCGTCAATAGCCTGGGCTACAGCTGATTATGGCACTCATCGGCATGTTGGCTCATAACTTTAGTCCCTGTAGTCATTATTCCTATGAGCTCCCGGGGGTTGTATTCCCCTTCGGCCGTTCCGGGGCCTTGCCATGTTCTGCCCCCCCGAGCGCACCAGCGCCGCCACCCGCGAGATTGCCTCTATCATCAAGAGCGTCCAGCAGGAGACCAGTTCAGCCATGACAGTCATGGAGGCGGGGGTTTTGCGAGTGGAGTCGGGAACGCTTGGGACTGCCAAGTCGGGGACCGCCCTGGAGGAGATTTTGGAGCGCATCAGCGCAGTGACCACGCAGGTCCACCAGATCGCCACGGCCGCCGAGGAGCAGACTGCCACGACCGACGAGATCAGTTCCAACATCAGGTCCATTAATGAGGTGGTGCAGGGGACCGCGAGAAGTGCCCAGGAGTCGGCCTCGTCAGCCCAGCAGCTCTCGATTCTGGCGGAAGAGCAGCAGCGGCTGGTCGGACAGTTCAGACTGGAATGAAGGAGCGGATAAAGAAGCGGCCGGGGGAGGGAACTTTTTTACCTCGCGATCTGCTTGCCCGGGGGGAGAGGCTCTTTTTCAGAGCGCTCCCTCGCGGCTCCAGGCGATAGGGGAACTCGCCGAGACCTGGCAGAGCCTTTTACCGCGCACCCCCAAGGTTTTCGACAATATTTCTATGTCCATGACGTGTGCCGCCGTATCTGGCTTGGCCGGTTTGACACGCCTGAGTGCCGTCTCCAAAAACCCACCTTCCAGATCGCGCCGCAAATCATGAACCGCATCGAGTAGCGCGAGATACGCGTAGTAAACGACTAACACCGCACTAAACACCACTATTGGTTCCATGAATACCTCACTTTTCTCCTCATTGAAATCTCTCAGCAATATCTGCTCATGAGAACTATTCGGACTTGGGAGGCCAGGTCTAAAGACTTATTTTCCCTTATTTTTTTGTAGGGTCAGTCCTACAAGGGCCGGTTCTCAAGGAACAGGGGAATTTCTTCCTCAGGCGCAGAGTCCTTGGTACGCTGCTATGCTGCCTTAGCCGGTAGTTGGGAAGAGCCGCATGGCCGGTTCTCATGCCGAGCGCAGGCCTGCACGATTGCCTTAGCCAAATTCCTGGTGGGCCAGATTATAGGTATTTTTTAGCTAGCTAAACGGGTACAGTACCATTGGTAGCGACACGCGGCTTCCCCTGCTCTACCTTGGTGAGTACTTAGGGGAAATCCCTGACGGGCGGGGCAAAGGGCGCAGAGGGGAGCGGAGTTCCGGGGGCAGACGCAATGAAAGAAGTTTGGGACAGTTCAGCGCACGCCGCAGACTTGTACCGAAAGGCCGAGGATGAGATCGCCAGGCACCCGGCAGCCGCCGAGGCGCTCTTGAGGGAGTTGGACGCCAAGCGACTGGTGCATGAACTGCAAGTGCACCAAATCGAACTGGAGATGCAAAATTCCGAGCTGCAGCGCTCGACGCTCGCCCAGGAACTCTTACTGGAAGAGTACACCTCGCTCTACGATTTTGCGCCGGTCGGCTACATGTCCTTGGACCGCAATGGGCATATTCTCAAAAGTAACCTCGCCGGCGCGGTCCTGGTCGGTTTGACGCGCTCGCAGGTTAACAAACTCCCTTTTGGGCAGTTTGTCGCCCGGGAGGATCACACCTTGTTCGCCGACTTCCTGCAGAAGGTTTTCAGCGGACTCTCCGAGAAAACCAGCTGTGAACTGAGGCTTCTCAGGAAGGGAAGCGAAACGATCTTCGCCCAGATGGAGGTGCAGGCCAGCGGAGCGAACCTTGAGTGTCTGGTCGCGATCATTGATGTCACCAGCCTGAGGCATGAAGAGCAAAAGTTCCACATCGTGGCTGACCGTCTGGCCCAATCCTTTGACGATCTCGAACTGGTCACCTCCGAGCTTAACCTGTCGGAAGAGCGCGAAAGGCGCCGTATTGCGCTTGCGCTGCACGACCAGGTGGTTCAGAGCCTGGCGATTGGCAAAATGAACCTGGACGCCGCGCTGCAAAAAGGTGACATAATCGATCACCCTGTGCTCCAGGATCTGCAGAGGACACTGGAAAACGCCATGCTGGAACTCAGGGACCTAAGCCGCGACCTGAGTCCTCCCATCCTTTACGATCTGGGATTGAGGGCCGCGATAGCCAGCCTGGGGGACCATCTCGGGGGTAAATACGCTTTCCGGTTTCTGCTTCATGGCGATGCCGCGCCCGCGGCAACCCTGAGCGAAGAGCTGACGATCACTGTTTTCCAGTTCTGCCGGGAGCTTCTGATGAACATCGTGAAGCATGCCCACGCGAGTATGGTGACCGTGTCGCTGCATCAAAAAGGTGACCGGCTCTTGCTGAATGTCGGCGATGACGGCATAGGGTTTGATTTGACTAATTACCGTGAAGGGTTCGGCCTGGCAAATGTCAGACAACGGATAAACTATCTAAGGGGTGACTTTAAGATAGAGTCGTCTTCCGGCATAGGAACCTGCTGTCACATCTCGCTTGATATGAGATGCTCAGAAAAACGCAGAAAGGAGAGGCCCGATGGCAATAAGAGTACTGCTTGCCGATGACCACCAAATATTTCGCGAGGGACTCAAAAACCTCCTGGCGCAGGAAAGCGACCTCACCATCGTAGCCGACACTGATGACGGTGCGCACGCCGTCGAACTTGCTACCTCGCTGAATCCCGATATAGCCATCCTCGATATCAGCATGCCGAACATGAACGGCATCGAGGCCGCCCGCAGGATCGTGGCGCAGGGAAAGGGGACTCGGGTCGTCATCTTGTCGATGCACATGGACAAGGAATATGTAGCGGAGGCCCTGAGGGCAGGCGCCCAGGGTGTGCTTGCCAAAACCTGCAGCTCAAGGGAACTGGTCGATGCCATTCGGTTAGTAGCGACAGGGGAGCCTTATTTGAGCTCAACCATCAGTTCCGCCCTGGTGGGGATCATCTCCAACCCCAGACCTGAAGGGCTGGCTTCCTCGCCTTCCAGGGCGGACAACAAGCTTTCCCAACGTGAAAACGAGGTATTACGGCTGATAGCCGAAGGGCACTGCACCAAAGAGGTCGCCGCTTTGCTCAGCATCAGCGCCAAGACTGTCGAGACCTACCGCCTGAACCTGATGAAAAAGCTCCAGATAACCAGGGTGGTGAGCCTCGTCAAGTACGCCATCCGCGAAGGTATCGTAGATCTCACCTAGCTTTTGTCCTGCCCCTCTCCGGGGCAGTTTCCTGCACCTCGCGCCGGCTAAGGGCGCTCGTTCCGCCCTCTTTAATCTCTTATCCCTTCTCTTCTTGTCTTGCTCAGTCCCTCTTCTGCCATAGTCAGGCTCCTTCGCTGTAATCCTTTTCCCTTAAGGCCTTTCCTTAGGGGAATTTACCATATCAAGAAGACCCCGTTATTGCTGATAAGCACTCATGAACCTGGCGGCTTGGCTTACCACATTAATGCTGCGCTTTTCTCGAAATGCACCCTCGTGCAGGTTTAGCATAGTGACGTGAATTGTCGGGCCTGCAGTTTTAATAAAGACCCCTGATGGTGCTGATTTGCAGCAGTTCCGATGCAGATACCCGTAAAGGGTAGCCTACAAAAGCCGCACCAGCAGCGGCCCCCCTGGCGCGCATTGCCATTAAGTTAACGATCCCGTCTGGCCTAAACTCTCCCTCCCCCCTTGCGGGGGAGGGGCGGGGTGAGGGGGAAGGTGCCATATTTTGAGGAGTTGGCAACTTCACCCCCCCCCCCCCCCCCCCCCCCCCCCCCCCC
>Ga0209123_1000492_pt1 | contig 51035 bp, 50 predicted proteins | sample BarGraIncu00431A_FD_184500 | JGI IMG/M metagenome (GOLD analysis project Ga0209123, IMG submission 184500) | Arctic peat soil microbial communities from Barrow, Alaska, USA - Barrow Graham LP Incubations 004-31A (SPAdes) (version 2) | ecosystem: Environmental > Terrestrial > Soil > Wetlands >...
GACCGGTATATCCTGTGGTACAATACCAAACGAATTAAGAAATCGCTGGGCTATCTTAGTCCAGCAGAGTATCGTCGACAGCGGCTACAGGCTGCATGATTTCGTCCAAGAAAGTGTCCGCACCCCCCATTGAACTTTTAAGCGCTATTATTAACTGTATTCTTTTGGTCGGACTTTCGTTTTCTTTTTTGCTATTTTCAAAAGTAATTAAAAATGAACAACTCAAATTGTATATCTTTGCAGTAATACTTTTTGCTACATTGATATTTATATTAGTACGCTTTTTTCCTCTTGTAGGTCCGGTGGTTTGGACAGCATCATTTCTTCTCGGTTTATTATTATTATCATACTCTCAGGTTACAATGATTATTATCTTTTCTATAGAAAATGCAATAATAAACTTATATTTCTGGTACAATTTAATGAAATTTGACAAATGGGAAAATTACTATGTAACGCAGACATTTGCTTTTATTATGCTTTTTGTTGTTTTTATTGTAGTTTTTAAAATTTCAAAAATTCGACAGCAAATAATTGGCAAACAATATGATAATATTGCCATCGCAAACGAAAAAATGCTTGCAACGCTATTATCTGTGGGTGATGGCATCATAACAATTGGAATAGACAATACTGTAGAATTAATTAATCCGGTCGCAGAGCAACTGACTGGTTGGTCGCAGTATGAGGCGACTGGAAAGTCTAGTGAAGAGATATTTAATATTGTAAACGAGTATACAAAAGAAAAAGTAAATAGTCCAATAAAACAAGCTTTAAATACCGGTAAAATAGTACAGCTTGCAAATCACACTTTGCTTATATCAAGGGACGGAAGAGAAAGCGCTATTGAAGATACTGCCGCGCCCATCATTGATAACAATGGAAACACAATTGGCTGTGTGTTGGTATTCAGAGACTTTAGTGATAAAAAAGCGAAACAAAGAGAGGTTGAGTACTTAAGTTATCATGATCAATTAACTGGATTGTATAATCGCAGATATTTCGAAGAAGAATTAACGCGTTTAGATACTAAAAGGAATCTACCCCTCTCAATTATATATGGTGATGTTAATGGTCTAAAAATCATTAATGATGCATTTGGACATTCCCAAGGTGATCAACTTATCCAAATGGTTGCAGAAACATTAAAGGCAGTTTGCAGAGCAGATGATATCATTGCACGAGTTGGTGGTGATGAATTTATTATACTGCTACCCAAAACTGATTCAAAAGAATTGGAAGAATTGATTGTGAGAATAAGGGAACAGACTAATCGGATTACAATAAAAAATATTGAAACATCTGTCTCATTTGGATGGGATACAAAAAACGATGAAACCAGAACTGCTTCAGACTTAGTAAAAAAAGCAGAGGAATTCATGTACCAAAAGAAAATTCTCAGCAGTGGCAGCAAACGAAATGGAATCATAATCTCTATACTAAATACTTTACTTATTAAGTTCCCCCGCGAAGAAGCTCATTCTAGGAGAGTGAGCGGCTTATGTGAAGCGATTGGGCGAGCTTATCATCTAAATGTTGATGAAGTTAATGAGCTGCGTATATTAGGGCAGCTTCATGATATTGGGAAAATCACCATTGACGAAAGCATTCTTAATAATGAAAACGTACTATCAAATTCGGAGTGGACTCAAATAAAGCAACATCCAGAAATAGGCTACCGATTGTTGGGTGCCACCAGCGAGTTTTATGCCATTGCGGATGCTGTCCTGGCACATCACGAGAGATGGGACGGAACAGGGTATCCAAATGGCCTGAAAGGTGAATATATAAACTGGAAAGCAAGAGCATTAGCGATTGCCGATGCTTATGGTGCTATGGTTAGCGAACGTCCATATAAGGCGAGCTTAAGCAAAGAAGAAGCAATTGCAGAAATCAAGAAAAACGCGGGGGCTCAATTTGATCCCGATATCGCCAGAATATTTATCGAAAAGGTTTTGGGCTGTGTATGGTGATAGTAATGCTGAAAAGTCAAGGTCCTGATTGATAATTCTGGCTTCAAACCTTCGCTAACTATTGATACCCTCGCTTACAATTTGTCAGCGAAAATGCACACTGTATCAAAATTATCAGCATTTGCCAACGGAAACGGTGGGATTCAAACCCTTACATTGACTTGTTTCCGAGAATAGGCATAAACTGTAAAAGTGAGTGGACGTGTTTCCAAGTACGGATTATTCCCCAAAAACCACTATCGACCTATTCCCGCGAACGGGCAAATAGAAAAACACAGACCTGACATCGTTCCGAGCCTGTCGTTCCATGTCGAGTGTTGTCTACTGCTGACGGGGGGTCAAAAATAATCCGGCGTTGACACAACAAAATGGCGTTTTCCATTAGATGTTCATTGCCGAAATATATGCTAATAATTACTGATTATGATATCCGTTAAGTTTCCAAGGGGCTATAAATAGTTTTGTGCTTTTACTGAACCCATAAAGCACACGACAAATATAACGCCTTATTGGGTTAACGCCAAACTTGTACTTTCCTTGGGTAGCAGCACCGCGATCACTCCCGATAGTACGGTACATGCCGCGGGCACAATTATCAGCATGTCCATGCCCCACGCGTAGGCCAGCGTACCCATCAGCAGCGGGAAGAATGAGTAGGCCAGATACAGCGCGCCAAACACGGAGCTAGATGCGAGGCCGGAGTTTTTACGGTACCAGCCGCTGACCAGCCCCATTGTCCGGGGCAGCAGCGGCGCGTTGAGCGCGCCCGAGAGAAATACGCATATCAGCATCACGGCGTAGCTGCGAGTCAGCATGCCGATGACGAGAACCACACCCGCGAGTATGCTGCCGTAAATATTTACAGACCGGGTTTCCAGCTTCCGGAGCGGTGGAACCATGCCGAACAGCAGGCGGACGATGCCCGCGCCCAGCCAGTATGCGGTGAGGCCAAGCCCTGCTGCCAACTGTCCGGAACCGAACACTTCCTTGAAGTACTGTGACATCCAGACGAGTATGCCGCTCTGGTAACCGCCGAACATCAGAGTGCAAAGAACGGCGATCCAGACATTTTTGTCCGTGAGGAACCTTTTGGTCGCGCCTTTTTCTTTATTGGCCAGATGCACCGCCTTAATGGCTTTCAGGCTCCGGCGCGCGTAAACGGTCACAAGTATGTAGACTGCCAACACAGCGAACATGAAGCACCCCATCGCGGTGTAAACGGTCTGCCAGGGCAGCCCGTTTTCCGTGATGCCGCCCACGATGAGGGGGGCGGCCACAGCGCCGATGGACGCGATACCGTGCATCAGGCTCAGCGCGGTATTGCACTTTTCGTGTTGAACGTCGGACACGAGGGCGTTGCCGGTCATATCCATCGTGCTGAACGATATGCCGAAGAAAAGGAACATCAGCATGAATACGGCGTAGGGCGGGGCGATGCCGATCAGCAGCAGGGACAGGGCGACGAAAAGCATGGGTACGGTGAAAGCAACGGTCTTGTTCAGCCTGTCCATCACGAAGGAAAACAGTACGATGGCCGCCGTGCCGCCGATGTTCTGGTACATCGACATCAGGCCGCCGCCGTCCAGACGGATGTCGTAATTCGCCATGATGTCGCCCAGCAGAGGGCCGACGATGTTGTTGGACATACACATGAAGAACACCGCGCCAAACACCACAGCGGTGTAGATGTTGATCTGCTTCTTGTTGATATTCATATTGCCGTTCCCCCCGGATGTGATAAAAAAATTAATTATATCACAATGGGGAGAAAGCCGACACGGGGAAACCGTACGTACGGTTTGATGAGGGGGCGGTGGGTAACACCACTACTCTACTCTATACATTGAAGAATAGGTAAAAAAGGCTTGATATAAGGCTATTCTGAGAAAGTCATTGTATCGAGGTTGATTTTAGCGTTTTTATTTTGGTGCAGTTGGCTTTTCCTTAAAAATTGTAGGCTATAATTACTGTATCAGGGGTTCGGTTATGGGGGGTAATGATATTGACTCGAAAAAAGCTTATGGCATGGACATGTTCTCCAAGACTGTACATGTTGAGACGGTTGTTCTGATGTCAAGGGTCGAAAAGTGAGTGCCTGAAGATTGATATCGTTTGTGTGAAAACGATCCAGGAAAGGGAAGTACATCTGTGAAAAATTGAACAGATGCAGAAAATTATAATGAAAAAATTAAATGATTATTTATACGCAGGCGATACCGTTCTTAAGATATTACAGAGATATGCTGAGGATTTGAAACAGTCGGCGAAAGAAACGGATAATCAGATTGACCTATTGCACTGTAATGTTCTTCTGCAGATTGCGGAACTTTTGCAGCACAACGAATTCCTGACGTCGCAATCCCAGCGGATTCGGGAATTCTATAAACTTATGGCAAATGATTATCCATTTCTTGCATTTACTTTTAAGGGCCGAATCAAATCCCTGATACGCGCGGAAGCCAAATTCAACGGATACATCGTAGAATATATTTATGATTATTATATTGAACACGGCAAATACCCGTCACTTCCTGAACTGAAAAGCAATTTGAACTGTTTTCGCGACCTGATTGCATACAGAATCGTGATTTCTCTTCCCAAATGTCATCTCAAAGAAGGGGCGATTTGCGCAGCTGAAGAAAACAAATATCTGTATGATGTTGCCAACAAGCTGCTTGGGTTCCTTGAGGAACGCGGATTTACTGCAGAACCGGCTTCCTTTACGGGCGAGAAAAAATCGCCCCTGTTAAGCGCGGGTGTAAGTCCTTACTATAGAGATTATGTCGCAAATCCGGAGCCCAGTGGCTACCGTTCGCTGCATATAACACTTTACGACAACATTGCCCGTTGTTATGTGGAAGTACAACTTCGTACAAAAGAGATGGACGATTTTGCTGAAATTGGTCCTGCCAATCATTTAGGATACGAAAAGCGCCAGGAAAATGAGCGGGCCAAACGAGATGCCATTCCCAAAGGAGAAAACATTTATTTTGATGATGCCTATGAAAGAGTTATCACATTGCAGCAGCTCGAATTATCCAAAATAGATGTAAATATGTTTGCAGCAGTGGATAATTCCCTGATCAACGACGGCTGCGGCCTCTACCGCGGAAGACTCATTCTTCCGTATGAGCATCTTTCAAGATTCCAAAATGATTTGATTGATTAGTTAATTGGTGAGATTTGTAAACTTCTTAAAATCGGTGTCGACTTATTCCTGCGAACGGGCAAAACGATAAAACCGCATCAGACATCAAAATGAACATATCGTTCCATGTGGAGACAGTGGTGCTGCTGGAGAGATAAGGAGAAGAGATAAGATTCTTTTGCAGATAAACTTTGTGAATAATAATACATCGGTGCGATGAAAATAGCAGCGCTGCATTTTTGTCTATATTTATTGCATCTTAAACATTCAGAGTGAGGAGTATTGTAGGAAAGAAGTCAAACTATATTGAATATAGTTATTTATGGTGTTACAACTTTAGTGTGCCACAACAGATTTCGTTTAGTGGTGGGTAAAAAGAGTATATAAGTGACTAACATTTCCTCTTTTTTAGTTATGTGCCTTTTGTTGAAAATTATGGTTTTTCCTCGTCGAGATAAATACCATTGTTATTAGGAGTTTAGGAGATATTATGCAGCCAGCGTTTTTGTACCACTATACAACTATTCCTACCCTCGCATTAATTCTAAAGAACCAAACAATTCGCTTCAAGTCGCTTCGATGTGTTGATGATTTGCAAGAAATGATGTCAGCAGAAGAAAAGGAATATGGGAAGTATTGCTTTGTAAGCTGTTGGACTTATGAGGATAAAGAAAGCATACCAATGTGGAAAATGTATTCGGATTCTATGAAAGGTGTAAGAATTGGGTTACCAACATTACCCTTTCAAAAATTTGATGATGGTGTTGGCGGAAAAACATTTGTACAGCCACCATTTGACCGCGAGGATTATTGTGTTTTTCCAGCATTTCCAGAGATGTTTTTTTCGGATGTAAAATATTCAGATGAACCCGCTGATCTTTTTATTAAGGTCGAAGATTCTGATGGAATTTCCTTTAACCCAAAAAGTTTCTCATGTAAGAGTAAGCATTGGGAATTTCAAAAAGAGAGTAGATATAAGCTGTTTATCTTACCTCCCATTCCTAAAAAAGAAAATGGGATTCGGATAAACATGCAAGATTACCTTAAAGAAATACGAATGTGCCCCGATTTGAAGATCGACCATTTTGATCTCAGTATCAAACCTGATTTGTTTAAACAAATCGAGATAATTACCGGTCCCGCTATAAGACCCGGTAGCGGAGAAGATGTTTTGGTTACAACTTTAGCGACGCAATATGGAATTTCACCGCCTAAAAGAAGTTGCCTTTTGGATAAAATTCGGCTATTTCCGACTGTATGAATAGCGGGAGGCTTCGTTTTTAGATAAAGCCATAGGAGGCTGTCAGTATTAGACGAATGGGAACCATAAAGTTTTTATTGTTGGAAATGAAAACATCTAAATTATTCATCTTTTTCATGCTGCACTTTATCAAGTGGCAGTAAGTATTCTCGACCCTGCCGCCTTTGCGCGTGAAATTACCCCGCTGAAAAAGGTATCCGATCACTATCCCAAATTCATCTTATCTTTATTAATGATCCTGATGGTTACTGGTTAGAAGTTATTCCAAAGAGATAATAACTTGACCATAATTTATGCCTGAATATATACCTGAGCCAATTTATTGAAAAAAATATAGATACTCCGGATTGTTTTTTCGCACATATTCCATCGTACAGGAATCCCCATGTCCGGGATAAATCGTGATTTCATTACTCCAATCATTTATAACATTACATATGGAGTTCTTCATTTCATCCGGAGATCCGTCAACTAAATCGGTTCTGCCTATCTCCGTTTTAAATAAGGTATCGCCTGTAAAAGCGATCCTGCTTTGTTCTGTGTATAAACAGATGCTGCCTTTGGTATGACCGGGAGTATGCATTACCGTTAACTCTTCGTCTCCGAGCTCCAATATGTCTCCATTTTCCAGCAAGGCATCCGCAGGCTTATTATACAAACGCAAGTCTGCCGGATGAATGTATACGGGACAGGATGTTAATGCTTTAATTTCATCCACGCCGCCTATGTGGTCACGATGATGATGTGTCAGAAGGATTCCCTTCAGCGTTAGATTGAACTCTGATACAATTTTCAGGAACTTTCTTCCATTGTATCCAGGGTCAATGATAAAACATTCGCCATGTTCTCTGTCGTAAATTACGTAACCGTTGCTTACAAAATTTCCACCGGTAATACTAATTACTTTCACAGTTTTCACCTCGATCAGGACTTTTGTAGAATCTAACAAGATTTATTATATCGCAATCAATCATACTCAGATATAATTCGGCGGATCAGCCTATCATTCCCAATCTGACGCGCAGTTTCGTCGGTATGGTGTTGCGGCATAAAATACAGAGTAAATAGTATCGTCGTATGCAGTGGAGACAATGAACGCAAATGTATGATGCCGAATATGGCATATATACCAAATAAATTGCATATAATGTGCAAAATATTGCACTTTGCCCGGTTTTGCGTTATGATGGGTGAAGGAATTACTGCTGTTCATATTGAAAGAGGTGAAGTAATGGGTAAATATTTGTCATCTCATAACGCATTATCCGAACTCGCCGCAAGACTTAAAGCATATAGAATTGATTATCCTTTATCGCAGAAAGAATTAGCAGATAAATCAGGCATTGCGCTGCGAAGTATTTTGCGTATGGAGAGCGGGGAAGATGTGCAGCTTGGTAATCTGATTAAAGTGCTTATTGCACTGGACTTGGATGCCAATCTTGATATGCTCGTTCCGGATCCGACAAAGAGACCCTCGTATTATTTGAAGGATAAGTCGATTATGTCACAACGGAAACGGGCAAGAAAAAAGGAGCCCCAAAACCCCAATATAGATAGTAGATGGGGAGATGAAAAGTAATGAATAATACGGCGACTGTAATACTGTGGGGAACAACTGTAGGATATTTTCATTTAGAAGAGGGTGCGAAATATGTGTCCTTTGAATATGATAAGGATTTTGTCCGCAGGGGTATTGAGATATCACCTCTCATGATGCCCTTATCGAATAGAGTATATGAGTTTCCTGAATTGGCAATTCCAGCTTTTAGGGGTGTTCCAGGCTTATTGGCAGATTCTTTGCCGGACAAGTTTGGAAATGCTGTAATTGAACAGTGGCTTGCATCAAAGGGAAGAACACCGGAGTCTTTTCATGTGGTAGAGCGATTGTGTTATACCGGAAAACGCGGTATGGGTGCGCTGGAATATAAACCGGCCATGAGCTTGCACGGAGGCAATAATGATAGAATAGACATTGCAGGATTAGTGGATTTTGCCTCGTCTGTTTTGGAAGCTAGAGAGAATATTCATCTGTCAGCACAGGAGGATATGACTTACCACCAGTTATTGAAGCTTGGGACCTCGGCTGGCGGAGCCAGAGCAAAAGCTGTCATTGCCTATAATGAAAAAACTGGTGATATACGTTCGGGGCAGGTAGATTTGGACAAGGGGTATGATTTTTGGTTAATTAAGTTTGATGGTGTTGCCAAAAACGGAGACCATACTCTTGAAGATGTTCCGGAATATACTTTGATTGAGTATGCGTATTACAAAATGGCATTACAAGCAGGAATTGTTATGAGTGAGTGTAAGTTGCTGGAAGAAGGCGGCCGAAAACATTTTATGACAAAGAGATTTGATAGAGTGAACGGCAAAAAGCTGCATATGCAGTCATTAGGTGCCATTGCTCATATCGATTATAATGAGCCGGGTGTATGCAGCTATGAAATGGCTGCATTAACGGCAAGAAGATTGGGCTTGCCAGGCAGTGATATAGAACAGTTTTATAGAAGAATGATATTTAATGTTCTTGCGGTAAATCAGGATGACCATGTTAAAAATATTTCTTTTTTGATGGATAGGAATGGGATTTGGACATTATCTCCGGCCTATGATGTAACATTTGCATGTGATTCCGGAAATAAATGGCTTCAGGCTCATCAGATGACGATTAACGGGAAAAAATCGAACATCCTGATGGATGATATGATTGCATGCGGTCAAAACATGGACATAAAGACATTTAAGTGTAAGAAGATTATAGAAGAAATAAAAAATGCTGTAAAAGAATGGCAGACGATAGCACATTCTGTTGAAATCAGGGAAAATACAATTAACTTGATCAATAAAGAGATTGAAAGGCAAAGGTAAATAATTATGGTGCAGATTAACAAGGAAAAATGTACTGGGTGTGGTTTATGCTGTAATGACTGCCCCAGTAAGGTAATTAAGCTGGAAAATAAAAAGGCTTCCATAAGCGAACCAAGGTGCTTACGCTGTGGTCATTGCGTGGCAATATGCCCGGTGAATGCAGTTTCAATAGATGAATACGATATGAGTGAAGTCGAGGAATTTGGTAATGGGCAGCCTCATCTTGATCAAGAAGTTCTTCTTGATTCCCTCAAAAGTCGTCGTTCTATCAGAAAATATCAAAATAAGAGAGTGGAACAGGAAAAGATTAAAAAAATTATTGAAGCAGGCCGTTATACGCCAACTGGAAGCAACAAACAGGATGTTTCCTATATTGTAGTTGAAAAAGACATTTCCATTTTAGAAAATGAAGGAATAAATATTTATAAGAAATTAGGTAAAATAGGCGGGTTTATCAGCAGGTTTACAAAGTTACCAATCGATCTGAAAAAACTCGACTTAAAAGAAGGGTTCTTGTTTCATGGAGCACCTGCAGTAATTCTTGTAATATCCCCGAGTGCCTCCAATGCCACGCTTGCCGCTATGAGTATGGAACTGATGGCTGAGGCGCAGGGGCTGGGGACTCATTATGTAGGGTTATTCACAAGAGTTGCTGATAGAAATAAGAAAATAAGAACTTTTCTTGGATTAAAAAAGAATGAGAAAATCGTACAATGTATTGCTCTTGGTTATCCTGATGTAAAATATCAGCGTACCGCCCCCAGAAAAAAAGCGGATATTCAGTGGAAATAAGGATTTATTTTTAGTAAAAACACGATGTCAGCAATCAGTGTAAGGTTTGGGGAGAGATAATGGATAAGGCTAAACGAAATGACACTCTAACTTTATTGTTGTTCATCATTTATTTATTGGTATTGATATGGGTAATTCTTTTTAAACTACACTTTTCTTTTGCGGAAATGGATAGGGCAAGAATTATCAATCTGATTCCATTTCAGGGTCCGGGGATTGGTGCTGACGAGATTTACAATGTGCTTTTTTTTATTCCTTTTGGAATTTATATCTGCATGTTAAAAAACAAATGGTCTTTTATAATTAAAATTACTACAATTATTTGCCTTAGCTTGTCTCTTGAAATTCTTCAATTTATTTTTGCCATCGGGCGAACGGACATAACGGACTTGCTTTGCAATACATTGGGTGGAATAACCGGAATAGGGATTTATGAGTTATTATATAAATTGCTAAAAACCAGAACCAGTAAAGTTTTGAATATAGTTTTTTTGGTGTTAACAGTATGTATATTATTGTTTTTCACTTTGTTAGTAACTCATTCTATACCGCTGAGAATTAATCTATAACCGAATGGTTTTCTGAAAAATGTGCGCAGCCTACAAAGAACCACTGTCAGAACGGGTTGTTGAATCTGAAAAACTATGGCTGTCAGTTGAGAGGTGAATGGGCATGGCAAAAAAGAATCGCGTTTATATTGCAATCGACTTGAAGTCTTTTTACGCTTCTGTTGAGTGTGTGGAACGCGGTCTTGACCCCATGAACACCAACCTCGTAGTCGCCGATGCCAGCCGCACGGAAAAGACCATCTGTCTTGCTGTTTCGCCGTCGCTCAAATCCCATGGGATTTCCGGCCGGGCAAGGCTTTTTGAAGCTGTGCAGAAAATCAAAGAAGTGAACGCACTGCGTCAGCGGTCAGCACCGGGGCGTAAGCTCACCGGCGAATCCTATGACAATGCGGAGTTGTTGGCCTCGCCTGATTTGACTGTTTCCTATATCATCGCGCCGCCGCGGATGGCTCTGTATATGGAATACAGCACGAGGATTTACAATATTTATTTGAAATACGTTGCCCCTGAAGATATCCATGTGTACTCAGTCGATGAGGTGTTCATTGATGCCACGGATTATTTAGCCACTAATCATCTTACACCCCGGGAGATGACCATGACGATGATTCAGGAAGTCCTTAAGACTACCGGTGTTACGGCGACAGCCGGAATAGGAACAAATCTCTATCTTGCTAAAATCGCTATGGACATTCAGGCAAAACATATCCAGCCGGATAAAGACGGGGTGCGTATTGCGGATCTGGATGAAAGAAGCTATCGTCGGCTGCTATGGACGCACCGCCCGCTTACCGATTTCTGGCGTGTTGGACGCGGCTATGCCAGGAAGCTGGAAGAACACGGGATGTTTACCATGGGCGATATAGCCAGATGTTCTGTTGGAAAGCCCAGTGAGTACAACAACGAAGATTTGATCTATATGCTCTTTGGCATCAATGCGGAACTGCTGATTGACCACGCATGGGGCTGGGAGCCGTGCACGATAGCCGATATTAAGGCATATAAGCCCGGCTCCAAAAGCATAGGTTCCGGGCAGGTGCTTCAATCCCCCTATGCTTTTGATAAAGCAAAACTGATTGTGCGGGAAATGACGGACCTTCTCGTCCTGGATTTGGTGGACAAGGGTCTTGTAACGGACCAGATGGTTTTGACGATAGGATATGATATTGAAAATCTCTCGAATCCACAGATAAGTAAATCCTATCATGGCGAGGTCACAACAGACCATTACGGCCGCAAAATTCCCAAACACGCACACGGCACCGCAAACCTGCGCCGTCAGACTTCCTCCACGATGCTCATCACCGATGCGGTTATGGATCTTTTTGACCGTATTGCAGATAAAAGCCTGCTGGTCAGAAGAGTCAATATCACAGCAAATCATGTAGTCGATGGAAACGCAGTCACCTCTCTTAGGAAACCCGACTCTTTCGAGCAGCTTGACATGTTTACAGATTATGAAGCTGTTCAGAAGAAAAACACGGAGGAAGATGCAGCTCTGGCACGAGAAAAAAAGATTCAGGAAGCTGTAATTGAGATAAAGAAAAAGTATGGTAAAAACGCTGTTCTGAAGGGTATGAACCTTGAAGAAGGAGCAACAACCGCCTCCCGCAACCGGCAGATCGGAGGACATAAGGCATGATGAATCCATACGACGACATTATCAATTTGCCGCATCACACTTCCCCTACGCACCCGCATATGTCCGCATATGACCGGGCGGCACAGTTTTCCCCGTTTGCTGCTCTCACGGGTCACGATGCCGCCGTCGCTGAAACCGCGCGGTTAACGGAAACAAGAGTTGAGCTCGATGAATACAGCAAGGCAGATTTGAACCAGAGACTGAGTATCATTCAGGACCGGATGGACGAACAGCCGAAAGTCTCCATTACCTATTTTCAGCCGGATAAAAAGAAGTCAGGCGGCGCATACATTACGGCTGCCGGATGCGTAAAGAAAATAGAGGAGTATGAGCGGGCAGTGGTAATGGAGGACGGTACGAATATTCCGATTGATCAGATTATCGCGATTGACGGTGAATTGTTCGGTCCCATCGAAAATATATAGAACCGCAAGGTTTCTGCTAAACTGTGGTTATCGGTGCCGGACTGATTATTTAAGGAGGAAAGTATGAAAGAAATTCATTTCTCAATCGAAATAAATGCCTCTAAAGAAAGAGTCTGGGCAACTCTCTGGGAAGATGAAACATTCCGTGACTGGGCCAATATAATTGATGAAGGCACATATCTGAAGGGCGTAATGAAAGAAGGAAATGAAATTGAGTTTATCTCATCTGTAAATGGTTACGGAGTGACAAGTCTGATAGAGAAACTTATTCCGAATGAGTTTGTATTATTCAGGCACCGTGCAGATACAAAAGAAAGTGGACAGCAGGAACGCGAAAAAGAGTGGACGGGCGGAACAGAGAGTTATTCCCTCACCGAAAAAGACGGAGTTACTGCATTAATTGTTACAGCCGATATTCCTGATGAACTGGAAGAAATATTTAATATCAGGCAGCCTCGAGCGCTGGATCGGATAAAAGCTCTGGCGGAAAAAATATAGGATAAATGCAAGGAAAACATATCCTGATTACATTGGCAGAAGCCGTGATCGATTGCCGCAGGCAGACTGCCACGCACAAAGTCATTTTACAGTAGGGGAACTATTATTCTCGAACGGCTTCGGGTACAAGAAGAACGTCTAAGAGGATACATAAGATTCGAAATAATTGTGAAAATTGACGTATTATTGACGTATAATGAATAAATATAGAAGAAATGCATTAGCTTAAAAATTAGAAAGCGTGATTCAAATGAATCAGAAGCAATTGGAACAAATGAAGAGCGGCAAGGGTTTCATCGCGGCCCTTGACCAGAGCGGCGGCAGTACACCCCAAGCCCTTGAGGCTTACGGCGTTGGACATGACGCATATAAGAACGATGACGAAATGTATCAGCTGGTCCATGAGATGCGTACCCGTATCATTAAGAGTCCGGCATTTAAATCTGACCGGATTATCGGTGCCATACTGTTTGAACAAACGATGGACCGCACGATCGATGACCAATTCACAGCCGATTACCTGTGGAAGGTCAAAGGCGTGGTTCCCTTCCTCAAAGTTGACAAGGGTCTGGCTGATGAAGCGGACGGTGTTCAGTTAATGAAGCCGATTCCGGGTCTGGATGAGCTGCTTGACCGTGCTGTCGCTAGAAACATCTTCGGTACCAAGATGCGTTCAGTGATCAAAAAAGCCAACCCCAAGGGAATTCAGGCGATTGTCGAACAGCAATTCGACATCGGCAGGCAGATTCTGGCTAAGGGCCTGGTTCCCATCATTGAGCCTGAAGTAGACATTCACAGCGAAGACAAAGCCGCATCAGAAGCACTGCTTAAGGATGCAATCCTTACACAGCTTGCTTTGCTGCCGAATGATGAACCGGTTATGCTGAAGCTCTCAATACCGACTGTAGTTGATTTCTACAGCGAATTGATTCAGCATCCAAAAGTCCTGCGTGTTGTTGCACTGTCCGGCGGTTACAGCCGCAAAGAAGCCAACCAACTGCTTTCAGAGAATCATGGGTTGATTGCCAGTTTCTCACGTGCGCTGTCTGAGGGCTTGTCAGCCAATCAGACCGATGCGGCATTCGATCTCGAAATGCGCGACAGTGTTGATCAGATTTACGCTGCATCGATTACCTGATCACAGATGTTTGCCGAGGCAAACATTACAGGTTTATCGTTATCATCTGAAGTTCATTAGAATATGGGGGAGACTTTCTGTGGTCTCCTCTTTTTTATTTTCACCACAAGCGTCGGTGATCATTATTGTGGGAAGAGAACATTTTTGGCATAATTAATATGATATTACATGAACATCCGGAGGTGGAGTATGGCTTTTGATTTTAAGAAAGAGTACAAAGAATTCTATATGCCTAAGGGCACACCGGAAATTGTAACTGTTCCGGCTGCAAACTATATCGCAGTGAGAGGAAAAGGAAACCCGAATCAGGAAGGCGGTACATATCAGCAAGCGGTCGGCATTCTTTATGCGATTGCATATACAATCAAAATGAGCTACAAGGGTTCACATAAGATAGAAGGATTTTTTGAATACGTCGTGCCCCCGCTGGAAGGTTTCTGGTGGCAGGATGATGTTAAGGGCGTCGACTACACAAACAAGGACACGTTCAACTGGATTTCTGTGATCCGTTTGCCGGACTTTGTGACAAAAGATGATTTCGATTGGGCAGCAGCCGAAGCAGCCCAAAAGAAAAAACTGGATTGCTCTTCCGCTGCTTTTCTGACAGTTGAGGAAGGTTTGTGTGTGCAGATCATGCACATCGGCCCGTTTGATGATGAACCTGCAACCGTTGCCGCTATGGACAAGTATTTGAATGAACACGGCTATATAAATGATATAACAGATACCCGTTTACACCACGAAATCTATCTTTCTGATGCCCGCAAAGTCGAGCCCTCAAAATGGAAAACGATTATACGTCATCCGGTTAAAAAGGTCTGACGTTAGGCGAAGCGGAAAATCTCGTCTCGTGGAAGCCTTCGCCGAGTATGTTGAGGCGACTGACAGCCGTGCAAATATCACCTATATCGACCTGACAAGGTTGGATAATGAAAAACTGAAAGACTATCACGCACTGAATGAATTTATTGAGGGGCGATATGATCGAAAGAAAACGAACTATATTTTCATTGATGAAGTGCAGTTATGCCCGAACTTTGAACTCATCTCTTTTCAGGAATATATGAAGTACTACTTGATGGCCGATTCATATGCGGCATTTGATCAATACATCGTGGAAGGGGGTATGGCCAGCTCTTACGCATCAGTACATACATGAGTTATCTGTGTAATGCCTTCGCATTCTACAAAGTCAGAAGATACGACATCAAGGGAAAGAAATACCTGGCTTCGAATGATAAGTACTATTTAAGTGACCATGCTTTTCGATATGCGAAATTGGGCACGAAGAATCTTGATTTCGGGCGGATGCTGGAAAATATAGTTGCAATTGATTTGTTGCGCGCGAGGCAGATCCACTTCTGCAGATCAAGGATGCCTACCCCAAGATGATCATTGCAAGAACAAAGCATGAAACATACCAGTATGAAGGCATCCAGATCGTGGATATTGCAAACTGGCTTGCCGGTTGAATCCATTGAAAATGAGGGCGATTATTATGAAATACACACTATTTAAAGAAAAATACGGACCTTATGCGTTGATTGCCGGAGGCTCCGACGGATTAGGAGCCGCATATGCAGAGGCAATTGCGCGGCGGGGATTAAACCTGGTTCTGATCGCGCGTCAGGAAGACCGGCTGAAAGCGACGGCGGCCCGGCTTAAAGAAGTATATAAGATCGATGTCATTACGATAACAGCGGATATGGCAGATTTCGAAAATGTCAAAAAACTGATCAGCAATCTTACTGTTTCCATTGGTCTGCTTGTATACAATGCGGCTTTCGCGCCCATCGGATTATTCGAAAATACGAGCGAAGAGCATCTGGCTCTTGCCGCAGCTGTAAATGTAAAAGCACCGCTTCTGCTTGCCAAACTTTTGTCTGCGTCGATGATACAGCAAAAACGCGGAGGCATTGTGCTGATGTCATCTCTTGCCGGGGGGCAGGGAAGCCCGAACCTTGCGGCTTATGCGGCAACAAAATCATTTAACGCCATTTTAGCCGAAGGTCTCTGGAAAGAACTGAAGCCGCACGGAATCGATGTACTGGCCTGCTGTGCCGGCGCCATTCTTACTCCCGGTTATCGAAAGGCTGAGAAGACCAAACCGGCGCCCGGAACGCTGGAAGTAAGTGAAGTCGCTGAAAAAACACTGTGTGCTTTAGGAAAAGGTCCGATTTTCATTCCGGGAGCGGTGAATAAAATCGGCCGGTTTTTACTTAGCCGGATTTTGAGCAGGAAAGCCGCCATTGCTGTCATGTCGATAAACACCGGAGGTTTGTCATGAATTTGTTTTTAGGGTTGATCACCCCGTTAGCCGCATACGCAATTATCACTCTTTTACACATCATCATTCCGGTTAAAAGAATCATGGGATATGTCAAAAATGAAATAACAGGCGAAGTCATGAATTACAGGACCAATGGGATATTTGTTCTCTTAACAAGTATTCTCATTTGGTTTCTGCTTGGGAATTTTCATATCGTTCCATACGTATGGCTGTATGAGACCCGATGGCCGGGACTTATTGGTGCATGTGCTATCGGATTGATATTCTCCTTTTACATTGTTCTCAAACATCCATCTACCGGCAAATCTTTCCTGGCTGATTTTTGGTTTGGCAGAGTAAAAGATGCGCAGTTCAAAGACGGTTTCATTGATGCAAAGCTGTGGTTCTATTTAATCGGCGCTGTTATGCTTCAATTGAATGTTCTTTCTTTTGCGGCATACCATATCATGAATGTCGCAAACATAAACTATGGATTTCTTCTGGGCTGCGCCATGCTGACATGGTTTTGCTTTGATTATCTGATATTCGAAAAAATCCATTTATGGACATACGATTTTATTGCTGAACGTGTGGGATTCAAATTAGGATTTGGCTGTCTTGCGTTCTACCCTTATTTCTATTCTGTCGCACTTTGGTTTACGGCTCATCTTCCTAATCCCGGTCATCCGGCATGGCTTACCATCCTCTTTGGTGCACTCTTCCTCTTCGGATGGGTGTTTACACGCGGCGCCAACATGCAGAAGTATTATTTTAAAGTTACGCCCGACAGAAAATTCCTTTGGATACAGCTGGAAGTACTCAGCGACGGCAAACGCAGCCTGCTTGCTAACGGCTACTGGGGCGCAAGCCGGCACATCAACTATCTTGGAGAAATTATACAGGCGATTGCTATCGCCTTTGTCTGCGGTTACCTTGGTGTCTGGATGGTGTGGCTGTACCCGGCTTACTACATAGCTCTTATGCTGACCCGCCAGGCCGATGACGACAAAGTCTGCAAGGCAAAATATGGAGAGCTCTGGGATCAGTACACCAAAAAAGTGAAATACAAGATTATTCCTTTTATATATTGAGTGCGGGCGGAATAACTCCTGATAAAAAGGACGACGAAGAACCTTTTTAACAGGAGAACAATTATCTTTTCAAATGAGACTCGTATAATCCGGCAAAGGATGTTACATTATACAAGTTTTAATGGAGAAAGAAGGTAGTAAAAATGCTGCAATCCATTGTTCATATAGCATTAGTAGTAAACGATTATGATGAAGCAATTGAATTTTATACGAAAAAACTTCATTTTACTTTAGTGGAAGATACCTATCAGGCTGAGCAGGACAAACGTTGGGTGGTCGTATCCCCGCCGGGAACATCCGGAACAACAATACTCCTTGCAAGGGCTTCAAAACCTGAACAAATTCCTTTCGTTGGAAATCAGGCAGGCGGCAGAATTTTTCTGTTCCTTGGAACAGATGATTTTTGGAGAGACTATAATGAAATGACTGCAAAAGGAATCGAGTTTGTCAGAAGACCTAAAGAGCAGGACTATGGGACTGTAGCAGTATTTGCCGATTTATATGGCAACCTGTGGGATTTAGTTCAGTTCAATGAGAATCATCCAATGTATAAAAGAGTAAATAGTTCATTAGATGAATTAACTGAAGCGCTTCGGGCTGTTGATTCAATCATTCATAAATGCGAAAAGGCACAGGAAAAATTTCCGGACGGAACTTCTCATCACACACTCCTAAAGAACAGACTTAAGGCAATGTATATTTCAAAAGTGTTGATTGAGGAAGCTCTCAGCAATGCTCCAGGACCAGAGAAGCGGCTGTTTCTATGAAGCTGCCGATAATTGCAACAAAACTACATTTGTTAGTGAATGGATTGCCGGGAACTTCCTTGTATTATTTCCTGATCGGCGTAATATTTAATGCAGTAAGATTTCTTTTATAGATGTAAAATTCAGGACAAAACGAAATAATGAACGAGACCTCCATATGGGTTCGACAATATATTATTTTTCTGCAACGGGCAACTCACTTGTCATAGCGCGGCAAATCGCAAAAATGCTCGGTGACTGCACAATTCAATCCATGGCTGCGGAACTGCCGGATGAATCTGTCGGCGGGCCTGATCATCCTATCGGTTTCGTTTTTTCCGTTTTTTATGTCGGGTTACCGAAACTTGTCAAGCAGTTTGTGCATAGACTCAATATTCTAATATGAACAAACGAGAGCGAACTAAGACAGTCTTTTTATAGGGTGTTTTTATTTGTTACATACTTTTGTTAGTTAAAATATTGTTTTTATCAAGAGTTTCGCTTTTGGAGTTGTTTGATAGTTATAGGACTTTATTTAGGTCAATCAATCTCATTCCTTTTTATAGCATAAGGGAATATATATTTGGCAGCTCTGCGAATTTTGTGTGTATTTATAGTTAGTCTATTTGTTGAAATCATTCAAGGTTTTTTTGGCATAGGGGCATCAGACATCCTCAAGTTGCCGTTTATGCAGACTGAGTTACCTTGATAGACAGCTACATCTTATATAAAATATAGATGTAGCTGCAAGAAACGAGGTGTTTGCTTGAAGATAAAAATCAACGAGGGCTTTCCTGAAACAGAGATCACTATAGACTGTCCTGCTGCAACGGACGAAATTTTGAAAATTGTGTCTATTTTGCACAGTTTTGATAAAAAGCTCACCGGTACAAAAGACGGGAAAATCCATATCATCGACATAAGAGATGTGCTTTACTTTGATTCGGTTGATAAACGCAGCTTTATTTATACTTCAACAGATGTGTACGATACCACGTTCAGACTCTATGAAATAGAAGAGCGTTTACTGGGTGCGGGGTTTTTCAGAAGTTCAAAATCGCAGGTTATAAACATCTCGAAAATTGCATCACTTTGCCCCGATTTTGGCGGCAGGATAGAGGTTACAATGATGAATGGCGAAAAACTTATTGTGTCCAGACAATACGCAAAAAATCTTAAAGAAAGGCTGGGATTGTTATGAAAAAACTGATGGGGTTGGTCATCATTATCAAAAGTTATGCAGCAATGGGTTTTTCGGGCTTGATAATTGCCTACATGGTTGCCGGCTGGATTTATTCGACCATTAGGCACGAGCAGTTCAGCAACGCAATTCCTTTTATATTTGTGATACAGGGAGTGCTTTTAGCGTTGGCAATTTCTGTTCTGTGGTATCTGTTTTTTACCGGTGCTGTTTTTAAAAAATTGCGTTATTCAATAAGACTGATTGGCTTTGTGTTGATTCTTGTTTTAATACTGACTGGATTTCTACTAATGTTTTTTTCGCAGCCCACGAATTGGGCGAAGCTTTGGCTTATTATTGCAGGTATTTTTGTTTCTGTCACGGCCGGAATATCAGTATTAGGAGAAATTTATTTCAGAATGACAGGCAAGCGATATACGCAAAGTCTTGATAAATACAAGAAAAAGATATCGAATGGAAAAGATGAAAAGTATTAACAGAATACTGTTCCGGAACACGGGGAAGTGGGAGGAATTGCTGTTTTTTGCGATATTGAAAAGGAGAAACGGTTTATGAAACATTATGGTACATTAGCGGCGGGACGCCGTCATACCGTAGGTCTTAAATCTGACGGAACGGTGACGGCTGCGGGTGATAATAAATATGGCCAATGTAATGTAAGCGGTTGGCGCGATATTGCGGCGGTTGCAACTGGTAATGTTCATATGGCGACTAACACGGGTAATGCTCATACGATCGGTCTTAAATCTGATGGAACGGTAACGGCATTGGGGTGGAATGAGCATGGGCAATGCAATGTAAGTAACTGGCGCGATATTGCGGCGGTTGCGGCAGGCTGGCGTCGTACCATAGGACTTAAATCGGATGGCACGGTGGTTGCCGTTGGCAGAAATAATGAAGACCAATGCAATGTAAGTGACTGGCGTGATATTGCGGCGATAGCGGCAGGTGACTGGCATACCATCGGATTAAAACATGACGGAACGGTGACAGCTGTGGGTAATAATCGGTACGGCCAATGCAATGTAAGTAACTGGCGCGATATTGTGGCAGTCGCGGCGGGTTATCTTCATACCGTCGGGCTTAAATCGGATGGCACGGTGGTTGCTGTGGGTCAAAATAAAGCAGGCCAATGTGATGTGAGCAGCTGGCGCGGTATTGCGGCGATAGCAGTGGGCAGCAGTCATACCGTCTGCCTTAAACCGGACGGTACTGCGGCGGCTGTGGGTTGGAATGAGTATGGACAATGCAATGTAAGTGAATGGCAAAATATTGCAGCAGTTGCGGCGGGCTGCGCTCATACTCTCGGGCTTAAATCGGATGGTACCGCGGTTGCCGTGGGTGATAATGAATACGGTCAATGCGATGTCGGCGGTTGGCGCGGCATCCAAATACCCGGTAATTAGTTGGAAGAATGCTATGAAAAAGGAGTTTATAATTTAATGAAAAAGAACATTCTTTTCGTCTTTTCAGGAACAGGATGTGCGTCAGGACTTTTGGGATTCCCTCATATTTTCCTCATCTCCGACCACTTTTCATTCAAATATATTTATACTTTACCTGATACTTTTATGTTGGGGGTGTCATAATGAAAACATGAACGAAAGTTCATCTTCTTCCTTTTTTTTCTTTCTCCCCTCTAATGGCCGCCCTCCCTCCGGGCGGCTTTTTTTATGCCCTTTTTCAGATATCCGTGAGATTGGAATATCATTTTGAACTCTGGAAATTTGATTAATAAACACAATTTATATGGTAATATTTAAACAACTGTAAATATAATTATTTTTCATATTATTTGAAGATGAGTTATTAGGAGATGAGCAATGGAAACAGGTGGTTCTATTGCAGTCACATGTCGATAATGAATGTTTAGCCAGGTTTAAAGTAACTTCATCTGCAGAATCACCGCCCTGCCTGATTAAGCTTGTGGATGTATCAGACGAATCTAATTTTGTGACTGCATTTGTTAATCCGGGCGAAACTGTGAGTATATTGGTTCCTTTGGGCAGCTATGAGATGTCGTGTGCGGCAGGTATCATATGGTATGGAGTGGAATATTTGTTTGGACCCCGTACACTGTATACCAAAGCGGACAAAATTTATGATTTCAAAGAAGGTCCGTCCGGAAGGATCGACGGCTGGTCCATTGATATGACCCCGCGGACAGAGGGGAATCTGCAAATGGATGATATTGGCAAGGGCCAATGGTAGTGGGTAAAATGAAAATCGCGAAAAATACAAAGAGATAATCTGTCGCTGTTGCCTAAAAACACTTGCTGATAAACAAGAAAATTTCAATCTTTCTCAAAGCAAAAAGAACTCTGGAATAAGAATATTTAAGCATATTCGAATGTAAAAGAGTAGAATCAATTAAAAAGGTGTCTTCGGATATAATGTTCCAAGACCTTATGTTGGAATTTCGAAATATAAGCGCAACTATTTGATTAAACATGGGAGGAAAATCTATATGAGTAATGCTTTGGAGGTACAGAATCTCCATAAACCCTACAGTGATTTTACTCTGGATTCCGTGTCCTTCACATTGCCCTCCGGAAACATTATGGGTTTTGTCGGTCAAAACGGCGCAGGTAAAACGACTACTATCCGGTGTATCCTGAACATGGCTGTAAGGGATGGCGGTGAGATCAAAATTTTCGGTCTGGACAATGTGCGCGATGAACTTGCGGTCAAGCAGGAACTGGCCGCTGTGTTCGACGAAAATTTCTTTGTCGAATCGTGGCGTGTGCATGAAGTGGAAAAAATCATAAAGGGGTTTTACAGTAAATGGGACAGCAGGCTGTACGGCGATTATCTTACAAAATTCGAACTTTCGCCTGACAAACAGGTGAAAGAATTATCGAGGGGTATGAAATTGAAGCTCATGCTGGCGATGGCTATGTCCCACGGCGCGAAGCTGCTGATTCTGGACGAGCCGACCAGCGGCCTTGACCCGGTTGCCCGCGACGGGTTGCTTGATATTCTGCGGGAATATGTCGCGGACGGGGAGAAGAGTGTGTTCTTTTCCACACATATTACTTCCGATTTGGAGCGGATCGCCGACTACATCACATTGATTGACCACGGCAGGATATTCTATACCGGCACCAGGGATAGCCTGCTGGAGCATTTCTGTATTGTTAAAGGAAACAAAACGGATTTGTCCGACGAGCTTAAAAGGAAGCTCATAGGCCTGTCGGTCACATCCGCTGGATTTGCCGGAATGCTGCCGGTCTCTGAGATGAAAGGGCTGCCGGGCAGTATTACGACGGAACAACCGGCCATTGATGAAATTCTGGTCTATATCAGCAAAGGGGGAGCAACACATGCATAGAATTATGAATGCAGCAAAACTCGATTTCTACGCTGCCAGATCATCCCTGAAGCTGTCGGCTCTCATGTTTATCCTGGCAATCGTTATTGGAGCTGCGACGAAGCAGCCGATGATCATAATGGTGCTTGTTATGGTATTCGCCACATATTTAGGCGGGACTGTTTTCTCAACGCATGAGAAAAATCACAGTGACAAACTATACGGCATCCTGCCGCTCAAAAAAACCGAGATGATAGCAGGCAGGTATTTGTACGCACTGGTCATCTCCGTGCCCAGTATTGTGATTGCGGGCGTTCTTGGCCGGGCTATTTCAAGTATTCTCAATATAACCATAGATTCCACTACATTTTGGATCGCACTTGCGCTTGCGTTTGTCTATTACTGTTTTTCCGTGGGCATTGCTTACCCGATATATTTCAAGTTCACCTTCGCAAAGGCATACATTTTCACAATGATGCCTCTGTACCTGGTGGTGCTTGCGGTTATGATCTTTACCCGCAAGTCAAATTATTTGAATAATTTGAGCCAGTTTATCAATTTTTTCAATAATAGAACGTACCTGGCACCGATATTCGGCATATTGTGCGGTCTGCTGCTGATGACTGTTTCCGCGTGGATCGCGAACCTGATCTATACGAGAAAAGAAATCTGAGGGCAAGTCGTTTCACATAGTTTACTTGAATAGAAAAGGAGACTCGATTGAAATGAATAAAGAGGAAGTATCTGATAAACTGCCATTCGCAGGATCCCTGGACGCAGGACCTTTTTACCACGGCACAAAAGCCGGCTTGAAGACCGGGGATTTGCTGGAACCTAACTTTAACTCAAATTATGGCGGGCGGAATAAGGCTAATTTTGTTTATCTGACTGCAACCCTCGAGGCGGCTAAGTGGGGTGCGGAACTTGCGGCGGGTGAGGGACCCGGCCGGATTTATCAGGTGGAGCCCACTGGAATGATCGAAAATGACCCCAATCTGACTGATAAAAAGTTCCCGGGGAACCCGACCCGATCCTACCGCACGAGACAGCCGCTGCGGGTAGTCGGCGAAGTCCTGGATTGGGAAGGGCACTCCCCGGAGGTGCTTCAGAATATGCGGGATTACCTTGACGAGATCAAACGTCAAGGTATCGAGGCAATTAACGAATGAAGGCCTGAAATAGGAGAAAAATTTATGAAGAATGTTGTAATAACCGGAAGTACACGCGGCATTGGGTTTGCCATGGCAAGGGAATTTCTGCAAGCCGGATGTAATGTTACGCTGTCAGGCAGAGGCCGGGCACTGTCGGATGCAGCTCATACTTTACTGGTACCTTTTGAGGGCAAATACATCTATATTCCATGCAACGTCCAGGAAAAAGCAAGTTTGCTTAACCTCTGGGATGCATCTCTGGGTCAATGGGGCGGGATCGATATTTGGATCAATAACGCAGGCCAAAACGCTCCGCATATATTTTCGTGGGAAACAGGCGAAGCGTACACAGAAAACATCATTAAGACAAATATTACCGGAATGATATATGGTTCGCAGGTTGCGGCAGCCGGGATGATCCAACAGGGGCACGGCGCAATATACAGCATGGAGGGCCTTGGCTCCAACAATATGATACAGCCCAAAACAATATTGTACGGTACGACAAAGCACGCTTTAACGTACTTTATGAAAGGGCTGGCCAGGGAACTGGAAGGCACCGGTGTAATAGCCGGGCGGTTATCTCCTGGAATGATGCTGACCGATTTCATCACAAAAACTCCGGACGGAGATCGTTCAGAAGTCATGTCGGACGAAAGGTTCAAAAAGCTGTTTAACATATTGGCAGACAAACCTGAAACAGTTGCCGGATTTTTTGTACCTGGAATGCTCAGCAACACCAAAAACAACGCTCAAATCGCCTGGCTGACAAACAGGAAGGCGGCATGGCGTTTTGTTACGGCAGGTTTCCGCAAAGACAAACTGATTTAGAACATAAATACCTGATTACACAGGAATTTGAAGAGGATTTTGCGTTTCATCATTGAACTGTATTGTGAAAATGAGATCATTAGCGCATGCTTCAAGAGAACACTTGTCGATTCGCAGGAAGCTAGCGCTGAGACGTAAGGTTTTAATATGGTGCGAATCAGACTTTAGATACAATATCTGAAGCGATTTCCGATATGGCGGTGGGTTTTATGACGCTGGGATTGAATGATAAGCACAATATTCCTTTTTTGTTTGTCATTTTTGGAGGTACCGGAGACCTGACCAAGAAGAAGCTCATACCGGCGTTGTATTCGTTGTTCAGACGGGGCGAACTATCGGAGAATTTTGCCATCGTACTGACAGGACGAAAAACGATGAGCGAGGCTGACTACAGGACCTTAATGAAGGAAAACATGCGTGTTTACGCGACAGAAGATCTGGACGAAGACGTCTGGAATTCTTTTTCCGCCAGGTTATACTACCGAACCATGGATTTTTCAGTTGAAAATGAGACGTATGAGAGATTTCAGGTTTTTCTGATCGATCTCGAAATCCGTCTGCAAACGCAGGGCAACCGGGTATATTATCTGGCTGTCGCCCCCGAATTTTTTGGGTTTATCACAAGTAATCTGTACAGTCACAATATGCTCGAGAACAAATCATCATGGCAAAGGATAATGGTTGAAAAGCCTTTCGGAACAAGTCTTAAAATGGCGTCGGAACTGAATGAGGAAATGCTGCGGGCTGTGCCTGAAGAGAATATTTTCAGAATTGACCACTATTTAGGCAAAGAAATGGTACAGAACATTATTGCGATCCGCTTCTGTAATTCGATCTTTGAATCGCTTTGGAATCATCAGTATATTGATAATATCCAAATTATTTCTACGGAATCTATCGGGATCGAGAATCGGGGAAGTTATTATGAAAATGCAGGAATTCTCAAAGATATGCTGCAGAACCATATACTTCAGATGCTTTCACTGATCTGTATGGAAGCGCCCGTTGACCTGAAGCCGGAATCTGTCCGGGATGAAAAGGTCAAGGTGCTCAAGTCCCTGCGGCTTTTTGATGAGGCTCCGAACGCGTCACATATCATAGTAGGCCAATACGGCAGAGGTCTTGTCGGGGAGCATGAAGCGGCGGCATACAGGGAAGAGACGAAAGTTTCTCCCGATTCGAGTACGCCTACTTTCATTGCGCTTAAGGCATGTGTCGATAATTTCCGCTGGGGCGGCGTTCCCATCTATATCCGTGCCGGAAAGCGCCTTGACAAACGGGTGTCGGAAATAGTCATCCAGTTTAAAAAACTTCCCGGGTCAGGTTTTTTCAAGGAGTTTGCAGATACGGCGCCCAATGTCCTTGTCATCCGGATACAGCCGTCTGAGGGGATCTATTTTCACATTAATGCTAAAAAGCCCGGAATCAATTTTGCTATTGAGGAAATCGGATTGGATTATTGCCAGACATGTAAATATGACAATAATACACCGGGAACTTACGAGCGTCTCATTCTCGAAGCGGTACGCAACAATCCGTCCTCTTTTACAAGATGGGATGAACTCGAATATTCCTGGAAATATGTGGGAAGTATTGAACACGCGCTGGCTGGCCGGGCGACTGAATACCCGAATTATCCGTCAGGCTCCAGAGGCCCCAAAGAAGCAGATGATATGATGGAAGCGGACGGCAGAAGTTGGTGGAGGTAATCTCTTGAAGCTATATGACATATCCATGCCGATTCACGAAAATATGATGGTATATAAGGATCTCGAGGAAAAGAGGCCGCGTATTTCCCTTGTCAAAAAAATCCCGGAGGATACCTCCAACGAATCCTCGGTCACAATGAACGTCCATACAGGTACTCATATCGATGCACCGTACCACATGGCTTCCGACGGAAACACCATGGATCAGCTTGATATAACAAAACTGCTGACAGTCGTCAGGGTGCTGGATCTGACTGCCGTCCGGGGTAAAATTACCGGGGAAGATCTGGCGGCCCTTCAAATTTCGAAAAATGACTTTATCCTAATTAAGACAGCAAATTCTTACACGGAAGAATTTTCCGCAGAGTTTATCTATGTTGCTCAAAGCGGGGCGGAATACCTCGCAGAGCAGGGCATTTCCGGTGTAGGCATTGACGGTTTGGGAATTGAAAGAGCTCAGCCAAATCATGAGTCACACAAAGTACTGATGCATAATGGAATCATCATCATGGAAGGACTGCGGCTCAAAGAAGTTCCGGCTGGGACATATTTCATGTGTGCACTGCCGCTTCGGATTTTGGGTGTGGATGGCTCGCCTGCGAGAGTTGTACTAATTGAAATGAACAGCGAAAAGAGCGGTGATTTGTTAAAATCGTTGGAGGAACTATATGAATAAAGCAGACATTGGCTTGATCGGTCTGGCGGTAATGGGTGAGAATCTTGTGATGAATATGGAGAGTAAGGGATTCACCGTAGCCGTGTATAACCGAAGTACTGATAAAGTCACAAGCTTCATCAATGGGCGTGCTGCAGGCAGGAATATCATCGGTACTTACTCCATTGCTGAACTTGCGGCGGCTGTTAAAAAGCCGCGGAAGATCATGATGATGGTCAGGGCCGGGGAGCCGGTCGATGATTTTATCGAGCTCCTGCTGCCGCATCTCGAAAAAGGCGATGTGATCATTGACGGAGGGAACTCGCATTTCACTGATACCATCCGCAGGACAAAGTACGTTGAAAGTAAAGGCCTCCTGTATATCGGTGCCGGTGTGTCCGGCGGCGAAGAAGGTGCGCTGAAGGGGCCAAGTATTATGCCCGGCGGATCCGCGGAGGCGTGGCCGCTGGTCAGACCGGTTTTTCAGGCAATCGCTGCCCGCGTTGACGGAAGTCCGTGCTGTGAATGGGTCGGCGATAACGGTGCCGGACACTTTGTTAAAATGGTGCACAACGGCATCGAATACGGTGACATGCAGCTCATCTGCGAAGCCTATTTCCTGATGAAAGAGTACCTGGGTCTCACACCGGATGAAATGCACGCAGTGTTTGAAGAATGGAATAAAGGAGATCTCGACAGCTATCTGATTCAAATCACCAGAGATATTCTGGCCTATAAGGATGAGCAGGGTGAGCCGGTTATTGACAAGATATTGGATGCCGCCGGGCAAAAAGGGACAGGTAAATGGACCGTGATTACAGCCCTTGATGAAGGTGTGCCTCTGACCTTGATTGGGGAAGCAGTCTTTGCCAGATGCCTGTCCGCCATGAAAGAAGAACGGGTAACGGCATCAAAAATACTCGAAGGACCGCGGCCGCATTATAGCGGTGACAGGGATACCTTCATTGAAGATATCAGAGAAGCTTTATATGCATCCAAAATAGTTTCCTATGCTCAGGGATATTCACTGATGCAGTCTGCTGCAAAAACATATGGCTGGAATCTGAACTACGGCGGTATAGCCCTTATGTGGCGCGGCGGCTGCATAATCAGATCGGCTTTTTTGGGTAAGATTAAAAACGCATATGACAGTGATCCTTCACTTAATAACCTGCTTTTGGATCCATTCTTCATGGAGAAGATGATATCGGCACAGACGGGATGGCGGCGATCCGTATCAGCGGCGATACTAAATGGAATCCCTGTCCCCGCTTTTGCTGGCGCTCTCTGCTATTACGACGGTTACCGGTGTGAGAACCTTCCGGCAAATCTTTTGCAGGCACAGCGCGATTATTTTGGTGCTCATACATATGAGAGAGTTGATGCACCGCGAGGTGAATTCTTCCATACAAAATGGACAGGAACAGGTGGGGATACAACATCGACTACATACAAATGAGGTTGTTATACAGTAAATAAACAATTATGAAGGACAAGGATGGCAAGGCGTTCAGTCTTGTTCTTGTTGATATTCCCAAGGGTCTGCAGGCAGAAATTATTGAGACCTTGGCCGAATCGAATGAACTTGAGATGGTCATGAAAATGGATTTTACAGAATTCGTTTCGATCATGTAATGTGCTTTTTACTCTTCATTGCAATACTGGAATTTTCCATTGTAGGAATCGTATGGCCAGCCAGCATCGGGCTGCCAGACAAAGAAGATCTGGCACTAGTTGGAAAACATTATGGTATGATTGGTTTGTTGACAATTAAATATGACAGGTCAAAACAAACTCTCTGCAACTTGTCTGTTTACAAATACAGATAATGATATAAAATTCGCAGGGTATGCTTTATGTGTTTTTTCGTGGGGGAAAAATTATGTATAAGGTTTTTTTGGTGGAAGATGAAATTGTAATACGGGAAGGTATTAAGAACAAAATTCATTGGGAAGAAGAAGGATTCAAAATTGTCGGGGATGAAAGCGACGGTGAACTGGCTTATCCGATGATAATAAGGGAACAGCCGGATATCCTGATTACGGATATTAAAATGCCGTTCATGGACGGCCTTGAGTTAAGCAAATTATTAAAAAAAGATATGCCAAAATTGAAAATTATTATTATCAGCGGATACAGTGATTTTGGTTATGCACAACAGGCGATTGATATTGGCGTCAGCGAATATATGCTTAAACCGGTAACTGCTGCTAAGCTGATGGCTGCAGTGAAAAATGCAGCTGCAGCCATTGAAAAGGAGCGGAAGGAAAAAGGGATACTCGAACAGTATCAGCTTTTGGTTTATCAGAAGCAAGGTGAAAAAAGAAAAGACTTTTTTGATGCTTTAGTCAGCGGGAAAATGACTCTTTCACAGATTATTGAGCAGGAAGAGGAACTTGGAATCAATATGATGGCAAGTGTTTTTTGCGTTTTGCTGTTTCAATTCAAAGTACAGGAGGATATGTATGAATATTCGAATGAAATCGTTGAGTGTGAAGCAGGAATGGTGCAGGAACTGAGGACGTTTCCTGACATAAAGGTTTTTGAACGCGGCACGGATGGCTGGGCATTTATCCTTCTTGGCGAAAATGATGTGCGGATTAATGAATTAACTCAGGAACTGTGTAATTTATTAATTCGTATCTGTGACGGCAAGGTACATTTTTTTGGCGGAATTGGCAGGGGTGTTCATCGTGTCCGTGATTTACAGCAATCCTATCTCGATGCAAACAGTGCTTTTTCGCTGCGCTATTTTGAAAGCGAGGATCAGTTCCTGTCTTATAATGATGTGCGTAATATTAAGACGCAGATAGGAAACCGGATTAATGTCAGCGATTTGAATCTGGAGAAGCACGACAGGAATTTATTGGAAGATTTCCTCAAAAGAGGCACTATACAGGATGTTGATGGATTTGTTGACAGCTATTTTGACGGATTCGGTACCAACGCTATGAGTTCAGCACTTTTTCGTCACTATATTATTCTGGACGGATGTTCTGTTATCATGAAGTTTATTAAGTCTTTTAATTACCCGAAGGAAATGATAGATAACAGCCTTAAAAGTATGAATAGTGTTACGGATCAGCTTTCGAGCCTGGAGAACTGCGGCACATTTTATAAATCAATTCTAAAGGAAGCAATTGACCTGCGTAATAAAAACAGTCAGAAAAGATATGCCGGTCTTATCGAACAGGCAAAGGAATATATCAATCTTAAATTTATAATGAGTGATCTAACACTGGATAAAGTTGCATCTACGGTTAATGTCAGCCCCAATTATTTCAGTTCCCTTTTCAATCAGGAAACCGGGATGACCTTTATCGAATATCTGACAGATATCCGTATGGAGAAGGCGAAGGATTATTTAAGGTGTTCGGGCAGAAAGATTACAGAGATCGGAATTTTAGTAGGATACCAGGATTCACATTATTTCAGTTACATATTCAGAAAGACACAGAATTGTACACCGTCGGAATACAGGCTGCAGGGTAAATGCGAAGAATGATTAATGATAATATTAAAAAACCGGTCAAATACCCCTTAAGGCTGAAGCTCTCGATCGTGGCAGCCGTCATCATCATACCGATGATTATTCTCTCGGTTTACCAGATTACGGCTCTCCATACATATAGTACAGCCTATGATACGATCGTACGAAGGATTACTTCGGCTAATAATTACAACCTCAATTTCAAGGATGAAATGGACGAGAGCATGTATAAGATTGTTGTAGAAGCGGAAACCTTTGAAACCGTTGACAAAAACAGTGATCTTAAAAATCCGTATACACTGATAGAAGACGCAAGAGTTAATTTTACGAATCTGCGGGAGATCACATCGAGCCGGGAAAGCCTTGACTGGATTAACCGTATTCTTCTTAATCTTGATACCCTGGAGGCCAGAATCAATGAAATACGTGATAATCAGAAGCAGTCGGGCTACTATGAGAAAAATCTTGAAATGCTGGAATCCGATATCTATATTCTGACAGAGCTGTTTCAGGAAGAAATCCAGTATTATATTTATTATGAAACCCGGAATTTTGAAGAGATAAGACAGAATCTTAATGAGCAGGTTACAAATGTCATTGTCACAATGATCGTGGCATTATCTTCCATTATTATTGCATCCGTTGTGGTTAATATCCGTGTAACAGACAGCATCACCAAGCCAATCAGGGTGTTATGCGATAAGACAGCGCTGGTAGCCAAGGGAGATTTTACAACGAGGACAGTCTGTGAGAATCATGATGAATTGTCTACATTATCCGATAGTTTTAATGATATGGCTTTCAAATTGGAACAGCAGGTTAGAAGCATCATGCTCGAACAGGAAAACTTAAGGCATATGGAATCGAAGCTTCTGCAAGCGCAGATTAATCCTCATTTTCTATATAATACATTGGATACAATTATATGGCTGATAGAAGGAGAAAAAAATAAAGAAGCAATCGATATTGTTGTCTCCCTTTCCGAGTTTTTCAGGATTGTTGTGAGTAAGGGAAGAGATTTCATTACGATTCGAGAAGAGGAAATGCATATTAAAAGTTACCTTCAGATACAACAGTCCCGATATAAAGATATCCTGGATTATGAGATTCATATCCCGGAAGAGCTGTACGGATATCAGATTTTGAAGATGACCCTGCAGCCGCTCGTTGAAAATTCCATATACCATGGAATTAAAATGTTAAGGGCAAGAGGGAAAATAACGGTAACAGGTGAAATAATCGACGAGATCATCTGCTTCCATGTGATTGATAACGGAATAGGAATGGATGAAGAAGAGTTACAAGCTTTAAAGAATGAAATTGAAATGCCGGTCAGCGAGCAGAGTACCGGTTTTGGTCTTGCAAATGTAAATAAACGCATTAAATTGAATTATGGGAATATGTATGGACTGGATATACAAAGCAAAAAAGGTGAAGGCACAGATACCATAATAAGAATTCCGGCGAGACTGGCGGAGAATGAGCGAATAGAGGTAGGATATGAATAAATTATTCAAAATCATGGCAGGTGTTTTCTTTGTTGGATTGTTAGTGCTTGCCAGCTGCAGCCTGAGTCCGTTGAAAAACCTCCAAAACAGTGAAACCGAAAATACAGATAAAATTGATTCCAACCTGATTATTGTCGGTTTTTCCCAGCTCGGTTCTGAATCAGACTGGCGTACGGCAAATACGAAATCGATTCAGAACGCTTTTGTACAAAAGAACGGATTTTCGCTGATATTTTCAAATGGCAGGCAAAGTCAGGAAAATCAGATTAAAGATATCAGGCGTTTTATTTTCCAGCAGGTTGATTATATTTTAATTGCCCCGGTAACGGAAACCGGATGGGATACGGTGCTGGCGGAAGCAAAGGAAGCAGGTATTCCGGTAATCATTGTGGATCGTATGATAGATACAAAAGATGATAGCCTTTATGTTGCAAGCGTGGGCACGGATAAGTATGAGGAAGGTCAAAAGGCAGGACTGTGGCTGGAAAAGTATCTGGCAGGACAAAAAAACAAGGCTGCTGCTGCATCGGGAACGGAAACTTTACCGGAAGAAACAGCATCGCAGGCGGAGAATGGACAGAATACGGATAGCGTTAATATCGTTGTCCTTGAGGGTACGGTGAATTCAACAGCTCAGATTGGACGTTCGCAGGGGTTTGCGGATGTAGCCGCTCAGCACAAGGACTGGAAAATCCTCGCACATGAAGACGGTGACTTTACCAAGGCAAAGGGTAAGGAACTTATGGCGCAGTATTTGAAGGAATTTGATGATATTGATGTCCTGGTTTCACAAAATGATGATATGACGTTTGGTGCCATAGAGGCAATTAAAGAAGCCGGCTTAACCTGCGGGGTAAACGGTAAGATCAAAATCATTTCCTTTGATGCGGTATCAGAGGCCTTTGATAAGATGGAAGCAGGATTAATTAATGTAGACATTGAATGTAATCCTTTACAGGGGGAACTGATTGCCCGGATAATAGAACGTTTGGAAAAAGGGGAAACGGTTGATAAGGTATCCTATGTGGAAGGAAAGGTTTTTGAAGCGGAAAAAGCCGCGGTAGAACGTATCGGACGGAGTTACTAGAAATCCTTTTCACTGAGATGCATTTGACACTGATATCTTATATAAAATATAAGACAGTAAAATGTTGGAAAGTGCTCCGGAACGTAAAAAATCAAACATAATTCATAGGAATCTTAACCAAAAACGAATTGAAAAAAAACACAGTAAAAAAAACGACAAAGACAGGATGAATTTCCGTATTTGTATTCGTTCAATTTTAATATACTTCACCTACATATATAAAATCAAACTGGGTAAAAATGTAGGAGGAGATGTCTATGAAAAAATTCTTATCTTTTGTTCTGGCATTAACACTTGTTTTCTCGCTTGCAGCATGCGGCAAGGCAGCCACTGGGACGACGAAAGCCAAATCAGACAAAAAAATCGTTGTCGGTGTCGTGCAGACAAACGCGAACGAGTCAGACTGGCGTACGGCCAACACGAAGTCCTTCAATGAGGCTTTCGCGGCAGCAGGCTTTGAGACAAAGATGGTTTTCGGTGAGGGCGACCATGCTAAACAGATTTCACAGGCACAGCAGCTCATTCAGGAAGAGGTTGACTATCTTGTCGTCCTCGGACTTCAGTCGGCAGGCTGGGAAGATGTAGCAAAAGCCGCTAAGGCAGCCGGAATTCCCTTTATCATGGCTGACCGTAAACTTGACTTGTCAGAAGACCTTTACACCGCAATGGTTTGCTCCGATTTCGGAGCTGAAGGTACTAAGGCTGTTGATTGGCTGAAGGCACAGAAACTTGCTTCGTACGACATCGTTGTACTTGGCGGCGACACAGGATCTTCCGCTCAACTTGGCCGCTCCAAAGCTATTGAAGACGGTGCAAAGGCAAACAGCTGGAATATCGTATTCAACCAGAACATGAAGGGCTGGGACGAGACTCTTGCAAAGCAGGCCGTTGCTGATCTGATCGCTTCCGGAACGAAATTCAGCGTTATCTATGCTGAAAATGACAACATGGCTCGTGGCGCCTGTGCAGCTATGGATGCTGCCGGTATTACATACGGCAAGACCGGCGACGTAAAAGTTATCGCTTTTGACGCAAACAAATGGGCTCTTCAGAACGCTCTCGACGGCAAATTCAACCTTGACGTAGAGTGCAATCCTCTCCATGGGCCGCGTATTGTTGAACTTATTAACAAACTTGCCGCTGGTGAGAAAGTTGAGAAGAATGCCTACGTTAAAGAGGAAATGTTTGATACTTCCACTATCACAAAAGCCATCGTTGATGCACGTACATATTAATTGAGTAACCGGTTCTGTAAAAACCAGCGGATGTAAGCTGGTAATCAAAGGTAAGATATTGTTCGAAATGCGCGGCACCAAGTATGTGGATACTGTTCGCAGATCTTGGTGCCGCGTATTTATTAATCACAGAAGTCACAGGTTATTGTCCGGATGTCGTATCTGAACGGAGGTTTGCGTATTAATACTATGAAAGACACAGTACTTACAATGCGGAATATTCATAAAAGCTTTCCCGGTGTACGTGCCTTGCGAAATGTGGATTTTACTTTGTGTGAAGGTGAAATCCACGCTTTAATGGGCGAAAACGGTGCCGGAAAGTCCACCTTAATTAAAGTTTTGACCGGAGTCTACTTAAAGGATGAAGGAGAAATCTTTATTAAAGGAATTGATAAGCCAATTCATATCAAAGCACCTCAGGAAGCACAAAAGCTCGGAATAAGCACGGTATATCAGGAAATCACATTGTGCCCGAACCTGACGGTTGCCGAGAATCTGTTTATCGGCAGAACCAATGATGTATTCGTCGATTGGAAGAAAAACAACAACAGGGCATATAGTATTCTCAAAGGTCTGGGGATATCGGCAAAGCCAACTCAGCAATTATCAAACTGCTCCATAGCGGTTCAGCAGATGGTGGCGATTGCCCGTGCTGTTGATATGGACTGCAAGGTGCTGATACTTGACGAGCCTACCTCATCGCTGGATGAACAGGAGGTTGCCAAGCTGTTCACGTTGATGCGTGAACTCAGGGACAGAGGGGTAGGCATTATCTTTGTAACCCATTTCCTTGATCAGGTATATGAGTTATGCGATAAAATTACAGTTTTACGAGGCGGCGAACTTGTCGGGGAATATCAGATTAAGGAATTGCCAAAGGTCGAGCTTGTTGCCAAAATGATGGGCAAGGAACTTGAGGTTTTGGCAGAAATACAAAACGAAGCACAATCAATCCGCGGTGACTCGAAAGAATTAATTATCGAAACCGAAGAACTTGCGAGCATTTCCGGAATAAAGCCATTCAATTTCAAAGCGTACAAGGGAGAGGTAACGGGCTTTGCCGGCCTGCTCGGATCCGGCCGCAGCGAGTGTGTTCGTGCCATTTTCGGTGCAGACAGGGTCACGAAAGGCAAGCTGCGGATTAAAGGCGAGAATGTCAGCATTACATCGCCGATAAAGGCTATGAAGAAAGGAATCGGATATCTGTCTGAGGACCGGAAACGGGACGGAATTATTGGTGATTTGTCGGTCCGTGAGAATCTCATACTTGCACTGCAGGTTATGCGAGGCTTCTTCAAACCGTTCACAAATGCTCAGTCGCAAGCCTTTGCCGATGAGTACATCAGTCTGCTCGGCATCAAAACCCCTTCGGCGGATACCCCCATTAACTCTTTATCCGGAGGAAATCAGCAGAAGGTTATTCTTGCCCGCTGGCTGCTCACGCATCCTGATTATCTTATTCTTGACGAACCGACCCGGGGAATTGATATCGGCACAAAAGTGGAAATTCAAAAACTAGTGCTGAAGCTTGCTTCCGAGGGTATGAGTATCACATTCATTTCGTCCGAGATTGAGGAGATGCTGCGTACCTGTTCCAGACTGATTGTAATGCGTGACCTGTATGTAGTTGGTGAGTTAACAGGTGAGAATATGACACAAAATAAAATAATGCATACCATAGCGGGGAGTGTAAGTTAAATGTCCAGAAACAGTAACAGACTTGATACCGACCGTTCCGTATCCGTTTTTAAAGCTATTACCAGGCACAGATTGTTTATACCCATTGCGTTTCTTGCCGTTCTTTTGTTACTCAATGTGTTTATCAATCCGGGTTTCCTGACAATCGGCATGGGCAGGGACAGTAACGGTAATCCTGTCCTGGTAGGAAATATAATCAATATCCTGAATAATGCGACTGAGCTTGTCATTCTTGCCATTGGAATGACCCTGGTTACTTCCTCTTCCAGGGGTCAGGACATCAGCGTAGGCGCTACGGTTGCCATTGTAGGCGGAGTGATTATGCGGGTACTGTGCGGGACCGAAACCCAGCCGTCCCAACTGCATGCGCCGATCATTGCTGCACTTTTGCTCGGCTGCCTTGCCGGTATGGCCTGCGGAGCCTTTAACGGCATTCTTGTTTCCAAATTCAACATACAGCCGATGGTGGCAACGCTTATCCTTTTTACGGCAGGCCGGTCGATAGCATCTATGGCAATGGGGGGGCTTAAGCCAAAATCTGTGGCTTCGTTTGGGTATTACGGCAACTTTATTCCGGGATTTCCCATTCCGACACCAATACTTATTACGATCGCTGTTATTATAGTAACCATTATTGTTCTCAAAAAAACGAATCTTGGCCTATATACACGGGCTGTAGGTATCAATGATAAGGCCTCAAGCCTGAATGGCCTCAATCCTGCCCGGATCAAGTTTCTGTCATTTGTCATTTTGGGCCTTTGTGTCGGTATCGCCGGTTTCGTCCAGTCAAGCAGGGTGCAAACTGTAAATCCTTTTACAATAGTGCCCAGCATTGAAATGGATGTAATTTTAGCAGTCGCCCTTGGCGGCAATTCACTCGGCGGCGGTAAATTCAAAATGACAGGCTCAATTATCGGAGCCTACACCATCCAGACTCTGACCTCCATGCTGACTACGCTTAACGTAAATACAAATGCCGTTCCGGTCTTCAAAGCTGTGATCATTATTATACTTGTAGCCATCCAGACGCCGATTTTCAAAAGTTTCTTCGCCAGTAGATTCTCTTTTCCCAAGTTGACCGCAGGCAGTGGAAAGGAGCGTGGCTGATATGCAATTTTTGAGTAAAATGCTTCGTGCCGACAGCATCGGAGGGATTCGAAACAAGCTGAAACGCAGAGAATCACTGACTGATACAGCTTTCCTTTTAACAATTACTGTCTCCCTGTTTGTTGCCATCTATGCACTTGCCATTGTCTTCCTGGGGGATAAAGGCTTCAGCAAGATCCAGATGTTCTTCAACCTTTTCAACGAAAACGCCGCGCTGATCGTAATAGCCTGCGGACTTTCGGTTGTTATGATAACAGGCAGCATTGATATCTCCGTAGGAGGTTCAACCGCACTTATTTGTACAGCCTGTATCGTTTGCCTTAACAAATATAACTTCAACTTTTTTACAACTCTCATTCTGGCTTTGGCGATCGGTCTCGCATTCGGTTCGGTTCAAGGGTTTTTTATTGCATATATGGAGATGCAGCCCTTTATCGTGACCCTGGCAGGCATGTTCTTAGGCCGGGGGTTGGTTGCCCTGATAGAAGTCAATCAGATACAGGTCGCCAATAAGGGTTTTGAAGCTTTGTCAGGTGCACGGATACAGATTCCCTTTCTTGGCGATATCAATAAAAAGGGCGTTTTCATCCAGTCACAACTGGAATACGGTGTTATCATAGCGCTTATTATCGTCTTTGTGATGATCCTGCTTCTCAAAAAGACAAAAATCGGACGCAGCTTTTATGCTGTCGGCGGGAATGCGCAAAGCGCCCTGATGCTTGGTATTAACGTCAGAAGAACCAGGTTCAATGCCCATTTGCTGTGCGGCCTGCTTGCAGGTATCGGCGGCTTCCTCTACCTTTTCCACACGCGGTCCGGTTCGGTTCAGCTGGCAACAGGCCTTGAAATGGACGCTATCGCTGCATCCATTATCGGCGGAACACTCTTGACCGGCGGCGTAGGTAATATCTTCGGTACTTTATTCGGCGTATTAACAACCGGAATCGTATTGCTGGTTGTTACCGCAATAGGCAGCCAGGATCCGTGGTGGCCGCAGATCACACGCGCGGCAATGCTCTGCTTCTTTATTGTGCTTCAAAGTATCATTTGTTCGCGGAAAAAGAAGATATGAGATGTAGAATGTCTTTCGCCTCGATGTAGCGAAGCACAAAATATTACTTGCCTCCTTAATGTTCAGAGGAAAGGGAATTATCTGTTGTTGGTAATTTTCTTTCCTCTGTTTTTTGCAGTGTAAAAATTCACTGAAGACAGTGCACATAGACACTGCCATTTTTGTTTGCTGAAGAATTGTTTTCAGAACATCACACACTCCGACTATTATCAGGTAGGAAAGCAGAGGTCCGAAATAACAGTGTCGACTTTTTCTTTCATCTTTGCAGCGTCGGCTTCCGGAAATTCGTTGATATTGACCCAGACATCAATCATTACATCGTCGATGAAGATGCTGACTAAATATTCACCTGAACTGCCCTGGACGATCATCCGGTAGGTATCTGTACTGTAGTAATTAGAATACGTGCTGTATACGCCGGTGACACTCCACAAGTAAAACCAGTCTGCGTAGTTCTTGTCGGACAACGGCCTATAGTTCGCTTGGAAATTAAGATCGTCGGATTCCCCATGAAAATAGCCTTTTGTATTGGGGGACTCGTACGCATTATATCCGCGTTGGGTGAGGTAATCTAGAAATGCAGCGGAGGACCCGAGCACAGCATCCTGCGGCCAGGTGATTTTCTGTTGATTCAATATCATACCAGGGAAAGGAATCCCCAGATTAACCATAGAAGTGAAGAAGTTCTGCAATCGCTGCGCTTCTACATAGATTTTGGCGTGAATGACGCTTTTTCCGGAAAGATAACTTACAAGAAAATAGTCGTCACCGGCCAAATTACCCGCGTCGTACATAACAAGCACAGAATCGGTATATCTCGTTTCCAGCGGCGCTGCCGTCGAATTCGTCGTCTCATAATCATAGTACCAGCGTACGGCAAATTGACAGACGTTAAGATTCGCAGCCGCTTCTGTCGGAAATGTTCCGCAGGTGATGGTGTCTTTGCCGTCCGGACTCACTGCTTTCCATCCTGATACAACAGATCCATCGGTTATACCTGCAATTTCCTTAACAGAGTAGCCGGAATCCGAGAAAACAGTTTCAAAATTGCTGACATCAACCGGCGCCGTCGTTTTGTAGTCAGCAGGAGACCTATAGCTGAAGGGATGGGAACCGCCATTCATCATAAGAACATCCCGGAAGCTGATTTGTTTGCCGTCGACATCAATGAACCAGTTATCATACCGCGCATCGAGAGTAATGGTTGTTTCGGCAGGCGCACTCGTCGCCGCGGCTGGCGCAGGTGCTGTGGGTTCCGTGGCGGTCTCGGCGGATGCAGGTATCGTGGTTCCAGTGGTCGTATCCGACGTGGTTCCAAGGGCCGTCTCATCCGTCCTTCCGGCGTTCAGGGCCTTCAGCGGATTCAGAATCAGCCCGACGACAACACACACAACAATGACAGCAGAGCCGAGAATAATCCAGAGGGCCGGCTTCCTGCAGCGCAGGACATTCCGGATACGACCCTTGATGTTGCCTCCGCCAAAAGCCAGCGGTGTCGCGTGCAGGAGGTTACGGCCTGTTGCCAGGGAAAGAAGCGAAGCGGAGTAGTTTTTCCTGATATCGTAGCCGAGATCCCGGATGACTTTCTCGTCGCAGGACATCTCCATATCACGGCTCATGAGAGCAAAGGCGAGCCAGACAAGAGGATTAAACCAGTGGACGCAGGTTATTGCAAAAAAGATAATTTTCACGGCATAATCGCCCCGGCGAATGTGAATCTGCTCATGCCGGAGGATATATGTCCGGTCAGAATCCTGTAAACCCGCCGGCAGATAGACTGCCGGACGAAAAATACCGAGTACAAATGGCGACGATATGGACGAGGATTCGAAAATATTCTTTTCAACATGCAGGGAAAACTTGAGCTGACGCTTTAAGTGTCTGTAAACGCCCAGATTATAGGCGACGAGGGCAGCTATACCGGTCACCCAAATGATGGAAAGGATAAGGGGAACTGAAACCGGTTGATCTTTCGCTGTAAGGACCGCGCTTCCTTGATCTGAAGCCGATTTTGCCGCACCGGCCGCAGTCTGCACTATAGGACTCTTGTCATCTGTGGGAGCTGCAGGAGAGTCCTTGGATATTTCATTGGAAAGCGATGGCGTATACTTTGCGGCCTGTGCATCTTCTTTGCTGAACCACGACACAGCGCTTTGGCTGTTGATGGATTGCGGCACCAGGCTTATCGGACTTTCCGCCATAAGAGGGAAGGTCAACCGCACAAAGACGGCGATCCACAGAATATAGGAAAAAACTTTCGGGGACTTTCGCAGGAGAAGTCGAATCAGAAGAACAAAGACGATGCAATAACTGGAAAGAAGGCTCATGTCCACAAGGCGCAAAAATACGGATTCCATCATTTGTCCTCCCCGTACTCAGCAATCATCTTCAGTATTTCATCGATATCCTTTTTGCTGTATTTTTTTCTGGGCACAAAAGATGTAAGGAAGCGGGGAAGGGATCCGCCGAAATTAGTCTCGACGAAGCGCTCACTCTGGATACGCGTATATTCTTCTTTGCTGATCCGGGAGGTAACCGTAGCATCCATGTTCTGAAACAGCAGCTGATTGCACAGCTTCTTCAAAAACGTATAAGTCGTCGATTTCTTCCAGCCGAATCGATCGGTACAAAGCCTGACTAAATCACCGGATTTCACCGGCTCATGACTCCAGATTAAGTCGGCAAACTTTCTTTCACAGTCTGTCAGATTGTAGTCCGGCAAGTTATTGTCAGTCATATCAACACCCTCCCGCTATGGGTCGGTGTTTTACCGACCTTGTTTAAAGTCTATAAGCTATAGACCCATTTGTCAAGATCTATTTATGATATTTTAAATATTTCATCATATTTATACAGTAGTGTTATTGAACCGCTATATCTTTGCTCAAGACGAAATGATATTGTTACAAAAAAGGGAAGGAAATCAGGCAAATCAATCAAGGCTGATTTCACTTTCAATGTGGAGACTATGGTGATGTTTGAAAAACAGGAAGGTGTATATATGCTGACAGGCCGCTTACTCTCTGCTGTCCTTAAGGTTCTCCACCCGTACTGATACGATAAGTGATGGATTTCGCTTCGATAAAATTGTACAATAAATAGATGTTCCGTTCCTTGATACTCATATCGAATCATTCAGTGGCAGTTTCCGGGAAGAACGGATTACCGTCGTTTAAATTTATTTTTAGTGACATCAGATTAAGGAGAACATCAGAATGAAGACACAAAAATCAATCACTGGATTTACAAGTATCCTGAATGACTTTTATGAAATGCCTCAAGGAAAGACATCTTTAAATAATGAAAACAAATTAGTTGGCTTTTTCGGGTCATCCTTTATGATTATAGGCTCCATATGCAGCTTCTTATCACTTCACTATTTTATGAACTTAGATATTGCGGAATTATGGTTTTTTTGTCTTGTTATGTTTATTATGGGAATCTCTATTTTGATGATTACTGTTTTAGTCAAAAATGAAATTGCTAAAACATATGTCTTGGCAGTTATATTTTCCGCATACATAGTTTTTACATCACACGAATATTATACTTTTATCGGTCCTGCGGTATTGTTGATAGCTATAATTCTCATTGTAATATCACTGTTGTATACCAATAAGCGAATGTTAGTAATCGTTTTAGCAGTAACTATACTCAATGCAGAATATTATGCGTATAATAATTTTGAATTTAATAATTGGGAAATGTTTTATCAAGCCGAACTGGTAACCTTGTTTATTTTATCAGCGGCTATCATAACTATCCATATTATCAACAGAAAGCGGTCTGATATAATTTATAGACAATATAATGATATTAATAAATCAGAAGAAAAACTGAAATTAACATTAGAATCTGTTGGTGATGGAGTTATTACAGTAAATGCGCAGGAAATCATAGAGTTTATGAATCCGATTGCGCAAGCATTGACCGGGTGGGATCATAATGAAGCCGTTGGCGCATCGTTTGAATCTGTGTTCAATATTATAAATGAGTATACAAGAGAGAAGACAGAGAATCCTGTTAAGCTGGTATTCAAAACGAAAGAAATTGTTCAGCTGGCAAATCACACTTTACTTATATCCAGAGACGGAACAGAAAGAGCTATTGAGGATACTGCTGCACCAATAAAAGACTATGACAATCATGTAATTGGTTGTGTGTTGGTGTTCAGGGATTTTAGTGATAAAAAGGAAAAACAAAAGCAAATAGAATATCTAAGCTACCACGACCATCTGTCAGGCCTATACAATCGCAGATTTTTTGAAGAGGAATTGAAACGATTGGATACCCAAAGGAACTTGCCGATTTCCTTTATATATGCAGATGTTAATGGTTTGAAAATCATCAATGATGCCTTTGGACATATAAAAGGAGATGAAATTATTCAGCTGGTTGCCAATTCGCTCAAAACTGAATGCCGTGCGGATGATATCATTGCGAGAGTCGGCGGCGATGAGTTTTGTATACTACTCCCCAGAACGGATGAAAACATTGTAGAAAAACTAGTAATGCGGCTTAAAGAAGTAATCGAACAAAAAAAAATCATGGAAATTCACATATCAATTTCCTTCGGATGGAGCACAAAAACGGATGAGAATCAATCTTCCATAGATGTCCTGAAGGTCGCTGAAGATATCATGTATCAGAAAAAAATTCTAAACAGTTCCAGTAAACGAAATGGAATTATTAAGTCTATTCTCAATTCATTACTCATTAAATGCCCCAGGGAAGAAGCGCATTCAAAAAGAGTGAGTTTAATTTGTGAGGAAATAGGAAGAGCATATAACTTAAAAGAGGATGAAATAATTGAGTTGAGAACCGCTGGAGAATTGCATGATATAGGTAAGATCGCATTAGATGAAACAATACTCAACAAGCCGGAAAAATTATCTCATGCAGAATGGGCGCAAATACAACTTCATCCGGAAACCGGCTACCGGTTATTGAGCGCAACGAGTGAATTTATTAGTATTGCAGAATATGTCCTTGCCCACCATGAAAGATGGGATGGCACAGGGTATCCAAAAGGATTGCATGGGGAGGCAATTAACTGGAAAGCGAGAGTAATAGCGCTGGCTGATGCATATGATGCAATGACGTGTGATCGGCCATATCGAAAAGCATTAAGTGAGGCAGCAGCAGTCATTGAAGTAAAAAAGAATGCCGGGACTCAGTTTGATCCGGATATCGCCAGAGTTTTTATCGAAAAGGTTTTGGGTTTTGTATGGTGACAATACTCCATTTTGATGTCCGTCGTTTTATCTTGCGCAGCGCTTTGAGCGGTGCAGGAGTATATTGGAGATAGCAGACAGGAGGTCAATAAGTATGAAGAATGATAAATATTCGAAATTTGCTGACACTTTAGGAATAACAATGGTTTTGGCACTGTTTTTCCAATATGCCCTGGGGCTTGGAATATCCCTGCTATCCTATTCAGCGGGAATTTACTTCTCATCTGTCACAAGGAAAATCAGTCAGTAAGCCCTCGTTCTGCATACTGTACATACTGAATGTCATTGAAACGAATGACAGAAACATAGAGGATCAGCATGTCAAAAGCTAGAAAAATGCTAAGTGACTGGAACGCACCGTATATTCAGTCGCTGATGAAATTAATTGAAACACAGAGTAAAGAAACGCTTGTAAATTGGGCCGTTGATTATTCCGAGCGGGTTATTTTGCCTCTGTGGAGCAGGACCTATCCGGATGACCTGCGTCCGCAAGCCGCGTTAAAGGCCGCCCGTGAATGGATGTCGGGTACAATCAAGCTGCCGCCGGCGAAATCGGCAATCCTTGCGTGCCATGCGGCCGCCCGTGATGCAGATGGGAATCCTGCTGCACAAGCAGCGGCGAGGACAATTGGCCAGAGCGCATCGTCAATCCATTCAGCGCGTCATTGCATCGGACTTGCCTTTTACGGAGCGATTGCTGTCGCTTATGACCGTCTCGGGACTGATGCGCTGTGGGGGCAAATAGAAATGTGCGCAGCCGAAGAGTGCGGACGTATGGAAGCCGCACTGCGTGCCGCTGCTGTGGAGAACGAGCCAAATCCGGCGAAAATCGATTGGAAATGCTGACTATGCCCAGCGGTTAATCTTTGCCCAAAGGACACACCAAACGCATGCATATGCGTTTGACAAATTCCTTCCCGTGTATATCTTTACAGTTTCCCTCTGCTTTGTACCATTCGCATTGTTCGCAAATATTAGTATTCATATATATTTCCTCATTTAATAAATGTATATTCAAATGCAAAACGAAAGTATCTTGCATAATCCATTTGCCTGAACCCAGGCAGGGCCGTAATCTGACGATCTTATTTCTACTGCTACCGTACCATTTTTCCAGGTCATTCGACAAGATCATTTCGTATGACAAAATCAACAAAAAACGTTTCGCGCTTCATCCAACTGATAGAGATTTTATCAACTGGAGAGTTGTTAATAATGGATGACGAGGGTAACGTAATTCGCTACTTGATATTCTGGGCAATAAAGATACTGACCTGGTCTATTGGTATGATCAGATTTATGTCTTCATAGTCCTGGTTGACCGGCGTTATACCTGCAGTAGGGACGCCTATCATTTTGCCGCCCAGTGTAAACAGGCATCCGCCGCTGTTGCCCGGATTGATAGGGGTATCCGTCTGGATATAGTTGGCTCCGGAGTAGGAGCGCAAGGCCGATATTATACCCGAGGTGAACGTTGCCGGCCCGGAAAGATCTGTGCCTGCAGGGAATCCCATTGCGCAAACAGCTTCACCCACCAATACATCATCCATGGTACCTAACGGCATAGTTGGAAAATCGGTTCGCGTGGAAGTGAGCTGGATAATAGCCAGATCCTGATTTGCATCCGCTGCCACAACCGCAGCAGGGAGGACCGTTCCATCCTTTAGCGTCACACTGATTTTTTGTGCGCCATTGATAACGTGGTTGTTCGTCAGGATATATCCCCGTTTGTCTACTACAGTGCCTGACCCAGAAGCAAGACCTCCTGATATGGTGACATCAATTCTGACAATGGTTGGTTCTACTTGCGGTACAATACTTTCGAATGAGGCGGCAGCCGGACCCTGCGGACCGACAACGCTGCCTGCATCAATTGTTTGCCCGTTGGAAAGAGTCAGGACAAGATGACCGGTACTATTGACAGTTGCACCTGATATGTCGACACCGGCAGGACCTTGTTTTCCGGCGGAGCTGTTACAGCCGCCTAATAAGAAAATTGAAATGGAAGACACAAGCAGCAATAAAGCCAATTTACCCGGATTTTTCATACATCTGACTCCTTTAATCAATAGACGGTTGTATATTAGAATATTGTTACGATATCGATATGTATGTCTTAAACCAGCTTCAGTATAACATCATTTCCGACCTGTTTTAGAAAATTGACGTGGCAATAAGGAGCGAATAAGAAGTATAATTTTGACAGAAGATACTGTTGTGAAATCAGGCTGCTTTTCTGTATGGGTTTGGAATAGTACGGAGGAATACAATGAAAAAATTGATTAAAAATAATGTGTACTGGGTCGGGAAAATTGATTGGGAGCTGGAGTCTTTTCACGGCGCCGATTATTCCATCAACCACGGTTCAAGCCAGAACGCTTACCTGATTAAGGAAGAGAAGACGGTCCTCGTCGATACTGTATGGAGACTGCATGCAACCGAATTTGTAAATAATCTCGCCGGTGAAGTTGATCTTACTGCTATCGATTTCATCGTTATGAACCACGGTGAGACGGATCACAGCGGATCCCTTCCGGCGCTGATGGAAAGAATCCCGAATACTCCGATTTACTGCACGGCCAATGCCGTCAAATCCCTGACCGGGCAGTATCATCACCCCGAGTGGAACTATAAAGTCGTCAAAACCGGAGACTCTGTTGATATCGGTAACGGAAAAGTGCTTGTATTTGTAGAAATGAAAATGCTGCATTGGCCGGACAGTATGGCGACCTATATGACGGGCGACAATATCTTGTTTTCCAATGATGCTTTTGGCCAGCACTATGCTGTCGAGGAATTATTCAACGACAAATCGGATACGTGCCTGCTGTGGGCAGAGGCTCTCAAATATTATTCAAATATCCTGAATCCGTTCTCGCCGCTTGTAAAAAAGAAGATAGAAGAAATTCTGGCACTCAATCTCACGATTGATATTATCGCGCCCAGCCACGGAGCTATCTGGAGGGATAATCCGCTTGCGATTGTTGAAAAATATTATGAGTGGTCAAAGGATTATAAGGAAGATCAGATTACCATTGCCTATGACACGATGTGGGAAGGGACAATGCAGCTTGCCCATCAGATCGGTTCTGAAATCGCGCGCGTATCGCCCGATACGAAGGTGAAGATTTTCAACATCTCAAAGACCAACAAGAACGACATTATGACAGAAATATTTAAGTCAAAGGCGATTGCCGTAGGAAGCCCGACTGTCGGGCAGAATATTCTGTCATCCGTCGGAGGGTGGCTCGAATTCCTCAAAGAACTTAAATTTAAAAACAAGAAAGCGGCGGTTTTCGGATGCTACGGGTGGAGCGGTGAGTCCACCAGAGTCCTTCGTGAAAGACTGACTGACGCAGGTTTTGCCGTTGTGGAACCGGAAATCAAATGTAATTGGAATCCGGTTGAAGAAGATTTAAGCAAGGCTGCTGTAATAGCGAAAGCACTTTGCGAATAATCCCGAAAGGGCAGGTCATGCTGCTTTATGTTTATAAGCCAGCATTGCGAAAAAATACGCAACAACAAGAATACCCAGGCACCATGCAAGGGCAACCCAAATATCATTGCCGACAGGTTTGCATGAAAGCAGCGAACGGATAGCGTCCACAATGGAAGTCACCGGCTGGTTTTCGGCAAAGGCGCGGACAACCGGCGGCATCGACTCCGTCGGCACAAATGCCGAACTGATAAACGGCAGGAAAATAAGCGGATAAGAAAAGGCACTTGCACCGTCAACTGATTTTGCGGATAGTCCGGCAATCGCGGCAATCCAGGTCAGGGCCAGCGTAAACAGCGCAAGTATACCGGCTACAGCGAGCCATGCCAGTACACCGGCCGACGAACGAAATCCCATGAGGAGTGCCGCGAGAATGATGACGGCAACCGAAATAGCATTGGAGACCAGCGAGGTCAGCACGTGCCCCCAAAGCACCGAAGAACGTGCAATCGGCATGGAAAGGAACCGTTCAAATATACCCCGCTGCTTGTCCAAAAACAGACGGTAAGCTGTATAGGATATCCCGCTTGCAATGGCTATCAGCAGTATGCCGGGAAGCAGGTAGTTCACATAGTTATCCGTGCCTGTCTTAATGGCTCCGCCGAACACATAAACGAAAAGCAGCATAAACGCAATCGGCATGATGGTTACCGTGATGATGGTGTCCATACTTCGTAGAATATGACGCATGGAACGTCCAAGCATAACACCCATGTCGTTGAAAATATATTTGTTCATTTTCATTTTCATTTTTCCTCCTTTTTTCCGACAATTGCGAGAAATATTTCTTCCAAAGTCGGCTGTTTTTCAACATACTCTATCCTGGCAGGCGGAAATAGATTTTGTAGTTCCGAGAGAGTGCCGCTCACAATAATTCTGCCTTCATGCAAAATGGCGATCTGCCCGGCAAGCTGTTCGGCTTCCTCTAAGTATTGTGTAGTCAGGAACACAGTCGTACCGCTGTCGGTAAGTTCCCTGACCATTTTCCAAACCTCGATGCGCGCCTCGGGATCAAGCCCGTTGGTCGGTTCATCGAGAAAAATGATCTGCGGGTTTCCAATAAGACTCATGGCAATGTCGAGCTTGCGGCACATACCGCCCGAATAAGTGGATACCCTGCGGTCTGCAGCGCCGGTTAAGCCGAAGCGCGTCAGCAAATCGTCAGCCAGCTGCCGCGGATTTTTCAGGTGCCGCAGTCTGGCTATCATGATCAGATTTTCGCGCCCGGTCAGAATCTCGTCCACCGCGGCAAATTGCCCGGTCAGTGTGACTGCCTGCCTTACGCTGTCAGGCTCTGATGCAACATCATATCCGTTTACGACTGCGGTTCCTCCGTCCTGCTTGAGCAGTGTGGTGAGAATTTTGACAATCGTTGTCTTACCCGCACCATTGGAACCGAGCAGGGCGAAAATGCTGCCTGTTCTTACCTGGAAATCCACACCTGTCAGAACAGGGACGTTTTTATACGACTTTTTAAGACCCTGTACCGAGATGGCAATTTCATTCTTCGACATGATTCGATTCCTCCTTTATGGTGTTATCAATGTGATGCCGGACAAGTCCGCTTTCCCGTTTTTCAAGAAAGCATAAGTCAGCTTATCTACCTTGCATTCGATAAATCGAATCCGTTTCAAACTCTTGTTTTTGAAGAAAGTGCTGATAAGTGTTGCCTTCTGGAATGTCACCCTGGTAAATGTGCAGTTTTCAAAGCAGCAGTCCTCCAATGTATCATCGAAAACCATATCGGCAAGGTACATAGAATGAAAAGAGGTGCGATACCAAACGGCATTCGTCACCGGATTGTTCTGGAAGCCGCCGGATTTAAACGCCGCGCCGGAAAAATCGGCACCGGAAAAATCGCAGCCCGTGATATAGCTCCCTGAAAATTCGGTTTCTTTCAGGGAACAGCCCCTGAATAAATTGTTGGATAAGTTGGAATTCTGAATGTGACTGCTGCTGATGTCGGAACTTGAAAAGTCACATCTGTAAACATTATTGCTTTTCAGAAGAAGGCCCGACAAATCCGAACCGATAAACAGGCATTTCTGCATGTTGGAAGAACTGAATTTCTCATGCAGATTAGTTAGCCCCGAAAAGTCAGCGTCCAACCAATTCCCTTTCGACATATCCCAGTTATGCTTCTTTTTGATTTCTGCGGAGGGCGGTTTTGCTGATTGTATAGCAGAGGATTCAGCAGAAGATTTAGCCGGGGCTTCGTCGGACAATTTAGTCGAAGATCCATCGGATGCTTTTTCGGTGACGGACGACTGAAAGTTCTCTGAAAAATAGTTCAGATCCACACCCAGAACTTCTGCTAGTCGATTAAAAGTAATGATGTCCGGCATCGATTCTCCGCGCTCCCACTTTCCTACTGCCTGTGAACTGATGGAAAGCTGCCGGGCAAGTTGTGCCTGTGATAAATTTCTCATTTTTCGAGCATCTGAAATTTTTTCCCCGATCATAATAACTGTTAACATAACGAGTGCCCTTTCTTCATTTGGTTTTGTCGACACTGTTATTTTGCTGTTATTTGCACAACATTTCAATACAATAAATGAAACTATTAGTTGTAAAGAGGCTACATTTGGTTGTATATGGCTGAATTTATTTCGCTGATTACATTATTGATAAACAGAAGGGAGTATCAGAAAACCGTAGATTGTACTATACTCAAATTATTATTTTAGGGTGAATACTGTAATGATCAATAGTCAGGTGATAATGGAGAAGCCCTATGGAAATTCCAGTATTGAAAACAAAGCTTCATAAGCCTCAGCTGCCCGGCAACGTGATTGCAAGGGAAGTATTGCACAGGGACAGCCGTTGGGCAAGTATGATTCTCGTGTCTGCTCAGGCCGGTTCAGGGAAATCGACGGTTATCAGTGCCTGGCTGTCGGAACAGGACAGGGCGTACTTCTGGTATAGCCTGGATGATTGGGACAATGATCTGATGCAGTTTTTCGCATATCTGGCAGCTGGCATGAAGCCTATTGATAAACGTGTTTCGGAAGCACTGGAACAGTTGCTCGACGCTTTTCAATCGATTGGGTTTGATGCGTTTTTACGTGTGCTGATCAATCAGCTGCACACCGTTACGGTTCCGTTTATACTGGTATTGGATGATTACCATGTCATTCGAAATGAACAGATCCATCAGATTCTCCGGACAGTACTTGAACACTTTCCGCCTTCCATGCAGCTGGTCCTGATTACCAGGGAAGATCCTCCGTTTCCTCTGGCAAAGATGCGGGCCAGTAACAGGCTGCTTGAAATCAGAATCTCAGACTTGAGATTCACGGAGGAAGAGGGGAAAGCCTATTTTTCGAAGCAGCTCCCTTTTGCATTAGAGGAGGATCATCTGCAGCTCCTGATTAAGCGGACAGAGGGCTGGATTGCAGGTCTTCAGATGACAGCGCTCTCCATGCAGGGACTTGATGATGTAAATGCTTTCATCGAGGCGTTTACAGCAAGTCATTATTACATTATGGATTATCTGATGGAAGAAGTGCTTGAGCGCCATTCTCCGGAAATCAAGACGTTTTTGCTTTCCACTTCCATACTGGAGTTTTTTTCAGGGGATCTGTGTGATGATTTGCTCCAGCTTGAAGCAGGTACCGGCAGTGCTGTCATAGCAAGCCTTGTGAAGACGAACAGCTTTATTATTTCCACGGATTCGTCTCATAAATGGTACCGGTATCATCATCTTTTTGGAGATCTTCTCAGACAACACCTCGACCTTCAATCAAAAAGCGAGGTAGAGAAGCTCCACCTTCGTGCGGGACTTTGGTTCAAAGCAAATAAATATGAGCAGGAGGCGATTGATCACTTTCT